>Ga0307931_1002346_pt1 | contig 12158 bp, 18 predicted proteins | sample OrgLakmetageno47_FD_201816 | JGI IMG/M metagenome (GOLD analysis project Ga0307931, IMG submission 201816) | Saline water microbial communities from Organic Lake, Antarctica - #47 | ecosystem: Environmental > Aquatic > Non-marine Saline and Alkaline > Saline | place: Antarctica: Organic Lake... | reverse complement strand
AGCGTTTACATGACGAATGCTTCATTTTACTTGAGGTCATTGTGGTGCATTAGGGAGCCCCTTCTGTCTCTCTCGCGTGCGCGCGCACTTGTGTGCGCACATCCGCTCAAATCTTCATGACTTATACACACGTGAATTGCGCGTGCGTTGGTATTACTAGCATTTGATGCTCATTGAGTCTCATGATCTCTTTTACCTGGCGCATAAGTAGACGAGTTGTGGTAGCGGCAAGCGACGTTGGCGTAGGCCCAGGCCATGGCGCGCAAGAGCTGCTCGCCGAAAGGAGCGTTGGCGAGGGAGCTGGCCTGGGCACAGGGTGGGGCAGATGGAACACAGACGCCAAATGTGGATAGAGAATGAATCAAAAGGAGCAAGAAAAGAACCATCAGAAGCAAAAAACAATGAATGAGGTAATTAAGCCATGCATACATACTGCCCAACCTGCACATCTATACACAGTTTTTCTCCGAGTCTCACACTTTGCCTCCTACGACAACTCTCATCTTCAATAGGTCAAAATACAGCCAAAAATAGCTCAGGAAAAGTAGGAGCACGCAAAGACGCACTTCGGACGTCATTGCGTCTTCCCAAGCTTTGAGACGCCGAATTTTGGTGTCCGCATCCCATTCTTCGCCTTCTAAGATGCGCGCGTCCACAAACGGTTGGATACGTTCCACCAGCGCGAGCGCAGCTTTCACCTGCGTTTATAGTGTGAGAGAAGACCAAAAAGTAGTAGTGTTTAAACGTGTGAGTGTGTAAGAGAGAAGACCAAAAAGTAAAAGAATTGTGCACTCTGTATTTGAAATAGATTACACGAGAACAGTTAGGATAGTATGAGAAAAGTAAAACTTCTGCATCTGTACGTCACCTCTCGCTTCCTCTGAGTGCGGTAAGTTTCCCCGTTCATTGCTGCTGCCATCTCTTCTGCCTCCATTTCGGCCTTTTGGAAACAATTTGTGATGATAGTGGTCATTGGGTATTTGAAAAACAAGGCATGAGATTAGGAGGCTCACAGGAGTGCTGGCGGCACTAACATCATTGATGAAATCGATGAAAAGAAAAAAGTGAACGCACGGGCACGAATGAGCAGGCCCCAGTGAAAACCACATGCGCGTATATAAGAGCATCTAAGTAGTAAAAAACATGTGCCTCTAATTTGGCATCGCGTTCGTCTTCGGAATCTTTCTCTTCGGGGTCAAAGGGCACGTTCATCGCTGCCGCTTTCGCTTTTCGCGTTTCTTGTCTCTGAATCGCTGCTAATCGTCGCTTCGCAGTAGCCTGCTGCCTCTGCTCTTCTGCCTGCGTGTACACGCATTGGAAATAATAGGAAGCCGAAGATTAAAACGAACACAGAGATGCATGCGTGCACGCACAATCATATGATTATTCGTTTGCCAATCATTATACTTAGAGTAAGCCGTAATCAAGAGAACCAAAGAGTAACGAAACAGAAGTAGGTGACTTTGGCACTGAAGAACCGGACAACACCGGTAAAACAAACAAACACCACCAACACTTCTGATCAACCTCGTCTGGCGGCCTCGCGACGCGATCGGCCATCGAGGCAGCGGCCAAAGTGCCGAGATAAGGGTCGAACTGGTCCGAACCAAACATCATGGTGAACATGGTGCCCGGGTCAATGCGGCTGCCGCCGTTGCTGGCGTCTTTCTCGTCGGGGCGGCTGCGTGTTTCCAAGTTATTTGAGGCGGGGTTATTTGAGAATGAAGAAATGAAATGAGAAGCACAAAGAGCGGCGAGACAAAAGGTGAAGAAGGAAACAAAAGGACGTCAATAGCAAGATATTTTCACGAGGAAAACAAGGAGATAGAAATGGAGGTTCTGTATGGGCCTCCTACTCCCAGCAACAAGAGCAGGAAAGGAATTTCAATTTATCTCTCATTCATTTTATTTGGTTTCTCACCCAGCGTGGTCGTAATCGCGGCGAGCTTTGTCGTTGGACAAAATTTGGTACGCGACCCCTACCTCTTGAAATTTCGCGTCGGCACTAATGTAATATGGTGATAGTTGAAAGAAAGCGGGAGAATGTTAGAACAGATGGTGAGAGAAGGCGGGCGAACAAGCAATACATGAGCCCGAAGATCACGAAAAAGACAAGTTTAGACGCCAAAGCACACACTAGCACACACACGAGTATGCGTAAACGCCATGTGCTGAATGTGCACTTTTAATGTCACTATCAACGATACCTGGAATCCCCGACGTTTTTGTCTGGGTGAAATTTCCGAGCCATTTTGTAGTAGGCTTTTTTCACGTCTCCAGCAGAAGCATCGGCGGGCACTTCAAGGGAATTGTACAAGGAATAGTCTTTGACCTAATATATACATGTATATAAGCAAATTAGGAAAGGAACATGTTACGAGAACGAGGCATGTAAGCACAACAAAATGCAATCAAAAAGTTCGTACAAAACATACCCAAATATCGTTTTAAAAAAGAAGCTACGGGGTACAGCATTTTTCCTTCATTCTTGTTCGCACCTTGCGTCCTTCCAGGCCTCTTTGGTTAGACGAATTCACGAACCCGCTTCCTTTGGTTTTGGTTTTCTTGGCTGCTTCCTCATCTCCTCCATTACCATTCCTGCTCTTGTTCTCTTGTCCTTCGTCTTTCTTGCTTCCAGCACTAGCGCCTTCAGCTGCTTTTTCCAGCGCTTCCAAATGCGCTGCTTCTTTGCTCAAAGAATACCGAGCACCGCCTAAGACCGTGCCATCGCTGGGGTTCACCCAGCTGTCTTCCACGTCGTCGTATTCGTAGCCCGCCTGTATGCCGGGCAAGAGATTGAAAATTTAAAAAATCAAAAGATGGCATCGAATACCTCGCATCATGTTTTCCAGAAAAAAAATAAACGCAAGCTTAAGCAAACAAGCGCACTGACGCCAACAGGCAAGCAAACACAAACTCGCATGCAGTGTAAGCAAGCAAACAAGCAAACAAACAAACAAGCAAACAAGCAAAGTTGTGAAAAACACCCACGGACGTACCGCGAGCATGAACGCTGTTTTGGGGGTGTTGAGAATGCCATTGACTATGTGTGAGGCTCCCCAGATCGCAAAGCCTGTCTCGACGAAGACCACTGTGACCGTCGTGCCCAACAACACCCCCAAGTAGGCCCCGATGCCCTAATATATTATATCATACGTGCATGTAAATGAAGTACGCGCCAATGTAAATATTGAAGAAAAGGTTATGGTAGACCGTTTAAATTATTCTTTTTCATGAATGAGAAAAAAAAAAATTGAGTGCAGCTGTGTCAGAGACGGAGAAGAAAATCAATAGCATCCAATGCACGAAACAACACAAAACGCCCATCCCTACTCCTTTCTCACCTTCTGGTAGCCCGCTACCGCCGGGAGCACAATCACCATCCCCACGGAGGCCGCGGTGCCGCCTGCCACAATGGCCGCCCCGCCAAGCACCCCAGACAGTGCTTCGCGGGGCTCCAAGCGCTTCAATTCTTCCTGTTTTTGAAACCCAGGAAAATAGTGGTGGTCGTCGTAGAGTGGCAAAAGCGGTGGTGCACTGGTTAAGATGCGATTCGGTTCGTTTCCAAAAGCTTGGATTCGTCTCAATACTCCGCCAGAAGTGGGCTTTAAGAGAGGATAGCAAATATCAAAGAAAAAGAAAAGAAAAAACAGAAAAAAAAGCCAGAGCAAACTACGGATACGATATTATATACATAAGAATCGTTACGGTTCCAATCTAGCAACCTATGTAGCAACCACTCACTTGAAGGACTTTGGCTGCGCGTTGCGCCTGCAGCCTCGCTTCATCTGCTGCTTTGGCCTTCGCCTCGTCGCTGTCTGGACCGCTAGGGCTACTGTTGGCATTGCTGCTGCTCGAACCTCTGCTGCTGCTGCTGCTCGCATTGTTGTTGTTGTTGTTGGTTGCACCACCGCCGCCTGCGCCAGGTCCCGAACCTCCTGCTGCTGGTGGTGCCCCTTTTTTGGGAGGCGCGCCGGCGGTTTCTGCGTTGACCCCTTTGGCGTGCAATTTCTCGACCAAGTCGCGCTTTTCCGTGCATTCGGAGACATCGACGTCGTAGGCCACGGCAACCGCCTAATATATATATATACGTGAACAAATATTATACTACATATATTAGTAACATGGTGAGGTGTAAGTTTACGGTTAGTGCTACAGTTGTAGGACACGTGTACGTGCGTGTTCACACGAGTGCATTTGAATACTTGCTAGGAGGTAGGTGTAGCCAGTGAGGTCAACAAGGAGAGGGAAATTGACAAAATAGACCATGCGAATAGACACACAAAAGAGAGAAGAAGAGGGAGAAGCTACCACCTTGAGTTGTTTGATGGATAGCGCATAGAGCCCACCCTCTTCTTGTGCCTTGGCTTCCGCGTTGGCTGCAGCTTCTGCAGCTCTTTCTGCTTCCACGCGGGCCTGCGAAGAGTGCGTGTACAGAGGAAGGCTGGTGAGTGGTAGAAAAGAGTTCAGATCAGACGTTCGAGTCAAAGAGAGAGGTTTGACTGAACCTGCAGTAATCTCACCTGCATGATTCAAAGAAGAGTGGTAATCAGGAGGAAGCAACTTCAAGATAAATAAATTTGCACACCTCCGTGGCTAGAGCTTCAAGAGTAGCCGAGGCTTGTGCTGCCTTGTCAGCTGCGGCTTTCTGTGCCTTGGCCTCTTGTAATGCCGCGGCTTGGGAGCGCATGCTTTCTAGCTCTGCGGCTTCCTAATATAATACGAGCGGGCATACAAAGGGAAATGAGATTGAGAGTGCGAGGCAGGAAGAGATCAAGATGGAGGGAAATAGGTGCAGCCATAGTTCGTGAAAAGAAGGAACTTGGGTGGCACTATAGTAGTGGAGTGATGAAATGAGGGGAGTGTGATTCGCCAACCTGGCGCATTGCGCCACAGGCAGTAACAAACAACGAACTCGCAATATATGAAACCACATGATCTAATTTGGTTGAGACCGGAGCACTCATTCGCAGTCCTCTCTAGAACTAATCCTAGCAATAGGAACAGTATTGAACTCTCACGACCGGGGCGAGACCTCCAAGAGCAAATGCGAACACGAACCTCTAGCCGCGCCGACTTAGCTTCGCCATCATTGAACAGCTCGGCGGCGTCTTGTTTTTGCATGTCCGCATATTCTTGGGCGGACAGCGCCTGCGTCTGCCGCAAGATTTCTTCTTCAGCGTCGTCCGAGGAGCTGCCTGCCTCGTCCATTGTTGTGGTTTAGAATGTGCTCCTATTTAACGAAGCACAGTGAGCTTGCAGCACTACAAGTAGTAGCGACGATAACACCTCGGGAGGCTGGTCACAGGTGCTTAAGACGTCTCGGTCTACCTGCCTCTCTGTTCCTCCTTGACTAGAGCGCCTGGAGAGAGGGGCAGTGGAGCCTCGTGGAACACTAAGAGAGCTGTGTGCAGCTGTGTGCGCAGTATAATTTACGTGAGACGCAGGATCTGAGAGCTCTGATTGGCTCAAGTTGTTCTACTCGTTCGGTAAAAAATATCTTCTTGAGTACGTGTAGTTTGTCCGTCGTCCGGGTTAGCGTCGGTATCATTTCTTGTGTTATCTCTTCGTTGACACCACGCCGCGTTCGTAGAAACGCGAAGTTGTTATAGTTGCAAGTTTTCCAGCCCCAGCACACATCCTAATTATGTTTCGTGCAGTTCTCACAACAAGCCGGGTTTACACCCACAGCGGGCGAATTCGTACCATGGCAGCTGCTGCTAGCTCCGCTGGACTTGTCCTTGCTGCCGCTGCATATGCTGCACAACCGGAGCAAAACAGCGAGGCACAATGTGAGGATGGAGCTACTGGAGTCCTGGCGGGCGACGCAAAAGCGATGCTGCGCCTAGCCCTGAGCATCGCAGCCGAGCAAGCTGGACTTCCGCTGCGGGGAGGCCTGCCAATCTGCGAGGAAGTAAGATCAAATGATGATGCCCATTTCTGAAACACCGAGATTCGCAAACACCCACGCCAACGCATAAATCAAATGCTAGCACTGCCCTTGCGATGCAGTTCTACTGGTGCTCCTCTTGATGGGCTCTTATTTGAAGCATTTGTATAGTTCAAATGTTTCAAGCCTAACTGTATTTCATTCATGGTGTTTGTCAAGAATCGTGGCCGCTCCTCCTGACAGGAATTTGGTTACCTTTACAAACGCGTGGACGGTGGCGCAGTCGACCCGTCTAACTTAGCTAAACTACAGGTACTGTGCAGTGGATTTACGTGCTGCCATGTCAGCTTTTGTAAACATTCACACTGTTTCCTCATTTCAGCACCCGCTGTCACTGTCGTAGCTACTCATCCTATCCTTCGCACCCTCCACCCATAATCGAGGCCACGGGATTAATGCATGGTTTAATCAAGTTAGTTTACTTCCTTCTTTGAATACCATACATAGGCAAGTTTGGATGCGCTAGTCACTCGAAATGCAGTGGTCGAGACTAGTCGTGAACCGTACGCTGCCGCACAACAGAAATTGACAGGACAGCCTTTAGCCCTTCAGCTGGTATGCGAACCGATTTTTTTTTTTTTACGTATTACTTGTGTGAATTTCATTTTCATTTTTTTACCATTCTCCCTATATACATTTTCCGTCTTTTTTTTTGCGATATCTGTGCTGCTTTCAATTCAGTTGGAGACTCGCTTGCCTCTGGGATTACATGTAAATACCGTGACCTGTAACGGTGCCACCAGGCTAGCGGCACCTTTTGGGGGCGAATTTTTGCCGTCAATGGGTGCTCTGAAAGGTTGCTACAAGCTCGAGGTGAACAAAAAGTGTTTGCCTTCAAACAAAATAACGATGCACCTGCTCTCATCCCCCAAAAACGATTTAGCTAGCAGATTTCAGTCACCACTGTTTGCATGCTTGCGTTTTGACGTGTGCAAGTTCATGAAATTTGATTCATTTCAGGCACATCCTAACGGCGGAGTCTTGCTGACTTGTAGCAAGACCTCTGAGTCTTACCCGCCACCAACCAAAAACTCAGCGACTGCTGCGGTGAGTAAGTGATAGTGTTGGTTGCTTGCTATTGTGGCATTGCTAGTGATTGGTTACGGGACTCTTCATTTGCCGAATTTCAGAACTGCTATCGATCTTTCATTTTTATAATCCGGTCAGTGTTGTTGTTGTTGCTGGTCTTCGGGTATGTTTTGTTGTATGTGATTGTGTCATTTGGGCAGGCATTAGAAGTTCAAGCGTGGGGGCAGCACCAGAAAGTCGCATCGGTGGCCGACCTCAATTCGTTGCAGGTTTCCGCTTTTGAAATAGAAATAAACACACAGCGTCTATTCGGGAGGGGGGGAGGGCATTTTTAATGAATTTCTTTATTATTCCTATACGTGCTATATTTGGCTCAATTGTTTTAACATTTGATTCAATCGCGTGTGTTTGCATGTAGTCTTTTACCGAACGTTGTTGTTCACACCGCTCATTCTTTCTTCTCGTTACTACTACATTAGGAAGTGGGGCGGGGCCGCAAGGAGTTCATGTTGGCCGCGGAGTACCGCCAAGAAGCGCGAATGCGGGACCTCGTGCGAGAGGTTGGTGTGTGTGTGTGTGTTTACTTTGATGAAGAAGATTTGGCAACACTGCCATTCAAGACTGTGATTACTAGCTTTGCACTGCTTCGTGTTCTATCTGCCGTTGTCTCTCACCACTAAATTTCTTTGCCACCTTTACCAAATGTAAAAAATAAACAAACAGATTCAAACCAAGGGAGGAGTTCGCGTAGTGTGCATTGCAGGCCCGACCAGCAGTGGGAAAACCACTTTTGCCGCCAAATTGTGTGCTTTCTTGGGCGCGGAAGGGATTTCGGCTCATGGGTTAACGGTGAGGAACAGTTCTACTTTAATGCAATCTGTTTAGTTTTAAATTCGTCTTTTTCTCCGATGACTTGAAAGCTAATTCAGGAATGCCTCCAAACTGATGATACCTTTTTTTTTGCTGTCATGATTCATTTTTTATCCTCGCCATCTTCTTCCTTCTTGAATATTCCATCTTCTCGAACTTCAACTTTTCTCCTTTCGTAATTGCCCTCCATTCGTTTCCCTAATTTCTACGCCTTAATTCACAGGTGGACCATTACTATTTGCCGTTGAACGAGCAGCCCCGCTACCAGGCTCGCCAAATCCGCAGCGACGTCGACTACGACCACATTGAGTCCATGGATGTGCAGCTAGTGAACAACCACATCGCAACCCTGGTGAGAGAAGCTCTCGCTCGTTTCATGCTTTGCGTCATCATGAAAAGTGAAAATAACACATTTGACGCAGCGAACGAAATCATTTGTGTTGACCCTTTCACTCTTCGACTCCTCTCTTTTTATCTGCACTTGTATTTGGATGTGTGCGTGTCTTCATGGTACCACATTAGGTGCGCGGCGAATCGATCGAACCGCCAGTGTACAACATGAAAACCGGATACCGCGACGCCCCCAAGAAGACCTTCCAAATTCCCGAAGGAGCCGTTTTGGTGATCGAAGGCATCCATGCCCTGAACCCCTTGTACACCCAACACGTGCCCAACCAGGAACAGGTGGGATGGAGGCCAGTTATCGCATAACTTTTTGGGTATATGAGCAGAATTGATCACGTAGTGGACATGAAAAAGTAAAAGAGTTAGAACATTAAAAAAAAAGGAAAGGGTGGAAATCCTTATGATCTGTTTCCGTATATTTTTGTTTTGTTTACTTCAAATACCATTTCCTGCCTTTGTCTTCAACGTTTACAACATCATTGCACTTTCCCTTACAATCAATTACTTACCATAACAGGTCTTCAAAGTGTTTCTGTCGCCCCAGCCCGCACTGCAAGTCGACGACTCGAATGTGCTTAATTCCAAAGACGTTCGCCTCCTCCGGCGCATGGCGAGGTATGCTTTTGGCTACTGTGATAGCTGCTAGAAATGAAGAAGGATTGTTTCGTGCTGTGCATAGGTATATTATATGCTTCAGTTTCCTTTAAAGTGAGTCGAAGCGATGGCAATTGTCAATAAGTAAAGCTGTTCTTGGTCTTTGATATCACGCTAAAATGAATCTTGAATCGGTGCTTTTTGCTGCTCCTGGGTGTCTAACACAAACATGTACAGGGATTATTTGTTCCGTGGGCATTCGGCGAGCAAAACGTTGGGCATGTGGGCGAACGTACAACGAGGCGAAGGCTTGTGGATTTTTCCTTTTCAGGTAGGTGACATTTGGGGCATTTCTCGGGGGAAAAAGCCCACTTTATTCGTTTCTGCCTTTTTTCTGCTTCTATTTACGTGCAGAATGTTTGATTATCATTAACTGCTGTGCTAGTTTTCGTTTTGAGTTGTTCGCTCTTCTTTTCTGTGCTCTCATTTTTATTGCTGTGTGCATGTTGTGTTGGCTCTTCTTTTTGATTTTATCAAAGGGCGAAGCAAACTACGTAGTGAACAGCGCTCACGAATACGATATTAGTGTGCTCAAGCCCCTCGTGGAACCGCTGCTTCGGAACGTGCCGCCAACAGACCCCGAATTCGCCAAGGTAAATTGAAGAAGGCAGGCTATCCGTGATCGTACATTTACGAGCAGGCGCAAACATCAAATAGAAAGGACACAAGAATGTCCTCTTCATTATCTGCAGCTGCTCTTTATTCTCAGAAAGAGTTGTTTAATAATGCATGTGTGCACTACTACTGGGTGTTAGTGATATTATCGACATGTGCATACGTTCATACTGTCTTCGCATTTGTGTGTGTCTACGTGTACATGCATAGGCGCAGTCGCTCTTGCACCTTTTGGACACCGTGCACGGGTGGGGGGAGCGGGACGTGCCCGCCACTTCTTTGCTTCGAGAATTTTTAGGCAACGGCGCCTACGACGAACACTGAGATTTTTGGGCCAATAATCTCCCTTCACCCTGCGCCTCCTGTCCTCCTTCAGAGCATGAGAGGAAAGAGTCTGAGCCTCTTAGAAGTGGTTAGCCTTTCGGTCCTTACCGATATTCCTATGCCCTGTGCCTTGGCACACCTCTTGCAGTCCAGGGAGCCGGCCGAGCATAATTCTCGCCGCTTTGTGCTTTTAACTGAGAGCACTTCATATTCCCAGAAGAACCCCTGGTAAATTCATCTGGGCTGTCCATTCGGAAACAAAAAGCAAAAAGCTATGGTTAACTAAAAAAAACACCCTAGTACTTGCTTTGGACTCTTAGGATTAAGAGTAGACGATTTAGATGCAGCATGTAGCTTAAACTTAAACCTTATAACCCTAGTACAAGCAAAGTACTTGGACGTTGTACTCAATAACGAAGACCAGGCAGCTCGAAAATTTGAGTTAAACGGCTATTTTTTTTCTTTTTAAACACGCGCACACACAAATATATCCAGTTCAAAGATCAAGGTCGTCCAGTCCCCGCGGTCTTAGCGGTGCTCGGTTACAGGCACACAGCAGCAGCACCAGCTCAAAGACGACCAAAATGAACATCAACGGCGCCATCGCACTTCGGCCTGTTACCCAGCCCGGGTGGCCTAAATGAACCGCCAGCAGAACTTCCGTGACCACGAAGGGGAGCACCAGGGAGCACACCACGCATATCATCATGCTCACTTCTCTGGTGCTGTTGTCTTGGCTCACCAAACTGCCACGGCTGCTGAATTCTTCCCGAGCCACTTTTACTGCGGTGTGCACCGCAGCCATCGCCGGCCAACACAGGAGGCAGCCGCCGATGATCCACAGAGGGGTCATCACCACCCAAATAGAAAAGTTCTTCTCCGACGCCAGTGCGGCTAGAATGGAAACGATAGTGAACGGCACCAGGACGCAGATCACTAGCGCTACAATGAGCGGGGTAGATTGGCAGCGCCTTCTCATCGCGCAATGCACGCACGGCGCACAGAAGAGCACCCCGAGCGCTAGCCAAAGGGGCGCAAAGACCACGGGCCAGGGAAGGCGACCGGTGGGTGGTTGGTCGAAATTGACGGCTACTAGCGCGAAGAAAGCCGCAAACGAAAGGAACAAGGTTGCTACCACGACTCGAACCAAAGGGAAGCGAGCCAGTGCCTGCATGAGAAGACGACCCAATTAGGTAAATGTAAATAGTTTTCAATTGAATAAAATAAGGAAAAAAAGAGAGTGCTCTAAAAAGCCGCCAATTGAAGTTGAGACATCATGCTATGCTCCAAAAAACTGTGTTCACGATAACAAATGGAAAAAAGGTAACCAGATTACCTCCTGGCAGTGAAACAAGAACACGAGGTCGCCGCCTTCGTTGTACAACATGTGGTGTTTCCATGCGCATCGGCCAGTGATTAAGGCTAGCGCTAGAAAGCACAGCACGGCCCATGCGGGAGACAACACCGCTGACGTCGACCAGTCATCCACTTGGTTGTCCATTTTTAGGGCAACAAAGGCTACGAGTAAAAGCACTGCGAATCCTATGGCTGGCGCTAAGAAGCGTATGTGAAGCAAGTCCAGTGCCCACGCAGCTGCTGTTCTTTTCACGAGTACTTTCTCTCGGTGCCGCTCGTGCGACCAAGCTAATGCTTCCTCTTTGAGGCGAGCGCACCGCTCACTTCTCCGAGCTGCAAAGGTACTGGAATCCGCGCACAACGGATAGGCCCAAGGCGAAAAAGTCTGCGCCAATAGCCGAGGCCACAAAAGGTGCTGGCTCTTGAGCGCTAAGCCTCGCCATGTATGTGAGGTGCCAGTTACAGCAACCAGCGCTTTGAAGTCTAAGTACGAAAAGAAAGCTACGAAACATTCCGCTGGAACCTGAGATCGATGCTTAATGGAATTAAAGGAGTGCATAAGATCATGATTGTTATTTAGGAGCTTAGTAGGTTCATGTTTTGATTGTCTTGATTACAGTATGGCACTCTAGAACACGCACCTTGTCGAGTGCACGCTGAGCCATTGAATGTGTCAAATACAGCACGTCAGCTGCTAGCCATTAAAAGAAGAACTCAACACTATCAACTATCATCCACACTTCTTTATGTTAGCTCGTAATAAGCCCGTCGACTCTGCTACTCCGCATTATTCTGCATTTTACTGCATGCATCTTTGTTGTTGTTTTCGGAATCCCTGTAAAACCAATGGTGGAGTTCCCCTCTCAAGGGGTACTACTGTAGTATTTTGTTCTCCCACTACCCACTACGCCACTACTTCCCATTTCTCAGTGCTCTTTCGTCGCACCATTTATCG
>Ga0307931_1002345_pt1 | contig 12161 bp, 11 predicted proteins | sample OrgLakmetageno47_FD_201816 | JGI IMG/M metagenome (GOLD analysis project Ga0307931, IMG submission 201816) | Saline water microbial communities from Organic Lake, Antarctica - #47 | ecosystem: Environmental > Aquatic > Non-marine Saline and Alkaline > Saline | place: Antarctica: Organic Lake... | reverse complement strand
ATTGGACAGAACGGTCGAGGTGTAAAAAGGCGCTGCAGCGTCACCATGACAGAAAACCGAGGCTCGCAGCGCATAAAACCACAACAGACGCAATCGAGAGTGTCGCACCACCTCAGGTGATTACATCAAATGCTGTAAACGTCGCCAATGCTCACTTGAGCGACCATGAGGGTGCACTTGAGCGGCCGGGGCGTTTTTATCTGTGTCGGCACAAAAAAGTTGGAATCAAATGTGGGCAGCCCATCTAGAAAACCGGTATTCCTAGAGACAAACAGTTTTCGAGATAATCGACTTTTAGTGTACACTGTCCGAACTGGGTATGGCCCAACCACCACAAGATGCCGCAGAACTATTGATCTGAGCGTTTCTGTTGTAGCTTTATTAAGCGAACAGCGACGCTAGCGTATCTGCGAGGCACCGGCGGTCTAGTACGACGAAGCTGTGCATGACCACGTTGTCGTCGCGGCCCGCGCCAACCTGTCGAAGTCCGACAACGAGGCGGCCTCGGCGGCGCTCTCAGAGCGCAGTTGCGTGTAATTCCTCGCCATTTCAATGGATTTTGGCTCTGAAAAGCCGTATTGACGGAGCTCGGCGTGGGCTACAACGTGTGCAAGCTAGAGCCAAAATCCAAATCTCACCAATTTGCCGGTTTTCTAGATGGGTTGCCCACGAATAATCGCAGAGGCGAGAAAGTAAAAATCCCCGCAGGCGTGCGCGAGACAACGGGACTTTTACAACACATACCACGGAGCCATTCGAGCGCGAGAATACGGTTAGAGTGGTCCACAGCGAGCGCACGGGCGCACAGAAGCATGCTCGTCGCTGGACGTGGCACCATTCTTTGCAGGCATCTCGCAGAGGGTTTCTAAACCAGTGGACTTAGAATATGGGCCGCTATTCAAAAGCGATATATCTTAAACATAATCTCCAGGCTTTATCCTGGCTTAAGCTGTGCGCTATCGGCGTCGGGCGACGATTAGCTAGGAATGGTGGTGCCATGGGCGTTGAAATAATCTACTCCGTGAATGTTTTGAGTGATCGTGGAAATCCGTACAGGGTAACCTCTGTTCTCCTTAAGTTGTTTGTGTGATCGAACAGCTCGTATATGCGTTGTTGTCCGTTGAAGTTGACATTCTGTTTTCTCCACAGCCAATCGGATCTGAGCACGAGAACCGGGACCTACAACACCTTTCACACCACAAGGCGTTGTTGAACCTTCCCCGCTCTCTCGCTCAGGTGAGTCAAGCTCGAACGCCACGGCAGAAAGCGCAGAAGAGATCTTCAGTGAAGGAGCGAAGAATATTTAGAGCAACGAGAGTAGAGAGGCTGCGCAAATAGTTCGTGATCATGTTTTTCTGTCTACGACAAAGGGCGCTGCCAACTCCCTTCGAAACCTCATCATATGGGTCGGCGCCCTCGCACACGAAGGCGCCCACTCGGGTCGAAGGAATTTTAAACCAAAATCCTAAGTGAAAGCAAAGACAATTACTTGAGGGCATTTAGCGGGAATTCTAGCGCAAGGACCGGGCAGGCTACAGGGGAGAAATGTTCAATCACTTCTCAAGTGATGTAAGACCGTATTGGGGCTTTACACGTCAAGACCGTAACGGGGCTTATCTGGGATGGAATGGAATTAATTAATGATGTTGTACAATTGTGTAACACGTAAGCAGTGCCTCTGACTAAGCTAGCGCGGTGCCTCTGACTAAGGCATACCATATGGCGCCATCCGCCGGGCTGCTCCGTGTCTATCCTCATGAGGTGTCCTTTCTTTTCTTTTCTGTTCCGATTCTTTTCTTTGAGATCCGTTGCCGTCCAACGGAACATCCAACATTGCTCAATGATCATATACAGGCGCGAAGGCGGAAGAAGCGATTAAGAAAATGGCGATATCAGCTTCTGGATCATCATTGTTAACAGTGGCGAGATGAGGGCGTGACAGAAATCGCACTTACGTCGAGTGCGAGAAATTCTAGCGGCTGTTGATGAAAAACTTACCAAACATTGAGTCGGAGGCTCAGAGTTTAGTTTTGTACCTTGTGGATATGGCGAACGTCTACGGGAGAATGGAGTTTCAATAGTGAAGAACTTCGGTGATGTGGAAAGTGAAGTGCCCCTTCAAGGAGGTCCAGTGAAAATCTGAGATGAATCACAAATCAGCAAGGGCCCACGAATTGGGGTGCTGTGCGGGCTTGATGTTGATGTATGTGGGAGGTGTTGTGTTATTGAGGAATTTCCCCTTTGAGGGGGAGATTCGACTTACCGTATTAACGAGATTTAGAGAGCGGGCGGTACGTTCTTTCCGGTCAACCGACAGCATGTTAGAAGAAATCATAGTGTAAGCCATGACACGGGTCAGATTGGCCAAGCACGACAATACCACGCGGTCACACCGACGAAACCTCTATGCGCGGCTATCGATTCAATACCAGCAAATGCAATCAGATCCTATATTTTCTTGGTGTGCTGCACTAGCGTTGCTCTGTAGCGCTCAAGGACTGAGAAACGAACAGTCGGTGCAGATCAGACAAGCAATTAATCATAAATACAACGACTTGCCGTGGTTAAGACGCGATGATCCGGATCTCCAGCCACTCATGGATATTAAACGATTAAAGACCTTCAAATCGAGCGCCTAAGCAGTGACAGGGCGAAATTACTGTCACTCTTGAGCTCCTGGAAGGTAAATGAAGCTGTGTGGCGACGACGACGCCTGAAACAGTTGGTGTGGGTCTCAGGGAGCATGCTAAGTAACAATTAGTACAGTTCAGCTCTGACTTTTAATGAGCTAGAAGAGCTCTGGAATTTTTGGTTAGACAGCGCCCATTGCGGCTACGCTATTTAGCTTCACCCCGTCGATAATGCTACCACCATTTTGTGTGAAAAAGTGGACAGAAATCATTTCGCGAGACATTCTCGAGAGGATTGGGTAAAATAGGGATTTCACAAAGGGCCTATGTATCCGCTACTGTAGATTTGCCTATCGAAAAAACTTCAAGAAAATAGAGGACCGTGAGGGTAGCCGATTGCTCTCAAAGTTTGCACAGCTGCTAATCAAGGTATTACAGAAGTGCATTCAAAAGGCCAGAGTCAGGGGCGTCGAGGAACCTTGTGAAAAGTGAACTTGAATTTGAGTGGCGCAGTGCAACACGGTGGAAAAAAATTGCTGAAGCCAACCGAAGACATCCATTGCACAGCGGCGCGGGTGCGCCGCGCCACGATCAACGAAGGCGTTTTTATGTCGATATCGTTCTCGATTCTCGATACGTCGAAATGGATGTCGTGCGGGGGCGCGAAGGATGTTTGAATGGAAGTGAAGTAGAGGGTAGCATGAAGAAGGTCTAAATGCGCAATGGCGTGTCCACAAATTGCTTGAAAGTGGAGCTGCATCGTTAGAAGGGAAAGTGTAAGAAGTGTCAGAAGGTGTATAGTTTGAGATCGTGTCGAAGTGCAGTCACTTTGTTTCACTCACCACTACTTTTTGACCTTCGTTACCAATGTAGCTCTGTCTTACTTCCCGATGGTGCTCTGCGTCCTTGTTCAATCTCTTTGTTACTTGTCCGCGTTCGTTGATGAATGAGAAAGCACTGCAGTAGACGTCATCGTGTTACACTCTTTATGCTCTACTTTGGCGAACCTCCTGTTTCAAGCAATTGACGCGTCGCTAGAAGGGAAAGTGCAAGATGTGCCAGGAGGTGTACAGTTTGAAATCATGTCGAAGTGTAGACACTTTGTTTCACTCGCCACTACTTTTTGACCATCGTCACCAATGTACTCTGTATATCTTACTTCCCGATGGTGCTCTCTGTCCTTGTTTAATGTCTTTGTTACTTGTCCGCGTTGTTCGTTGATTAACGAGAACGTACTATATGTCATCGTGTTGTACTTTTTATGCTCTAATTTTTCGACATCCTGTTTCAAGCAACTGACGCGCAACGTGATACTGCACACTTCGCACGTCCTCGCGGTATTTTCGTCGTCGCTCAAACTTCAAACCATCAAGCTCTCCACTGCGCACATCATGGTTGATCTCTATTAGAATATGAAGTACATCACTGAATCAACTCTCGTTCTCATTGTTTAGATTTGGCAGATAATTATTTGGGTGGAAACATCTTTTGCGGGGCCCGAAGGCCCCGAGGTTATTAAGTAGTAAGGAGCAAGGGCAAGTGTGAAGGTTGGATAGATCGGTGCAGGTGTAGGTTGGTTGATGTCGTGCTGATATTGATGGTTGATGTGCAACAGAACGGAATGACCACGGAACGGAACGAACCATAGCTGCTTCATCATCATTTCATCATTGCATTGCGTCTAAATAGCACGCTGTATCTTTACAGCAATCAGTAGATCGCACTGCTAGGTGTACGTAGGTATACGTAGCACCCTACACAGTTCCGTAGGTGTACGCAACATCCAACACTCCCACCCATCTAGCGCTTCCATCTCGGAAGGAGCTCGATGCAGGAAGTTGTTTATGTTCTTTTTTATCTTCTCGCATATGCCCTTTGCCATTGCGCTGTGGTGCCTGTGCTGCCGTTCGATGTCATTGTCGGCTTTGTTGACATGAGGTAGACTTCTTCATTTTAAGTCTTCAAATCTCTTGATGTCTTGGACATTTCGCCTGAGTGCTTCTGGTTTCTCGAGGTCGTAAACGTGACAGGCTTTTCGCACTTTTGCTTCGACTGGCCCACAGTGATGGAAGTGGTCCGCGTCTTAGCGTGCGTATCGTCGTCTGCTGCTGCTGTGTTAGCGTCGTGATCAATCAGGATGATTAAATGCTCCCACCGCTGATGTGCGCACAAGCGATGCTGCTCTCGATGGTGTACAAGTCGTTAATGTCTTGTTACGTCAGCAAAAGCTTCTCCGCTTCAACTAAATGGCTTGTTCTCGATGATGATCTTCGTCGCTCAGCTGCGTGCAAACTTCTTGATGACGATCAGCTTGATGCTCCTTTTCGTGTCAGTCTTGCTCAGTAAGTTGATGTGAAGATCATTCTCAAAACATTCGAACTCTTGTATCTTTCAACGTGATATTCGAAATTGATGGTGCGATGTGCTCGGTTCTATCTAGCCATTCGTTCACCAGGTCTTTGATGTACGACTCTTCTGCAACTGCTTGCATGTTGAGTGCCATCTTGAGAAATCTTGCCCAGTCTTTCGTCGAGGCCCAGCTTAAGGTCTTGTGACTGCCTCAGCTTGCTGTCGAAGCTGTGCTTCTTGTAACTTTCCTTGAGTCTGACTTCTTGCTTGATCTTCATGTGCCGCAATCTTCTTGTCCAATCCTCGTTCAGTAGCTGTGCTGTGTGTGTGCATGCCAGCCCATAGTTGAGATAGTTGAACATGTGGTCGTTGTGGTCGTTGAACATGAGAGGAAGGTGAAGATGCTTCTTCAGTAGACGAGTTATCTCGTTGATCTACCGACTCTGCTAGAGTCAACTCGATGATATACCGAGTCAGCTCGTCGTTTTCTCCCACCCATCTGAGACTTCCTTCGTTGTGAAACTCAGGTATCTCGAGCGTTTGAAATGCTCGCTTCTAGTCGTTCATGAGGTCGGCCTGCGCGTCCGGTAAAGCTGCTGTCAGTTAGACACTCGTACCATTTCATATTGGTCACAGTACGCTTCCCTCTGCTGTTGATGTCGATCCCAGTACGCTTCGCTCTGCATTTGTCGCTTTTGTCCAATATTTGATCTTCTTTCTTCTCTCATTTGTCATTTCTTCTGCTATCAGCTCGCGTAGCTGGCTCTTAGCCCCAATTTTCTTGGTCGCTGTTGCCCTGCTCCTGCGGTCACTGCTGCTCTTGCGGCTGCTCTTCGTGGCTCCTCCTGCGGCGGCTCTTTGGTTACTCCAGCGGCTTTGGCTGCTCCAGTGGGTGCTCTTTCTGGCTACTCTGCGGGCGCTTCTTTTGGCTGCCTCTGCGGTGCTCTTTTTCTGCTACTCCATTGGGCGCTCTTTCGGCTGCGTCAACTAGTGCTCTTGCTCGCCTGCTTCTGGGGATGCTCCTACGATGGCTGCTGCTTCGGCTGCTGCTTTCATGTGACTGCTGATGCTTTCTAAACTTTTCTGTTGTTATTCTTGCTGAAGGTGAGGCGCCGCGTTGGCCTCCTAAGCTCTCGTCTTCCTGGAAATTCGACTATGCCTTTCCCGATGCCTTTGTGCATGTCTTTGTCCGAGACTTAACTTGCCTTTGAGGTGTACTTGTAGTCCTCCGTCATTGCGCGACTTCTTGGGGTGAATTCTCCCAAGCGGGCTCCTTCTTCGACCTGTGAGTAGTTGCTACTCTGCATTCATCTTTGGCACTTCTAGGCTCGAAGCTTCTCCACGTCTTGCTGAAAGTGTACTGCTTCCGCTACGCAAAGTGAGGTTCCTCTTCAAATTGATGTTATTGATGATGCTGCTTCTATGTTGCCGTCCTTGACCTTGTACGGCTTGTCCTCGTGATCTCCTCCGGAAGGGTTCGCCCAGACCATGAGGTACTTGATGATGAAGAACACTTCGATCTTGTTCTTCAGCCGTTCCAACAGCCCAGTGCTCGGGCACAATTCTTCGTGTTGATGTTGGATGAGAGCTCGCTTGGTCGTAGCTACTCTCCGGCTCCAGGCTTCTTGAACTGCACCGTCCGAGCGTGTTGTGATACATGCTCTTCTTGCCTGCTTGGTGCGCTTCACTGCTCCATGGAGTAAAGCTCAGGAAGAGTTCTAGCAATCTTCATGCTGAGCCGGCAGGGCTCGCTGCTGCTACTGCTGCCGTCATGCCGTAGTCGTCGACGATGCCGTACAGCTTTCTCCCTGACGCGTTGCTGAGTGTTGGCCTTGGGCGCTTCTTAAACTTCAATGCGCGTGCTTACTTCGCTTGCTTGCCGAGCACGTTCATGATAAAGAGGTCAGCTTGGTCAGAGCTCTGCCTCCATAGCGCCTTGCTGCAGTGGTCTCCGTCTTCGGCTCTTCTGCCGTTTTCTTTGTGGCATTCGAATACTGCGGTCTCGCCTAGGATGACTTCTTCTGCTTCTACATGTGCACACGGTAGTGGTCGCTTCTTTTCGGCCTTAGTCTATCAGAGATAGGACGTCAGCTATAGCTTCCATTCTCCCACCGCTGCCAATGTGGCCATGTTATTCTACTCGCTTCGTTCACGCGTTCTTTCTGCTTTCTTTTCTGTCTTGGTCGTGGCTCCTTGAGCGTGTGAACATGTCCGTGAGGTAGTGCGCTGCTATGGTACTACTCCATGGAGCTCATACTTGCGTAGTCAATCTTCAGGCTCGTAGCGCTTGCTTGAGTGCTCAGTCAAACATCAGGAGAGATCCAAATCTCGCGGCATGCGTAGGAATGGAAAGTCTCCTTGAGTAAGTCTCGAGCACAGCGCCTACTCGTTGGCCGTCAGTGGGCTCCCACATGGGGTATCGCGGGAATACGAGAATGTTGCTTCAGGCGATTCATATCGTCGTACTCTCCCACCCATTCGAGGATGCCCGTGATAATGACTTTGGTCGCGCGTTCGTAAAGCTCTTGGACTGCTGCTCACTTGGAGTGTGGATCACTTTGAAGATTTTCGACACGATGCTCGTAGCTTCAAGATTATCCGAAGTGGGGTCTTGCAAAAGCCGATGAGTAATCGTCGTCGATGTGCTGTTCGCGTCTACAATGGTAGCCAAACATGCGTCTTCACTCAAAGCAATCGCTCCTGCTCTTGGCTCCGCCAATCTCTGATGCCTAGTGGTCGTGTAGCACTTGAACTTCCGATGATGTATCCAGCGCAGCTACAAACTGTAGACCCCACCGCATGCGCTTTGTTGCTGCGCCATGATGGTGGTAGTCCATGTTGCTGTCCTGAGACCATCGAGATTGTTGCTGCACACCGCATCTGGTAATGCTCGAGTCGCTAGTCGCTGCTGCCGCTACGCTCACGTGGATGCGGCGCTCTGGCTGATTTGCTGCGACGTAGCACAGTAGCATGATGGCTGGTAGGTCAAACTTTGATTGTTTGTGACCTACTGGGGCCAGGATGGCTGCTTCCTCGAGCTTGACTTCCTTCTTTGCCTTCTTCTTCGTAGACTTGATTTCCACGGTCAAGCTTGAGCCTCCCGGTCTACACTGGCCGTAGAGGTTCAGCTAAAATCTGCCAATCTTGATTCGATTGCGCCGGCATTCTTGCGGATATTCTGCGCACCTTTGACTTGAATGACCGGGGGCATGTTGCCATCACCGGGACGAACAAAGTCAAGGGCTGCATAATCCACAGAGACTGCCCGGGCGTGAATCGAAATGGTACGGTGCCGGTAAATGACCCGGCAAGCTGAATGATAGATTCATCCATACCACGCGAAATCCTCAGCGTCTATCGAGAGGCCACCGCAGTTGAGTAACATGCGAGTGTACGAAACTCAAAGAGCACGAGGTGTTGCCACTCTCCAGCACGTTGGTTGTTCTTGACTCGGCACGCAGATACGTCAATCGTGTCACGGCGGACGACACTTGAATACCACCATTCATACTACTACTAAATCCTATATAATTTCCTACCTAATTTCCTATATGATTTTATTGGGATTTCATTGGAAATTGTGTATGGTATGGGTTATTGGTGTTTTGGGTATGGTTTTTATAGGTGGTATGGGTTGATATAGATTGACACTACCGCCGTGACAGTTGTCACTAATATAATATTTTACGAAATAGGCTTTACTGGAAAGGATACACCAACAGACCAAACAGAAGGAAAGTCTCTAAGCTGTTGTCTATAATCTAACCATGCTTGTTTATTTGCACTTGGAAAGTCTGGTAATACAGTATAATCACTATCTTTTAATAATTGGTTTCTTTCTTCTCTCATTTCGTCTTTTAGTAAATCATCATATAATAATTCTAAATGTTCTTTTGAAGGTTTTGGCTTTACCTCATCATGCCACTCTAATGTTTCGTAAGTCTCACCACAACACCATTCATTATCAATATAATATCTTAATAATATTTTTGAGATGTCCATATAATATAGTATAATATTTTATTTATTCTTATCCAAGATAATAACCTCCAAAATTAGTTAGTGCCGCACCATTACCACCATCGCTCAATCTTACCCTCCCTGCTCTCCACTCAGTATAAACAACATCACCTACATTAAGAAAAAAAGTTACTGAACCAAATTTTTTAGTAAGTCCTCCTGCTCCAGTAGTAAGTTGTTCCATTCTTTCTTGTTCTATATCAATTGTTGGTGTTTTTTGTCTTATATCAACCATATATTTATTATTATCGTCAGTAAAAAAACTTACATAAAAAAAGTATGTTCCACTTATGGGAGCAGTAAATTCATATGTGGTAGCATTGTAAGCCCCTCCTATATTAAACATGGCTACATTATATGGAAGATGCACCTGTGTATTTATTATTATATTACCTTGTCTTCTTGCTCTAAAACTGATTTGATTTGGGGATGTTATTTGACCACCAATATTTACACTACCTACTGTGGTTATTGTATTACAACTTAAATCAGTTGTTGAATCAATTGTCGTTCCACCACCTCCACCAGTTGCAGAAATAACATCACCTTCAATGGTTATATTATTCCCAGCGGTTAATTTACCTTGTAAAAACGTTCCATCACTTGTCACAGCCGTTACATCTAATCTACTTATTAATATGTTACTTCCATTACTAAACTCAAAACTAGAAAAATCTGAAATAAAACCAGTTGATTGTGCTTTATTCAATGTATTCTCTAATCTAATTGTATCATTTGCATTAAGATTAAAAAATAATGAATTGTTGTTTGTTCCTCTTGCACCAAAACTATTATCTCTTGTATAACATGTTGATTGACCTCCTGATGTGATATCCTTGACATTATTAATTAATACAGTTGTTCTTATAACTGCTCTATCACTGTAACCAAAATTTCGAAAGTTACAATTAAATTCAACTTTATAATATCCACTTTTTAAAACCGTAATAATATCATTTGTATGTGTATATAATTCCGTGTTTGTTTTTTGAATTGTATCAAATGAACTTATATATGATGTTCCAGACCCAATTACAGACGAGACAGAAGAAACAGCATAAAAAACTTGATCTCCTAATGTCTCCGCTGTTCCACTAGTTGTTCCACCACCACTTGAGCTAATTGTATCACCTGTAATTGTTATATTATCACCTGCTATCAATGTATTTTGTTTAGATGTTTGTAATGTAGAAATGTCTGTTGTATTTGTTGTTATTTGTGTTTGTAAATTAGAACTGTCAAGACCATCAACCTTTGTATCTAAAGTGTTTATTTTTTGTAATAAAGATGTCATTATATAATATCTTAGAATTAATTCTACGAATCTTTTTATATTAAATTTTAAATGTATATTATACTATATGCTAACACCACAACAATTAGAATTAGTTTCAGATGAATATTACGTGAATGGCTTTGTCCATGGTAGAAATAGATTATATGACCATTTGAAAGCATCATACCCTGGTATATTTACAAGTAGAGATGATATAGGTGAATGGTTAAAACATCAAGAAGTCAATCAATTTTTCCAATATCAACAAAAGCCTAAAGTGGTTTCAAGTATGATACCTAGAAGACCATTCCACAGTTTATCTCTAGACTTGATAGATAAAAATAATAAACCTAGTTATAATAATGGCTTAAATTATCGTTATATTTTAGTTATCATTGATAATTTTAGTCGTTATCTTTTCTGTTATCCATTAGTAAGTAAATCACCATCATCAACATCTATAGCTTTAGAAAAGTTCTTTGATGATCTAGAGCGAGAATTTCCTAACCATGAACCTATACGATTTATGCATATGGACAACGGTACTGAATTTTTCACAGATTTCAAAGCAATATTAAATGACAAAAATATAGGAATATCAAAAACCATTCCATATATGCCACAATCCAACTCAATTGTAGAAAGAGCAAATGGAGTTATTAAAAGAATTATCAATAAATTAATATATAATCATATGAATGAAGATTACTCTAAATGGTCTCAATTTATTGATGAAGCAGTTAATATATACAATAATACTAATAATGTTTCAACAGGAAAAATACCTAATAATGCAGTTTTGTTTGAACAAAAAGAAGATATTGAGGATGTTAAGGAAAGTATTAAAGGGAAAGCTATAAAACCAGCACCATATCAGAACAGTTACAAACAAAATCAAAGAGTTAGATTAAGAATACCCAAAAGTAAATTAGATAAATTTGATAGAGATAACTGGTCAAATCAAGAGTTTATTATAACTCGTGTAATATTTCCAACTAGAAAAGAAATGGAAGGAGAAGCAGCAAAACCTGTACGTTATAGAATTCAACCTATAGATGATAATGGTAATCTCATTAAAAGAGAACAAGTTCATAATTATGTGAGATAATCCATACTAGCTATTCCACCATTATTAGGTTATCAAAGTATGATACCAAACTTACCTGGTTATGTAATAAATGAGGATGAGTAAAAATGATGTGCCCAAATTTGGGCAAATGCCCCGATTTTGCCCCAAATCAGAAACTCTTTCTTATATAGCCATTTGGGAATAGTTTGTCTAAATGCGGCAAAATCGGGGCATTTCGCCCAAATATGGGCATTTAAAATATCATTCTATATAATGTCAGTTAATACCTATATTAGGAAAACAAAATTAAATAATTCAGATTATACCAAGATAGCTACCATTCCATATAAGGACCAAATAGAAATATTTAAAACTCGTAGTTTAAATAAGTATAAATTATTGAATCCACAAAGATACCCCAAGAGTAAAATGTCAGATTTCCAAAGAGAATATAATACAAGAATGAAAGAAAAGAATATAAATGAACTGAAGAAAATACAAGAAGCAGAGAATAAATTAGAGAATAGGATGAAATTACGCTCAGCAAATAATAAATAAATCGTTTTGATATAATAAATAATAATCTAAGTATTTGTATATATGCCCCAATCACAAGCTGGTGTTATTCTTGATTCTATCACAATGGATAATATTGATGATGCAATGTACTTTTATAGCCATATTTTAGAGAAGATTGTTGAAAAAAAGAAGAAGTTTCAACATAATGAAGAGATACTAATATGCCAATTAAAAAAGCTAGATATTAAGAAAGAAATTAAAAATTTAAAAAGGTCTATGGATAGTGATTCTGAAACAA
>Ga0307931_1002344_pt1 | contig 12164 bp, 9 predicted proteins | sample OrgLakmetageno47_FD_201816 | JGI IMG/M metagenome (GOLD analysis project Ga0307931, IMG submission 201816) | Saline water microbial communities from Organic Lake, Antarctica - #47 | ecosystem: Environmental > Aquatic > Non-marine Saline and Alkaline > Saline | place: Antarctica: Organic Lake... | reverse complement strand
CAACCTTGTTCACTTCTACGCTTCCTGCCACGTTCACTACCCTTGCTGTGGCCACGGTTACTGCGAGGTCCCGCGCATTGCAGACCCGGCGGACCCGCAGCCGTCGAGAGCACGTCGTAAAGACTTCTTCGAGCGGCGAGGAGGACGAGGACGATGTCGCACCGGCATTTCTTGGCTTCGCAGCAGCAGTAGAACTAGATTTGCTTTCACTCTCAATATGATGGCGCGGACCAATGAGAAGACCAGTTGGAGTCGATGGGCGCGAATCTTCAGCGAGCGCCGGCCAATGGATGCGCTCGAGCGCCGACCACAGCCAGGGGCAACGGGTGTTGGCAGCGGCTGCGAGGAAACCAAACGGTACGGCCAAAGCAACGAGTCGCGGGTGAAGGCAAAGCACCGCGTCAGCCCACGCTAAGGCAGAAGGATTGACCTCAGGGGCCTCTGGTGCCAGTGAAGAAGCACCGTTGGTGGCGTCAGTACGAGAGAGATGGATCAGCGCAGTGCAGGACAGGAGGAAGAGGTCCCCTAGCCGTCGCCGCGACACCGAGCTGAGAATTTCTTCAACAGCTGGCTGGCCAGCGTGGCTAGAAACGCTTTTGCTGCTGCCACTGCTGCTGCAAGTTCCAGAGCGCACAATGTCCGCCATGGCTGCTACTGTTGCGCGCAGCAAGCTCGGGCGACATGCTAATGCCGAGGGGCTAACCCAAGTAATGCTGCTCAATGACCCTCCCCGTGCCCCCCCTGCTACACTTGAGTGATGGAGCCCAGTCAAGAGCTGTTGCTGCGTCCGCGTCCCTAGGCGTGGGAGCAAAGCAAGAACAAAGGACATTGGTAAATCGCCACCCCATTTCCCTTCGCTCGCTGCTGAATTGCCAGAGGTAGCCGCTGCAGCTGCTGCTGGGCTCGAAGCAATGCTCGCTGCACTATTGTGAGCGCTGACCCCAGAGAATTTCGCACTTTCTTCCTCTTCTTCTTCTCTAGATGACTCGCTGCCTTCACCACGACCGCGGTAGATGTCTGCAAGGGCAGAATCGGCGAGAATCGCTGAATTTTCACCTGCTTCACTCCGCGATATTGTCTCGGCAGCGAGCAAACGGACCGCAAGAAGGGCCATTCGGCTTAGAGTCCGTGGTACACCTGAAGCCGCTTCCGAGGCTTTACGGTCAGCCGGACTTGTATTGACTTCTGGTTCTTGAACATCTGGGATATTGGTCGCGCTATTCAATGTAGGCAGGAGAAGCGATAGCGTAGCTCGCAGCTTTACAGCAGCAGCACCAGTCAGGGCACCGTCGCTAGCCATTATGAGACTGCCGTTATTGATGCGACTACTTCCTCGACCAGTGAGCACGAAGGCGAGAGAACGAGCGAGCAAGCACAACGGTGGGAGCGGCAGCTGCGTGCCGGACGGTAATTGTTGCTTTAGGCGAGCGGTACTTTGAAGCCGCGCATCGAAAGCTCGAAGCTGGGTGGCACGGGCTAGCAAAGCAGCTGCAAACCCGCGGTGCCACGACTGGAGAATAACAGCCGCTGTGTCTCGCTCTCGAGCCGCTGCACGCTCGGCCCGGTCTGCTGCTGCTCGAGCTAGCACTTCATGCCGAGAGGCCGTCTTCTTCCCGACCTCAGGCCGCGCGCCCCCGAAATTCATGCTATACTACAGAAGTCTACTGTAGCTACTACTTAGTAAGGTGTGAAATTGAATAATCTAAAATTCTATATATTCAACTCCTAGCTACAGTAGCCATCAGCCATTAGTCAAGCGTCAGCTAAATGATGCGCCCTACTGCCTGCTACTTATCTACGGAAGCTTCTGCTACGTTTGATCCTACTAGACTAGCTAGCTAGAGTGCGTGTATGAGGTGGATGGGCGATGGGCGTATTAGTTAGACCAAGGGTTTGTAGATTTGTAGATACCCTTCTTGGTCAAATCACTCGTTCGGAGAAAGGCTCGGAGATCCGTTGACGTCAGTCTCGTCGGTACTTGACGCCGCGTCGCCCCTCACACGAAGTACAACGTAAAGGCGCCGAAGGCGCCACCGTCTCGCTTGGGACTTGGCCTCGCAGTGCTAGTCAACTGTCTAAGTCATGTGGCAAGGTGAGTGAGTTCTTTAAAAAAAAATGTGCGCATTGCCGCTTGGTAGGTTGATATCTGAAAGATACATAAGTGATCGACTTGACAAAGTCGCCATTCGGACAAAAACGACCAATTACTAAGGCTGGTACGTTCTCCTCCTTAAAAAAAAAAAAATCAGACACTTTTGACGACGAAAGCGGTGGTATCTACTACACCATGCCTGGTACGGGTGAAGTGTCGTGGACTCGACCGGCTAGCCTTGACATAAATGACCCGGCAGACATGACCGAAGACGAGCTCCGCGCGCTGATCATTCAGGCCGGCTGGGAAGACAGCGATGTGGATGATCAAAACTTATTAGCTCTTGGCCAAGAGGCATTAGCAGCAATCGTTGCACAAGAAGTTGCCGCCACCTACGATGCCACCGAATGGGAAGACCCAGGAGATGCTCCACCCGAAGGAGGCAGCGGCGACCAATGGGAAGACCCAGGGATTGCGCCACCTGATGGAGAGGGCAGAGCTGTCGAGTGGGAAGACCCTGGGAATTCAATGGATGGAAATTTTGACGCAAACAATGATTGGAATGAAGGAAATGCTGTTGCTGATGGAGACCCAGATCCTGCCACAGCGGGCGCAGAATGGGTTGGGGAAAGCGATGGGAATGGAAACGATGAAAATGGCGACGCTGCAGCCGCACTGGTCGAAGAGACGCCATACTGGATTGGTAAATATGATGGATATTAAACCTGCTTATTGAATTTTTTGTTGTCTCTTCAAATTGATATCATTTTGACTTATGCCACTTTTGTGACTCTTTAGAAAAAATTGATGATGACTCGGGTGCGCCGTACTACGTAAACTCATCTTCGGGTGAGGTCGTTTGGGAAATTCCATTGGACGAATCTACTGCAGTCGACCAAACAGAAGAAGAAGGATATGGAAACGCTACAGCGGAAGCAGGTAACGCTTCTGCCGGCACTGAACCTGGAAACGATTGGACTGAACTGTGGGATGACGAAACTAGCGCCGTATATTATCAACACAATACAACGGGAGAATTCATGTGGGAAACACCTTGGCAAACTCCTTCTCCCATTGACACGCAGATGGACAACATCGCAGTTCCTGATGCTGCTTTAGTAGACAACACCGGCGAAGCGACGGCCTCGTTCGAAGAGGCTGGAACCACTTCGCAGCCTTCAGCTGTTGTGCGCGTGTCGCCCGCGGGCAGCGGCCCCGTGGCGGCGCGCTCGTTGCGCTATTCGGTTTATTCAAAGCAAACTAGCAGCTCCTCAGGAAGCAGAAAAGTCAGTTTGTCACCCATCAATTCGTCGTCTTCAATCATACCTCGGTTAAACATCACTAAATCAGATACTGGTTCGGCGGTGTCGCCCTCCCCGCATTATTCGAAGGCTTTGAAACCCCTTCACTTGGAGCAGCCGCTCAAGGACCTCGACAAGGGTTCTTTAGATAGCGATATGACTTCTTTCAAAATCGAAACGCCCCAGATCCATCAATAATTTAATATACCCTACTGCGTTCACTTCATGCTTCATGCACACTGCACTCAGATCTCCTGTCAGCGAGTGGCGTGACAACTAGATTTGTTCTATATTACCAAACATTCCAAGTGCGATAGAGGTGTCTTAAGAGGCGATATTAAGAAGGTGAATCAAGTCGGTGGTGCCCTCATTATTTATGCACTTACTTGGAGGGCGAAAGGTGTTATGCATTTGAATTTAAAGTAGGATACTGGCATTGCTCGTCGCTTGTTGCTGCCGGCTGGCGGTTAGTCCGCTGTTTTCTGTTATCTATTCCGCTATATGTGTCGTTTCAGTTGCAGCTGTGAATTGTTAAATGTCAACCCGGCATAGCAGAAATGGCTGGGTTATGTGCCTCTGATATCTACCAGGCAGACCATCAGGGCCAGTGTCAAAACGATGTCGCCTATGTGTCCATCTCGCAATCTAGACTTCATTTGAACATAAAATTGGGGTCGCGCATTCACTCGGGGATAGGCGACTCTTCTTCTGGATCGCCTGAGAGACTTCGTTGTAGTCCCCTCCTCTGCGGGCGGAAGCTCTTCTTTTGAGCAGCACTCTCAGAGCACGGAGGAGCGTGCCAATTGGACCGCTAACATCACTACCATGGACACTCAGGCATGTGCGCCTGACTTGATACTTAAATCTAGTTTAAGCTGCTTGGCTTTTTATCTCTTCCTTTTAGCGTTCTAATTCAAGCTCCTTGGGGCCTGTCTCAAAACTATAGATGCGACTATGAGCTATGAGCAACACGACGCAAATAGCAGCAGGTAGAAGAGGTCCGACTTCAAATTTCGCGCAGATCTTTCTCGATGTCATTGCGAACCCCTTACAATTCACGAGGCTGCGAAGGAGTTTACGACCGGTCGGAGGCAAGAAACTGGCTAAATCCACGAGCCCATCTCTTAAGCTGCTCCATTACATATCAGAGGGCCGAAAAAAAAAACTCAACTTTTAACGCATTCCTCGAAGGACTGGAAATAGGGGGCTTTCCAACTTGCCGCTTTGCCAAAGGAGTCACTGAATAAGGCCATTAGAGAGCGCGTTGTCTCTACGCCCCTCCGCTCTGTAGCTTGAGGGCAAAGCGAGAAAAGGTGCGTAGACAAATCCGCAACAAGCAGGATTCGAAAAAATAATTCGAGGGAAGCAAGTGATAGCTCGTCGCGAGTCGCCGGAGTGGCTAGAAACTTTGTATCTGCGATAAGAGTGGCGTCGTGTGAGCGAGCCAGGGGCGTTCCATATAGCCAGGAAATTTCATCAAAATTCATTGAGTATACTGGATGCATAGTACCTGTAGAAGTAGGAGAGGTCTTGAGTGGAGTTTGATTGAAAGAGAAAGGTTATATGAAGGATAACCACAGAGCACTCAGATAAACCGACCAGAGAACCCCTTACAGGGAGGATCGGTTTCTACATTTTTCACAAAGAGAGCCTTTATCGATCGGCGATATGAAATGGCCATTGAGGATCTCGCAGCCATCCTTCAAGTCACGGTCGCGGACTTGTCCACTTTACTGTCCACTGCGCAGTCCATGTTCCTCCAAGTCTGTAAGTATACGAAAGTCTTTTAAAAGTAACTTCTCGCTCGAGGAATCGCTCGCATGGACCCCAGCGGCGTTGTTGCCGTTGCGTTGATTCTCACTGCTCCCCTCCCTAGTCCCTAGTGCTGCATCATCGGGCCCATTCGACTTCTACACATAAAGAGGTCACCCACAAGACCAATACCGCTCCTTGTGCTTGAAGGGGATACCGCGGTGGGTTTTTCAGATGTTAAGACTAGTCTAATTCGAGTTATATTTTAGATCGCTGCTGCATGCCAGGGCTGGTCGTGAACACTTCGTTTGGCCCACAATACCCCCTTCGTAGCCGAGAAAATGGACTGACTACACAGACCCAAGCTGGATTGTTCCTTGATAACAGGCAGGAAAACAAAACAAAGCAAAGCTGGCACTAGCTAGGAAAGGAGTTTAGGGTAGTCGAAGTTACCGGCAACTCTAAAACTAAAGCTACTGCACGGCTGAGAGTTGAGACTAGGCTAGGCTTGCTATTCGAATTGCATAAAGCAGCTAGAAGTTTAAGGTACCACAAGTCTCTTGGGCTTTCTTAATTCATCTAATGGCATTGCTCCATATACTCTTGGACACCTCGCCATTAGCGTGGCGAAGACGTAAGTGTTGTGCGAGTGCTATTTCAATCTAGGTAGCTTACCGTACAATAGCGCACGAATTTCTTTCGTATTCATACACCCAGACCTGTGAAACAGGTGGTGCTGGAGAGCTGCAACCATTCGAAGAAGTAGTTGATGCAGTTGCTGCCTTTGGCAAAGCTTACCTACTCCTGAACCGCGAGGTTATCCATGCGCCTTGTTGTGGAATTGCTCTTTAGGAAAGAACAAAAAAAAACCCTATCCTAATCGTTATCCTGCACCTTAATCTTCCATGCCCTCGCGCCAACTGTGGTCTGATTTGCAGAACGACGTACGTGTCTTGGCTGCACAAGCGCCCTACCCTGGCTTGGAATTGGATGACTGCGAACTATACTCATCAGCACGCCACGGCGCGAAAGAGCACTTTCACGAAGTTATACTTGCCCGGGCCGCTGCTCTCGTCGCGAAAAACGACCGTGCTTCTGCAACTGCTGCCGCAGGAGCTGAAATACCCGCCCTATCGTCATCCATTGCCGTGGCGTCTTCATTAGCCAGCTCGCCTCCTGCCGCTGCGTCAGTAGGCGGCGGCTTACCAGCAGCTTTCTCTCGCGCGCTGTGCCACGTGCATCGCCTTCGAGCTGACGCTCAGGGTACCCTAGGCGGAGGTGGCACTTCGCAGCAGCACAACAGCGCTGCATCCAAGAAGCCCGCCAGAGTGCTAGTGTTACAAGCGGATCACGACCGCGACTCTCTGTACAACCAGGCGATGAACTGCATCTTTGCCGCGCATTCCATGGATGTGGTGGTACGTTCAGTTCACGAGTGGGCTCTATGTTTAAGTGCTAATGCGAACCTAGCGGCATCTAGCGAGGGTTATCGCAGCTCCTGTAGTAACACGCGCAAAACTCATCATCAGCTTTGCTCGACAAGTGATGTTTTCTCTATTCCTTTTTGTGTGCTTCGCGACACATTTCTCTAGGTGGACGCGTGTATGCTGAGGCCCGGCTTAACGAGCCGGTTCATGCAGCAGGCCACAGACCGCACAGGGGGGGCTTACTTTGAACTGGCGGCAACGACTGCAGGAGCACCTACCAAAGCGCGCGAAGCAGCTGGAACAGCAACGGCGGCGGCGCAACCAGCGCTCTTGGCACAATTAGTGTTGGCATTTTTGCCATCACCTGCGGAGCGGCACGCGTGGCTGCGCGCCCCCCAGGCAACCCTCGTAGACCTCTCCGCCACTTGCTTCTGCCACGGCACGACTGTGGACGGCACCGCTTTCGTGTGCTCGGTTTGCCTCGCGGTGTTTTGCGATCCAGCGCCCGTGTGCCCCACGTGCAAGTCGGACGTCTCTAAAGGAGGAAGCCAAGGGTTGAGTGCACAACGCCCTGCGAAGCGCCAGCGTGCTGACGAATAGGTGCATTTGTGTTGCTTTTTGAGAGCCACTTGAGCTCGAAAAGAACCAGAGCGGAGTGCATTCGAGCTTTCTTTCCTTTCATACAATGCGCTTTTAAAGGTATTTTGATCCAGGGAGCGGTAGATATTGCCATATAGCGCAAATGTTCTCAGAGGTGCTTGTGCGCTTCCTAGTAGGGAGCAAGGAGGCAAATAAGCCGGTTTTGGAATTTTGGCGGTGGATTTTCAATATAGTCTGGAAACTTCGTTAATACGAAGGCCGCGCTGGGTCCTATTCGCAGAGTGCTTCCGTATCATATACAGCTAAGTATCCCTGAACACAGTTCGCTACTACCATATAACTGTTCTCCGTGGTGAGCTCGTCGTTAATTGTTAAATGGTTAATTATCTTTAATCCTTTAGTCGTTAGTTCAGCGTAATGTGTCACATAGTGGCCTAGTCTAGACTCAGCACGACCAATTAAGCAACCGAATCCAGTTTATTTATAGAAGTGAACTATATATAACGCAGCACCTTTCCCTCGCATTTTCTGTCAGGCTGCCAGTCTCGGGTCTCGTCGGGTCACCTGTCACCTCTGTGCCTGAATGCCACAAAGCCCGAATATTCGCCAGAGAGCCGAGACAACCATGCGATTCGCTGACACAAAGCGCATAGACTTTCACTTTATGGGTATGTCGGTGTCAGAAGGGGATGCCACTGCTGCATCCATACACATAACCTGCGCAGTTACAGAGAATCAAATTGTTAAACCGGCTCAAGAGGCAGGCTAGAGTAGCTACTAGGCACATCTACTAAGCGCGCCCTCTTTCTTACCACAGCAACCACGTGCAGAGACCACCCGTGACGAAGAGCACATTCGCGATTCTGGTAGTTAATGCAGGTAGTTTTGAAACATAATGGGGAAAGTATAAGTATACACTGGAAACCAATAGTTGGAGAGGCGTCCTGTCTCTATAAGAAAGCATTTGTATTGGGAGAGTAATTCCGTGCAATGTCGCAGTATGCTGACCGCATGGAACAGAATAATATTCATCAATGAACAAAGATTTCTCGAATATATTTATGCTCTTTGACTAGCTAGGCATGATGAGATAGGATTAATTTTGAGCTCGAGTTCGGGGTTAATATCGAGAGGGTTCTCACCCGGCGTTCTCAGGCTTGACCATCTTCAAGCATTTTCCTATATGAGTAGCGCCGACCAAGCCAACGACGGTGAAAAAATAGCCAGCGGTCCCACCCCATACTTCAGCTGGCCAGCCCATGTCTTCAAGTATATAGTCTGATAGAGGAGCCCTTTCCTCTACGCTACTTTCCTCTATTATGTTTGACGACGACAGTACTTGACGACGACATGCGACCTGTTGCGACGTGTTGCGACTTGACTGAAAATACAGGGGGAAGGAGTACTGTATATTACGTACTGTAGTACAGTAGTGTACTGTATGGATCTTTTCTCCTCTGCTGCAGCAGCACAGCAGCACTGCACCTCGTTGTTTGTTAAAATTGTGAACAAAGATCAAGAATAGGGTTGATAAAAATAAGTATTACTTATATATGCAAATTTTTGTGGCCAAATAAGTAATTTTATAGGTAAATAAGTAACAGATTTTTCGACTTTTCCTGAAAAATGGGACTTTGAAAAACCGGAATTCTAAAAATGGTACTTTCTCGCCCTAATATACGGTATATACCACCGTATTTACCGTATTTACTTAATTATTTACTTATTTGGGTCAAAACTGTTACTTATTTTTACGAACCCTAATCAAGAAGGCGTCAAGCGTCAAGGTACTGAGCATCATAGCAAGGATCAAGGCCAAGGATCAAGCAAGGATCAAAGAGAGATTAAGGATCAAGGAAAGTCATCTCGCTCAGATATTGATGCATAGGAGGTTGTGAGTCTCGCAGATTTACGCAAGGAACACTTTTATGATGATGTACCAAGAACTACCCAAGGTAAAAATGCTCTTTCTAGTTGTGGCCGGGTTGGCGCTCCGTAATGCCTCTAGTTTTACGCTGGGTGTAAGAAATTTGCCACTGGTCAGTCGCCACGTACAGACTGCGGCCATCGACGATTCTTTGTCCGCGCTACTCGCGGCTGATGTGAGAGCAGCACAAGCAGATTCGTCATTGTGGACACCTAAAGCAGTGCCGCTGCTCGAGTCTACAGCTCGTCATGTGATCATTGACGATACTTTTACCCAACAGGAAGAGGTTTGTGATGCTATTCAAAGCATCTACATTTGCATGGAATAGTTTCTATCCACTTTGGTGCCACATTTAGAGATAAGTATACAGTCAATCTAAAGGTACTAATTTTCATCGCTATGATGTCAACTCAAGAGTACACCAATATATAAATTTAGGTCGTTGGAGTGCTGAAAACCGCAAGAAATATCTTTGATGCCACGCACAATCGGCCAGACCGAGCTTCGACCGAACGTGCTTTTCGTTGGGAGTACTGGAACGCAGGTATGCACGACACAACGAACGCCAATTTGTCTTTCAGTTTCTAGCTCATGGAGAATCTGTTCACGGGATTTTTTTTTTCTCTTTGTTTCTGTCTCTGATTGAAGGCGGCGGGCAGTACGCGCATCTACGCACTCCAGCTGCATCTTTCTTTGGGCCGCCCATCGAGGGTGAAGACGAGGCAATCATGGCTGAGCTCGCAGCGCTGGGTGTTGGTGACGCCACCACCGACGGCGTGTTTCCTGCTTTAGTTGACCTCATCACCAGCTTTGGGCAACGGCAGCTCGGTGAGTGGGCACCGCCTCATTGAGTTTGCCTTTCTCGATTGAGAAGGCACATACTGTACTATACAAGTAGCTGAATTGAACACGCTTTAGCGTCTCATCATTTTCTTGATTTTTTGGTCTCGCCTGCGCTCGCTCGTCACCTCTCGCTTAGTCCCACACATATTGTGCATGCACTCTTCCTGTGCTTCACTTATGACATCCACCTGTATACGTTTTCAATCCATTTACGCTCTAATAGTATTGTTCGATGCTATAATTTTATAGGCATGAACAGCATCACCCCGCCTTGGCTGTCATGCTACGTGGAAGGCCACGAGCAGCGGCTCCACACTGACCCAGCTCACGGGCCCTGGGCCTTCGTGCTGAGCTTAACTCCTGATGAAGTGGCGGAGGCCATGTCGGGCGGCGAAACTCAGGTGAGTTACCAGAGGAGAAGAGTGAAAAATAACACTAAGAAATCATTTGCCTGATTGAATGCTTCCCTTCCTGAGCTCATGTTCCGTCTCTTCTCGTCCTCTTTCGTGTTGGCGACTTGCAGATATTGAAACCCAATGTGCTTGACTTTTGGCGAGGATTTGACGGTTTTGCCAAGGAGCAAGACGACCTCTTTGAAGTATGCGTTTGTAAACTAAAATATTTAGCCTTTCTTGTGGCATTTTCAACAACGGTTTTGTTCTGCAAATATCACTCAATTCCCATTCTTATTATTCACATATCCACCACCACACCTTTCATTTTTATGGTGATGGCGGCGGTACAGGTGGTCAGCCCCCAGTTTGGGCGTTTCCTCGCGTTTGACCCCCGCTTTCCACACGGGGTGCGCGCCGTGCATGGGCCAAGGCAGATGGCGGCCGGGAGGCTCGTCTTGCACGGCTGGTTTTCGGACCCGGTGCCCTTCTGGAGTGGCGGCCTCGCAGCTGAAAGTCCAGCAATTAGCCAAGCAAGCGAGATTGAGAGTAAAACAGCGGGCAGCAGCAGCAGCAGCAGCAGCCGTAGTCTAGACGCAAACCAAGAAAGCAACAAGAGTGGCACCACTGCTGGCACGGTGCTCGATGCTGCGCTCAACGAGGCCCTGTCTAAATTAGAGCAAGTGGGGCGAGTCACTGGCTGTTTGTCTGTGCGGGTCACGGTCGCAGGTGCCAGCGGGAAAGTGTTAGCCGTCGATTCCCTCGCGGATTCCCTCGTGCCAGACCCCGAAGACTTCGTGGGGGCAATCGGAGAAACTGAGCTGGGAGAAACGGTGAGAATAATTGCATTTTCGAGGAAGAGTTAGAGTGAGAATCAGAGGGGTAACGATTTGCAGTGAGGGGCTGCGGAGCATATGGTTGTGTGTACGTTCTATATATCATCGCCATTATCAACTGATTGCACCTTGGCTCCATTTTTATTGGTGCTGTTGCCTTATTCTTTACCTTTTCCCCTTTTTCCCTTTTTTTCATTTCTGCCTTAGATCTACGAGGATGCACGCGCTGATGTTCTGCTTGCTCTTAGCGATGCTCTGACCGAGGCGCAATTTCCCGTTGCTGAAAATGGGCAAAATACTGAGATCACAGTGCCCTTTCTCTTCGAATAACATATTTTGGAAGCTTTCCGAAGAAGTGAGCGCCTTTTGAAGCTATCAAAAACGGTTGATGGATATCTAAGCCCGAATCGCAAAACAATTACGCAGCTGAATCATAACAAGAAACACGGTCGCCGGTCGCCTTGCGTATGTTTTGCATGAATTTTTGAAGTTCATTTACGAAAGTCACAACGAGTGCGCCTTAATATCGGGGCTAAGTGCGCAATAACCGGAATTTAAAACCCGTCCAGAAAACACCAATACCAAGGCGCTTGAACCCGCAGTCTATTTGTAAAGAGCTCTTGTGTGTTCTGTCTTGTCTTGGGTCTTGGGCTTGTAAATTCAAAAGCATTCCATTCCTCACTCCTTTGAGACGCAAATGGCAAAAGGACGTTCAATTCAGTGATTATCTTCTGATTTCGCTCTTCGGGGCCTGAACTGAAAGTAGCTATAAGCACGAAGTCGACATCACTGTCGCAATGCGCAATGCCGATGCCGAGGGTCAGGGTCACCAATCACCAAAGGTCAAACCGCTTCAGCTTAGAATGACACAATTCACGGTCGACGATTTGGCCAGAAAGTGGACACTCTTTAAAGGACTGGGTGTACGATTTCGGAACCTGTTCTGGTCGTAAATTGTGAAATTAGCTCACAATGCAGCTTCCGGCGGCGATAT
>Ga0307931_1002342_pt1 | contig 12166 bp, 17 predicted proteins | sample OrgLakmetageno47_FD_201816 | JGI IMG/M metagenome (GOLD analysis project Ga0307931, IMG submission 201816) | Saline water microbial communities from Organic Lake, Antarctica - #47 | ecosystem: Environmental > Aquatic > Non-marine Saline and Alkaline > Saline | place: Antarctica: Organic Lake... | reverse complement strand
TGGCGCTGTGGTAGAGAAAGAAGCAGACGAGAAGAGCCAATTTTGGAAACACAAGACGAATTGGTGGGAGGCCCAGAAGTCCAAGGAGGAGAAAGCGGACGAGGAGAAGAAAGAAAAAGAGGAAGAGAAAAAGAAAGACTGGTGGCTTGACCCACCGGCCGAGCCAGACGAAGAGCCCAGTTTTGTTCGAACCACTTGGGGTTACCGAGGAGGCCGAGCTTCGTCCTGGAATTGAAATGCCGAAAGACAGCAACGCGTTCCAACCGAATTGCGTTGTGGTTGTTGGTTCTAATGATAGAAGAAGACGAAGAGAAGCCACTGGATAAGACACAAATACATGAATTGCTCATTAGCCATGTGTGCTTTGCGACTGAAATCGAGCGGCCCAAGTGGGGATCTTGTTTTTACGCTTCATTTCTTGCCGTATTTAAACTTACACCTCTACACCGTGCAAACCTCTTTAAATCCGAAATTGGAATTAAGAATGAAGTCCGAAAAACGGAAAGTAAAAAGTCCATAAAACAGTATCGACTATGGCATTTGAGCTACAACCCAGGAATTGAGTGCCCAATCAATTAACTCCATTAATATACCATTATTGATTTTTCCTCTGGCTACTTATCTTATAACTCCTGCTTATAACCCTATGTTCATGAATACAGTCGCCTAGATATTATACTTAACGAATTTTGCATTAAAACCTCTAACAGGCGAACAGTAACAACTAGAACTAAAACATATGGGCTTCACGTAAAGAGTGGGTCGAAGTTTCGAGGTTGTTCAAATACACTGCTTTCTCTGTGTTTCGTTGCTTGCTCACTAGTCACTCATTGTTGCTTCGTGGTTGATTGCTGCGCTTCCTTAACTTCCGCGCTTCGAGCAGCTGCTGCTTTTGCCACCGCTGCTGATGGGTACACGAGCTTCGCTCCGCCCGAGAAGTCTAACAGAGGAGTTTCTATACCCATCGGTAATTGCATGCCGTCGGCTGTGGAAGGATCTCGCGCTGGCCTGAAGTCAATGCCTTCCCACGCCAATGCCCACTCCCTAGAAGATTCAACAGTAAACGACGAATGAGAAATGATAGGAAAAAAAAACACTGAACGAGAAGATGAGACGAAATGATAAAAAGGCCCTGAGCAACTGTGCCTTCTCTTCAGTAGTATGTGTCGTCGGAGTGGGTGTAAGAGTACCTTGGGTAGAAAGCGTGTTGCGGCATTTTCCATGTTTGAAAGTCAAATCGCTTGTGGGTTGGCGCAAACACAAAGCACGAGTCATTGCTTTTGTCGCCCTGGTATCCTCTCAGCCTACACACGTAGGCGCTGAAGGTCGAAAACCAAGTGCCGGTGAAGGTGCGGCCACCAGCCGCGACTGCCTGCAGATGACGAAGGAAGAGAGCGGGAGTGAGTAGTTTCGTATAAACTGTAAAAGAAGCCGAACTGTCACAATGCACAAGTATTCAAACTAGACACCCATATTTGCATCGGAGCCAGATAGAGGCTTGAAAAAATATTCTCATTTGTGCAATTTACGGGCGCATTTACGCGAAGATCCTTTCATTCCCGTTCATTGCTCTTCACACCCTCACCTGTTCGACCATCCCCAAGAGATCGGATGGCAAGCCCGCTGTTTCCTCTTGGAAGTCGCGCAAAAACCTCAGGTGTGGATGCCGACTCTTCAAGGGATCGAACCACGCTAGATTGGATTCATCGGTGGCGATGTACAGCAATTCTTGCGAGGCTTGTGCGCCTCCAAGCCAGGGTTCAGTCGCTTCCAATAAGGTAGCTGGCGACACCTGTTCAAAGCCACAAGGAAACGTGTATAGAAACCGTTGAAAAGTGAATATGCAGACATTGGTCATGCGCGCAATTCATGAGACAGTAATTAAAGAGCAAATAAACGAAGCAGGTGAAGAGCTTTCATCATCCTGGTTTCATCGTCCTCCTCTTAAATTACCTGCACGTTCGTGTACTGCAACTCTCCATGCCGCACGTGAAAAGACGACCACGAACCAGCCACTGCACCTCTTGTACCACTACTTGTGCTGGAGTTGCCGTGGTTCTCATGAGCGCTGTCGTGAGAGATGAGGTTGAGAAGGGCAGCTGCCTCTTGGTCTAAACGTCGGCGAATTTTTGCGGCCACACAAAAGATGCGAGCATCGTAGTGCACGTAGTCGCGAATCTAGGTAATCGAGGAAACGATGAAAATAATAAATAAACGTGAGCGGCGAGTTTCGTAGTTCGAGGCAAGAAGATTGAAGGAAGAGAAGTACAACGGAGATATGGTAGGCACATGTAAAGAAAGAGAAATACTTTACTTCTTGATTAGGTTACTTCTTTGTTACGTTCTTTACCATTCGTTTCATGTAGAGATCGGTTGCGTAGTCCGCAAACAAAAAGAAAGTGTACCTGATCGACAAAGATAGGCTCAAGACAAACATACATTGAAGAGAATTGTACTTCTGTAGGATGACTTCAAGTTCCTATAAAGCTCCTTGCATCACCATCGAATCCTAGCTACCAATTTACGCGCATACTCTCTTCTTCTCACTCAAACAATCTCTCACACGACCACCTAGTACAGTGCACGTCCTTCACTCAAATTGAGTCTATACCAGTGCGTAAAGAGGGGCCTCGCTGGCTGTCCTTTGGTTAAACCCATGTCAGTGCGCATGTGCACCCAGGCTTCTCCTCCGGCCCCTAGGCCATCCACAGGTCTTAACCGGCGCCTTGACGTGGCAAAATCAGCACTGGTGTAGCGGTGGTCAGCAGCGTTCGCCTCCTGTAGGTCCACAAAATAAGGAAGAAAACGAATAAAAATTTACATTTTAAAGTAATAGCACGCTCGGAGTTCAACAACGATTTTCCTTTTATTCTTTCCATTTTCGATGTGCTTGTCACAGCGCTTCTCAAACATTCAAATTCCCTTCTATTCCATTGCACTTAAAAGTTACTTGTCCGAATACTCTAGTGTGTACACGCGCACGCGCACCTACCAACGGATTCAAAGGCCAAGTCGGAAGCGCTTTCTCAACGTCGCCAAACACCACGCACTCTTTCAATGGCTCCCATCGAGGACAGCGCGCTTGCGACGCCACTACCTCCTTCTCCTCCTTTTCTTTCTCGATTTCCGCGGCAACTTTGAGGGGCCGCTGAGCGCAGAGAGCTAAGCGAAGCCACGCACGAATTCGTTTTCGTGCGGCGTCATCGCCCTGTGACGTACAAAAAAGCAAAATTAAAACATACGAAACAGGACAAACCAAATATACTCTTATTCTTAGCCGTGCACACAATTTGCAGTACAAGCTTCTTCATATCAAGGAAGCTTGACCGGCTAGAGATCACGGAGCAGCAGCAGCGCTGCTGCGCAGGAAGCAAAATATAGCCCCGAGTATAGAGAGAAGCGAACTTGCAATTCTTTGTGCACCTGTTCAGCTGCAGTGTTCCAAGCAAGCAGTAAATCGCGCAAGTCTGCAGGTTTTGCACCAATGCCGCTCGCAGCAGCTGCAGTTTCCTTCGTCTTTGTCCTCTTTGGACTGACACCATCTGCGTTGCCCCTGCTGTTTGTTACGCCCCATGCGGGATCTACTTGAAGTGCAGCTTGTATGCGAAGAGCAGCGTCGAAGACTACCCCTCCTGGTGCTTGGCTCTCGCTTTGCACAAACTCCTGGAAGGTAATCACGTCGAGCACATTGTCTCGCTGCAGTGCTTCAATACCTTCGCGGAAGTAATCTACGGCACTCACTAATGGAGCAGCTTTCTTGGCACCTCCTTTTCCTTTTTCTAAAGCGGTCTTTCCAGCAGCAGTGGTAGTAGAGTTCTGCTTAGGTTTGAGGAGATAAATGGGGCTTTTTGGGGGCAGCACGATTGTACGGCCAGTAGCTTTTGCAAAGACAAGCAAAGTCTCAAGCGTCATGCGCACGTTGTTGAAGCCGCCGTAGTCCACTTCGTAGGTGACGAACTGTACCGTAAATGAACGAAGATCAAGAAATGAGACACTCAAAGTGGCGCAAGAAGTGAGAACAGGGACTCCTAGTGAGTATTGAAGAAGAATATCAACTAGCGAGAGCTTATGGACGGACCTTTTTCCGAGGCCCGAAAGATGCGTACGGCACACGAAACTCTTTGTCCAAAATTGGTTCTGGGTGCCAGTATGGCAGAGGGCAATCTTCGGGTACTGTCGTCACTTCGCTCGATGCCGACGAAGATGTAATCTCCACATCTGATGATGCACGAAATTTTGCAGATGTCTGTGAATCCTGCAGTAATTGCACTTCGACTGGCTCTTTCATAGCTGAGTCGGCGTGGACTGATCGAGTAAGGTTGGCGGGTCGTTTGTGACTAGCCATCAAGATCGTGCAAAAGTACACAGCTCCTAACGCCCATGCAACTACAATTACAACGAGCAATAGCCCGATGCGGGAACGTCCCTTTGACTTCCGCATTTTCTACGGGGGCATCATCAGAGAAAAGTTTGTACTCGTGTTTCTGAGAGCACGTATCTTTCTTGCCGTACCTAACCTCGCAAGGAAGGTGAAGTAGCTAACTTAGCGAGAGCAGGTAGACTTCAAACAGGTCAAGCCTTAATAACTATTAAGTTTTCAAACACAGACAGGAACGCACGAGCCTTTAAGTCATTACTGGGCTAACGAGTAGAAGAGCTTTCGCTACTAATCCGTTTCATTCGCCACTCTTATTGTCGCATAATATTTTTGTCTTTCTCATCGTCTAAAAAATCTCAACGTTCACAAATCTGCCAAAAGAATCTCCGACAGATTATTTGAACAAGTAATAGATAGCTGGGGGACTTCGATGAGACAGGAAACACAGAGTTTTTCCAAAGTACCAAAGTAAAGCAAGCAGCCAGCACAAAGCACAAAGCTACTTACGTCGCAGCATCACACCTTTCGCAGCTACTAGTATGAATCGCACCTTTCGCAGTTTCTAGTATGATTGACATGAACATTGTCTGCTTTATTGCAGCTAAGTAAAATCAACGAGGCTCGCTTCGAGTCGACCAGCCCTAAATCTAGTTCTAATTGCTAGTGCAGTTTGCTTGCTACAGACTTCGTTGACTACTGGACGTTTATACAATAATCAGCCTTACTCCTAGCTAGAGAGCGCAATAATTATAGTGATTTATCGCGTGACCATTCAATATTTCTCTGAGAAGAGCTTGTTAGCTCGAAGTTCTTCAAATGTCATTTGGCCGTGTTAATGGCATGTATTCATGGCGTGTTGGATGGCGTGCCGACGTACTGCGGAGGCGCAATGGAGATGCTATTCATCCGCCACCAGAATCCCCGGTTGATTTAGAAGCTCGAGTTCGCATTGTAGCACGTACCAGAAGCGAGGCCTCTTTATTAGCCTGCGGTGACAAAAATGTAAACACAAGCGTCCAATCCGCTGATGAGACGGACTCACACGCGGCAGCAGCGTGGGAGTGGTGGCAGAAAACACTTGGCAGCCCCCGCTTTATTGCAGCTCCCATGATTGGGCAGAGTGATCCAGCGTTTAGGCGGCTTGTAATGCGCTACGGAAGCGTTGGCTTATGCTATTCGCCCATGTATTTAGCTACTGAGATCAATTCTGGCATGCATGACCACAACTTCGACCCAAACAGTTGCCAAAGCAGCTACGATCGACCTCTTTTTATTCAACTCGCTGGTAGCGACCCAGTTGCTATGGTAGCAGCGGCCTTGCGCGTGCAACAGTGTTGTGATGGAATTGATGTCAATTTTGGCTGCCCTCAAAGCTGCGCAGAAGATGGTGGTTATGGGGCCCCTTTTCTAGAAAGCAACCCAGCTGGAGCAGTGGCGATAGTTACAGCTCTTCAAAATGCTCTAGATGTTCCTATTTCAATAAAGATGCGTTTGCAGCCATCAAAATTATTGCTACCAGATAGAAACAACGGAGATATTGAGACAAACGGAGCAACCGTGTCGGAAACATTAGGAGCAACAGCTGCGTGGGAGGCATCTGTTGGAGCTACCATACGAGTAGGTCGGCAGCTGGTGGCAGCAGGGGCCTCTTTGGTGTGCTTGCACGGGCGATACCGAACACAGCGTGACCACCAGGTAGTGATTCATGAAAGCATGTGGTATATAAGTACTCGTGCACCAAAAAGGAAAAACAATACATTTTAAATTGCTTCAATGCTCTCTTTAGTGCTTTGATTTACCTTCAATAAAAAAATGGTATCTCTTGTGTGTGCTATTCTAGGGTCCAGCAGATTGGCGAGCCGTGCGCGAAGTCGCAGCTGCGTTGTCGGTGCCCGTCATTTCCAACGGATCAATCGCCAGCTTGGAGCAAGCTGAACGGTGCTTGGCTTTTACGGGCTGCGCTGCGGTGATGTCGGGCACTGCGCTCCTTCGTCACCCTACTCTTTTTGCGCCTCCTCTCAGCGGGAGCAGTACTGTAGAGGGCATCCATGAGCCCAGTGATAAATCGTTAGCACTGTCACAAAGTGATGGTGGCGTGCCATGTGTTCCTCTTAGCAGTGCACTATGGAACTGCCGTGCCTATCTTGCATCTGCGCGAGAGTGCTGGAGCGAGACTGATGCACGCCTTCAAAACACCTCTACTTCATTGCTGAGTGAGAACCAAGAAAGAAAACTCGCAACTTGTGCCGAAAGCGCCAGCAGTTGTCCGAGGAGCGACTTCCCATGCGTGAATGGCCGACCGCGAGCCGAAGTGTGCCGCGACCACCTACTCGCAATGCTGCAGGCTTTTCTGATGGACACGGAACATCTTGATTTGTGGTCTTTACTCAGCGCAAAGTGAGTGTGTTCGATTGTATTTCGGTATACCTTTATATTTTGCTCACTTGACCACGCATGTAATCTACGAGGCAATACATACTTTCACCCGCGGTTTTCCCTACTTTTGCATCACCCTCAGAAGCGTAACATCATTGGACCAATTTGCAGCCACATTGAACCTCGTAGAGCATCGATTGACTGGTGAAGTTTATAAGGGTCTTCCAATACTTACGCTTTCGCAGATCAAGCGCAACGAACTTGATGGAAAGGCTATTGAATTGGGTGTTACTGAACATCAAGACGCGGGCGACTACTGAAAATGGGTCACGGACATAAACCAAACATAACGCGAATAAGGGAAGAAGAGGGGGTGCATAATTCGTGGAGATGGTTAAAGGGTTTATCGAAGAGCAAATTTCCGGTGACTAAAGGCTTGGAACTGAAAGGGACCTTTGTGTGGTCTGGTAGTGGCACATAAACAGGCGACAATCCTGGATCTAAGCCGTCGCCCATTTCAATGTTTATATATTCATATATAGCCTCCAGTTCTAATGAAAATCCCTTTGAATTCTTAAACAAAGCCAATTGATGGTGCCTTGTGCCTTGTAGCTTGTACTTCAAGGTCGCTACCCTTATTGCTTATTGCCCTCGGAGCGCGCACATATATCCGTGTGGTGTGCAGCTACAGGAATCTGGGCTACTGCCTACTGTATCGAGTTATTTACAATCGCCTGATGCGAAATTCGGGCGGCTGATGGCCGTAATCCGCAACAATGAAGGCCACCAGCCCACTGTGAAATAAAGAAAAGGGTGCTTCTCGTGTTTGACGTATATTCTTAGGTCAAAGTCAAAGGAAGCCCCAGCTCCAGGAATCGAGTGCGTCAGTTGCAGCCGCAGGATCCATTAAGAATGGAAATGAGTGCGATCCTCGTGCATCCACATGGGTTACGATGCTTCTATCGCCTTCAATTTGAGGCCATACTGCTGCTTCTGCTTGTTTTAGAGCGTTCAAATAAGCTACACCAGCATCATGTACAGGGCATCCGCGTGCAGTAACTACAACGGCAGCCCTCAGAATCGGCGATGCTTGAGAATTGCCGTTATCGTGCGGCATAAACGCAGACTTCCATGAAGATACGCCCATGCCACCTTCAACGGAGTCTTGAGTGCAGCTAATGTGCGGCGAAGCACCTAATTCTTTGTTGGAATCTTCCGTATTTAGTATCGTTTGGCCTGTTACTGCATCGACCTCATTTTTCCCGTTGTTGCTTCCCGCTTGCACAAATTTTGATTCTTCAACCAAACCGTGATCACAATGGTTCCGAAGATAAGCGCGCCAGCACCAGTCCAGCCACACTACCGGTGCTGTCCTTGTATACGAATTGCGATGCCAAGATGGTGTTGGTTTTTTGCCCGAGCTGTCTCTTAAAGTCCACATCGCAGAAGTTACTTGCTGCCCTTCGGGAATGTCCTCCAGCCGAAGCATGGGCTCATCAACAAATAAGCTTCTCACGGGATATTTTCCCTTGATAGCTCGCAGTGCAGTAACAATAGCTAAATTACCGCCCGCTGATAATCCTGCCAAGTGCACTCCACCCGTGAGATTCACACCAGCTCGCCACCTATCAGGGACATCAATGCCATTGCTTGACTTACTACCGCTCGAGACAGCTTCAAGCGTTGGATCTGCCATGAGGTATTCGAGAGCGCGAAAACAGTCTTCAGGTGCAGCAGGCCAAGGATGATCGGGAGCAAGGCGATAGTGCACCGAAGCCCAAACGACATCCACACCTCGTTGCCTCAAACCTTCCATGAGTGGTCCTACATACCTACTCCGAGACCAATAAATAATAGAAAGCATGCCAAACCAAACCAGATCATTATGACACCCAACAGTCTACCGTACAAGGGTCGTCATATGAGATGAAACAAACATTTGACATATACTTGGAAAGCAGGGCGAAATGAATTTGTTCTACCAACGATGTAATTGTAGTGAAATGAGGGCTGATGACATTATTATCACTTGCCCGTCTCGATGGCCGCCCAGCACCATCCCACCACCATGGAACCAAACAACTAGCGGCAATGGCTCGTCATCCGCTACATTCTTGGGTCGCAGTAACACTATTTCGACGGGTGGAAGGTCGCCATCGCCGACACCTCGATCTAGCTGTGATTGGCCTGGCACTGTCACCACTATTTCCTCGTAGTGAGCGAGAAGAGGCCCATACTGAAGTTCATTGATCCGGTCCATACGGCTGCGCATCGCGTTCAAGCAGGTGTCAAAATCAGCACCATCGTGCAAAGGGCATATTCCTAGTTTTGAAACTGGAAACATAAGTGGAAAGGCATATTCGAGGACTCGATTCAGGAATGGGAGGTCTGGGTGGAAAAAGATCGGCTGGCTCAAAGGTGAGATATTGTGCGGAGGTTTGAAGTGTGGGGCTGCAGCGGCCGCCAGTAGAAGAAGGACCAAAACAGGTAATATCATTGCACAAACCACAGGCACGCAAAACGCACGCCTCCAGCTTAACCAACTTAAAGAGTCATCAATGGATTTGCGCATGCTCGCTGACGGAAGGGTGTGGTCAAGGCCTGCGCTGCGAAGACGGTCCTGAAGAGCAGCGATGTCTGATCGCAGCACTTGGGCATGAGCTGACTGAGCACGTGGTAAATTAGGCATGCAAATAATTGAATTATAAATGTATCGAAATTTCCAACTTATCATATTGCTGTCAAATCAAAAACACATCCTAATAAGAAACCTTGGCGTTTATTTGTCTGTACTGCCAAAAAACTTGCACACTGCATGTAATACTGCACTGACTTTATGATTTCAATGCCAGCAGGAGACAAGGTGTTGACTAGGGGCTTGACAAGGACTACTACTCTTCTTGACAATTAATAAATATTCTTGACTCGAAAGGCTAGCTAGCCAGCTAGCCAGCCAGTCTCGAGCTAGTGCTATTGCTCAAGGGCGAGTAGGCGCCTTAGTCGCCTCACGTTTTAGCTTATTGTTGGTACCGTACGTACGAACAGTTGTACAGTTGAATCTGTAGTCGGTTCTGTAGTACAGTTACTGTACGTAGAGCTTTCTCCCTTGTATCTGTACTACTCTGTAGTAGCCACCAGCCACCAGGCTACTGGTTCTCCAGATACAGCCAGTTGCGGGAAGTTGCGGGCTTGTTCAGACAGAAGCTTGCACGCAAATGGGGTCACGCAATTGCTCGGGGATGGGCGACTCTGCTTCTGGGTCGCCTGAGGGACTTCGTTGTAGTCCCCTCCTCTGCGGGCGGAAATTCTTATTTTGAGCTGCACTCTCAGTGCACGGAGGAGCGTGCCACTTTGGACCGCTATCATCACTTCCATGGCCACTCGGGCATGTGCGCCTGATTAGCTCCTTAGGTTTAGTTCGCGCTGCTTTGCTTTTCATCTCGCGCTGCTTTGCTTTTCATCTCTACGCCCGCAGGGTTCCCGCCCGCAGAGGAGGGGACTACATGAATTTGAGGGGTCAAATTGAGTGATTTCTAAAAAACGGCCTAAGAAACGAGGGGGCTGGCCGTTTTCCTGCTTTCTTATCACCCGCAACTGGCTGTAGAGCTCCAATTTTGTACGTGAGATACAGTAAAGAGCTGGAGAGGGGGGGCGTAAAGTTCTTAAGTCAAAAGGGATGCAGGATGTAGGGCTTGTGGCTATCAGTGCGCCAAATCTGTCGATCTGAGCCATCCTGCGCTGAAAAGCCTGCCTGTTCCGCTCCTTGGCTTGCGCTGAAGTGTTCTGCCTGTTCCCCGTCCCGGCAGTGTAATTTCTCGTCGTCCCGACGGTACATGGATTGTTCTCCACGGTTTCTGCACCAAATGGCACACAAATTGTTGCGCTTAATTTACCCATATTTACCACACAATAATCTCAGACTGCGACGTGAAGTCGCATTTACTAGGGCCCACCCTGTCGATTGTCCGGTAAGAACGTATCGCCCGCTCTCTAAATCTCGTTAATACGGTAAGTCGAACCTCCCCCACAAAGGGGAAATTCCTCAATAACACAACACCTCCCACATACATCAACAAAATCATACAACCAAGAGTCAGGTACCGCAGCATGGCAAGATGAGAAAGCAAAGGACGCCAGAAGAAGGCTGGGAAACCTTGGCCGAGTGATGGTCAAATTTTACTATTTGCGAAGCCAGCTGCAGAGAACAGAAAGCGCGATGCACTTTAAGAGAAATCTCTGAGGTGTGTACTCATGATTGATATGAAAAAGCTCTTATTGCAGGTTTTGAAACTGGTGTTCATTCAGGCCCTAAATGGGCCCGAATCAGAGGGCCAACACTAACTGCTGGAGGGAACAGAAAGCGCGATACACAAATACAGAACACAGAGCAATTCAGCTCATACTAGATATAAGTAGAGGAACCAATCAGCTGCAAATGCCTGGGAAATTTCTCATAGCTGAATGGTGCTTGTGGTATATAGTATGCCGTGCGAAGAAGATCCGGCTGTGGAATAAGCGATGGAGTTGGGATAAATAGGAGCGAAAGGGGGCTGAGGCGCTGATGAAAATCTGTAATATTAATGGACCCATCTACGTATGCTATTATAGCTAGGCGCACGTTGATGATAGCCGGAACTACCGTTACCGCCCGGCGGCTGCAAATGCCACTTCCTACTAGTTGTAAAGGTTAGGTCTGAGGTACAGGTCCAATTTTTGCCGCTATGCTAGCTCAATGTGAGCATCATGCGTCCTAAATGGCCGAAGGGCCCATAAAGAAAATGTTACGTATTCAAGCGAAAGCGGGTCACTCCAAAACAGGGCTGTGTGGGCGCGGTGGCGTTTGTGGATGGGCCACGCCCCTATTAAAAACGAATTAGGCACATCGGAGAACAAGGAGAAATAGGAGGACATATCTTTAATTCTAGGCCTCCTTGTATCGTGCATCGCGAAATTTTTAACCAGAAAACTTCTACGGTGGGCATCAGGGAGGGAGCGGATTCCTAGGAACTGCGGGCCACCGACAGATGATGCACCCTTCCGTTATGAATTTACAGCACCGCTTGGTACTTGAATTATCCGTGGACTCTCGTTTGATCAAAGGCAGGCACAATGGAGGATTGATTTATTTTGGCAGCAGCTACAAGCATTGTCAGCACTATCTTGCCGATCACTAGCGCGGAACCTGTACTCCTCAGGGTATACGCAGACGACTTGCTCTCAAGGTGGAGAGCCTTGCGAGGGTTTCGAAAAACGCTGGAGGACGACCACGACTAGCGACCGTGGCGTTTGATGGAAGACATATGGGTTTAGCTCTTTGATAGGGAGGGGCCGCTAAGCCACAAGCGGCCCGCTTGCATGTTGTTGCCTGTATTTTGAGGGGGGGGGGGGGGGGGGCTTTTAAATTCACTGCCC
>Ga0307931_1002337_pt1 | contig 12175 bp, 3 predicted proteins | sample OrgLakmetageno47_FD_201816 | JGI IMG/M metagenome (GOLD analysis project Ga0307931, IMG submission 201816) | Saline water microbial communities from Organic Lake, Antarctica - #47 | ecosystem: Environmental > Aquatic > Non-marine Saline and Alkaline > Saline | place: Antarctica: Organic Lake... | reverse complement strand
AAGAAAAAGTTCACCCAAAGCGCGAAATGGATCTTCGGCATGGCCTTCGTGAGTTCTTTTTCTTTTCATCTTCACGTGTGTCACACGAAGAAAGTGATGGCTTCTGTTGTTGCGTTTCCTCCTTTTGCTGTGTATGCTTTCCAGTCACACGAATCTCTTTTCTTGCCTGTCTTCATCGTGGAACATGCAGAGTCTGCAGGAGGGAGGATCGATGATACAGCACTTTTACACAGCACAGTATCTCCTTCTCAATATCTTTTTTTGTTTCTTGTCTATTCTATTCTATTCTATTCTATTCTCTCTCTTTTTCTTGAACTCACTCTTCCATTCTTCTTCCCCCCCTTTTTCTCCTCGTCTGTCTTCCTTGTCTCTTCTTTGCCTTGCTCCTCCTCCTCGTTTTTCCAGATGGGCTCCGCCGTCCTGCCCGGTTTCAACGGCGCGTTCAATGGTCTGATTGTGCTCACCGGCGCCAACACCATTTACAAGAACAACCGCCCCAAGGGCCCCAAGCAAATGGAAGACATGCCCCGGACGACGGACTTCCCCTCGTACGGGGAGTTCGTGAAAATTGCGACGTCCACCCTCGTAGCGGCGGTGAGACATTTTTTCAAATGTGACTATAGGTGAAGAAAATGACGAAGGAAGACACGTGTGTGTGCTAAAAAGTTGTTCTCTTGTTGTGCGCACGCGTGTGGGCAACAAGAGAACAAATGCATACTTACTGCGTATTTGAAATTAGCGGAGGAGTAAAATGGTGTCAAAGTGTTTATGTGGTATTCAAGCGCTCATTCCATTTCTATTTCCTTTCGTTTTCATTTCTCCTTTCTGACTTCAATTGTTGTGCTTTCGTGCTGGTAAACATTTCCATCTCCACTCATTTTCTTTTTCCGTTTTATCACCTCGCTCCTTTGCGGCGGCCCCCACACCACCACAGTTGGTGGCGTTTGGGATGGCCGAGTTCTTGGCCAAGCCGTTCTTCATTCCCAAGTTTTTGGCCGGTCCCATGGCCGCAGGCCGCGTCACCATTTGGTGCTACGCCATCACGTGAGTGTGCCCTCTTTTCTTTTTTCTTAAACCGTAAATATATACATGTGCAGCTTCTTTTGGTTTGAATACGAAAGAAACAAAAGAAGTTTTGCAATGATATATATATATCTGCCTACTATTTCACAAGACCTACCTTATTGGTCAAAAGGAGCTCCCGATTCTTCCTACTGTCATCGCGGATGGAAGCATTCCTCCTTATTTGGGAGTTGAGTTTGAAGGGATCTTACCGACCGCCCTCTCATTTAAATTATTTTTCTGATTGGCTTTTGTGTTTTTCACTTGCGTTCTGCTGCCGTTGCTGCTTCCCAATACTTGCTGCGACAGGACGATGCTCATGATTTCGTTCATCAACGTGTACCCGAAAGGGGTGAAAGCCATTCCCAAGAAGAAAAAGTCGGAGTAAGAAAAGAAGAGTGCTCAGGAATATTTCCTGGTCGATTGCTCGAAGAAAGCGATTGCATCAGACGCAAACGCGGAAGTAGAAGAAGAATGAGAAGAAGAACTCGACAAATTGGGTGTTGCCAGCATCAACTGGGGAGACATGTAGGTGGAGAGTGAGGAAGTAGAAGTCAAAGCGCAAGACATCCCCATGTGCCAAAAAGCTTTATCGAAAAATCACGGCTCTTGATTCGGGCCCGCCTTGGCGATTGGCGGTATTGAGATTAGCCCATATAGTTACAAATGAGACGCGAGGACAAAAATTTCACCGAAAGCGCGAAGGCATTTATGAAAATCGGTAATGGTTTGTTCGAGATTGGAATTGGAACTCCTGAGTTTCATCTCGGTTTTGGTCTTGGTCGTAATAGGTTACTTATAGAAAATATAAACTCCCGACGTATAAATAAGAAGAACAGAACAAGAAGAGTAGAAGTGAGTAATAGAGGGGGGACTATTCGAAGTGGCTACTCTACTCGGCTCTTTGATTCAACTTCTGTCCCAAATCCAAATTACCTCTTTGTATTTGTATATAATATATATATTTCTGAAATGCTTTTATTCCACGTGTATTTTTTATATGCGGAAAGTGGTCCGGGTTCTGTTTTATGGTATTTGTTTCATGCAAGCAAGTCCGAGTTCAAAACTTTCGTGCGTCTTTGTTCTTTCTATTGCCAGCTCTTTTTCCGGATCTCCCTGCAATGCGAATTGCCAGCTGTTTTCCTCTTGTTGGTTGCTATTGAGACAAACTAGACCTTTACCATTCGTTGGTCAACTTGTAGCCCTCTTTTTCGCAGTGCGGCCACTTGAAGTTGTCGTACATGTACTGCAACTTTCGGGACTCCGGGTGGAGGGCCGAATAGAGCTCTTCGTTGGAGTAGTACTTGTCTGCGGTCGTCTTGAAGTTGGACGTGGCGCTGCCAGACATGGTTTGGGCGGGGGCAATGCCGCTCACCCCGTCACCGCCTCCCGTCACGTTGGCAGTCAAATGCCTGCTGTGCGACGCCCCGCTGCTTACATGTGCACTGCTGCTGCTGCTCTTGGTGCTAGTGGCACCACCGTTGCCACTGCTGCTAGTGGCGCTGTTGCTGCCTGCGGCCGCAGAAGAATCTTCGCTGTCAGCACTGCTCGTTTCTTCGAACAAGTTTTTGAACGGCTGCAAGTTCCGAGGGTTGTGCCCGTAGCAAGTGTGGAACGGGTCCCAGGTTTCGTCGTAGTTCGCCAAGTTCCCCAGGCGCTTGTAGTGCCACAAACGGTCCACGGTGTTGTGAATCACCCAAAAGGTGATGTCGTTGGTGCTCGTGGCTTGGTACATGTCTCCCAAATGGCCCGGGTTGCACAAGAACGACAAGAGGGAGTTGTACACGTGCTTGGACTCCTCGGTGGTCATTCCGTCCAGCGTTTCTTTGGGTTGGCCGTCTTCGTCGAGGAAGGAATCCGGCTCGATGGAGTGAAAGTCCTTGTCGAAAAACTGCGCCGCGCTCAAAATGTTCACTTCAAACAAGATTTCCATCGAGGTTTTCCCCTTCAGCGATTCTGCGTTGCAAGTGCACTGGCAGTCCGCTGCAGCGTCGGCCATGGCACAGGTGTCCGGGCAGGTGACGTAGCCCTCGCGCCACAGCATTTTGCTCAAGGCTTGAATCTGGTGCGCAAAAGTGTACACCGCGGGGGCGGTGGTGCCGTTGATTTTGGTGTGGAAATAATGGCCCCACGCGCCCCCCATGAGCTCGTGAATGTGCCCGTGGGCGGCCGCGTTGAGTTGCTTGCTCATCGCCATCCAAGTGGTCTTCTTCAGGGCGCGGTAGTATTCGGCACACCCCGACGGCTTGATGTTATTGTCGTAGCCGTACAGTTTCCCCGCACGTGTCAAAAACGGCGTCGGGTCGTTGTTCCAGGGCGCGCGCATCACGCCATAGGAATTCACCCAATCGCTGAATTCCGACGCATCGCTAAGCGCGTAGTTGAACGACCAACGGCCATCCACCACCGTGTGCAATTCGTTGTCCGGGCTCGGGTCCCCAAACCAGTCGTCGCTGAAAATGAAACTGGTGTGCCAATCGGAAGAGCCGTAAAAGGTCGACTCCACGGTGAAGTCCCAGTAGGGGGCTGCAATCGAAGGGTTTACGCTCTGCAGAGCTTGCTCCCACATCAAGGTCAAGGCCACGTGGCTGGTGACAAACCCCGCCCCCTGGTGCCAGTGGTCGCAGTCCAAAGCGCCACCGTAATACAAGTGCAACCGAGTGAAGTGGTCCTTGGAGAAGTACTTGGACCCGTACAGCTCTTGGCCGGCGCTGGTGGGTACGTGCTGCAGGACTTGCACCGCCGAGAACCACGCTTCCCGGTCCGCGTCAAGCAGGGAGCGCACTTCCCGCCGCACGTACTTGCACATGACTTTCGCGACCACTTTGGCGCTGCCTGCGGCCATGCTCAGAGCCAGGCGGTGTGCCGCCAACTCACTTACCGACAAAGATGACGACGACGAGGCAGACGAGGCAGAGGCTTTCGAGGCAGAGGCAGCAGAAGCTTTGGAAGGAGTCGCCACGAAGGAAGTCGTAGTAGACGACGACGACGACGAAGAAGAAGAGGCAATGGGCATAAGGCGCTCCACCGCGACGATGTGGTACCCAATTTCACTGAACGACACGTCCACCGAAGCACCGTACCCGTGCAAATGCCCATCCACGGTCCACCGGTAAGTGGCGCCCGCACTGGCAGTTGTGTCGCTCTCCACGGCGCTGAGGGTGGTGGTGCGGTAAGGCTCCGCAATCACCTGCCAGGGGTACTCCGAGGAGTACCCATTGGTCTTGCGCGAATACGAGTTGGTGGCTTCCACGGAAAACGAAGAGGTTTCCACCGCACTGCTGCTGCCGCTGCTGCTGCTGCTGCTGGCGGCCTTTTCTTCGAAAGGAAGCCACGACGCCGCCCGCTCTTCCGAAGAAGAAAACCGGCCCGTCACGTCCGCCAGGCGCCGGTCCCGACGCCGGTCCCGTCGGCCACCTTCCCCCGCCGAGCTGGGCACCGGTTGCGCTTCTTCGAGGGCGGCTTTGGCTTCCTTGGCGGCGGCGGCTTCGGAGAGGGCGGCCGCTTCCGCCGCTTCCTCCGCTTTTTCCTCCACTGCCGCCGCCGCTGCATCGACCGCGAGCAGAGGCGTAATGCCGTCCCAGCGCAGCGCGTGCTCGGCTTCTTCGTCTTCGTTGAAGGCCTGCGAGGAAGAAAGAACGGTAGCACGCATAAAGCCAAGAAACATTTTTTTAGATCACCAGCACGGAACTTGAGATGCGCTGACCCAGAGAGAGGCCATGCACGTCGCACCACCCTCACACCATCCGTATCATTGCACGATATTGAGAAGAGCAGAGGGAGGGGGAGGGGAGATTCGCTACGGCTATTCAGGCTTACAGCATGGGAAACAAACCTTGGGCCAGGAGGTAGTCAAGGGCGCGTCCGCCCACAGGCGCCACTCGCGCTCGTAGGAGCCTGTCTCGTGGTTGTAGCACGCCGTCGAGGTCGACGTGGTGGTGCTGCAAAATTCCGCCAAAGCAGAGTCACCGCTTGCCGTCGCGGCGAACTGCGTCGTCGTAGTGCGCAACGCAGCTGTGCGCTCGTAAGGGCCATCTATAGGACCTCCCAAGAACTGTTGAGAGTAACGACATGAAGGTGAGACCAACAAGAACCACCACCGAGAATGGTCAAATGCGTGGGCCAAATATGACTACGAGACCGGTACTCTCCAACGCGGTTCCCACCCTAAGAAAACATGAAAGCAGTCTCAGCATCGAACCTTGGTGCCAACGAAGCCACCCAGAAAAGATAAAACTGCTACGGAGGAGCCAATGAAGCCGAGCTTCCGCGCCGCGGACTCCATGGTGCTTTGACCTCACGCCCCCAACAATGCGACAACGTAATTCGATAGAATCGAGCCGTTGCATTTTTCTTACCCCCAAAAGAGAGGGACTTGCTACGAAATTGCTGGATTTCAGTTATTTGTTATTTGTTATTCGATTTGGTGCGATGCTCGTTATCTCGCCATCTCGCCATGCGCCATGGAACTGGCAACACTTATTCCATCTATAACTTTCAACTCGAGGGGCGGCGAAGTACTACATGACTAGTTTATAGAGGTGATGTGTAGGCATCTCAATCAGAATTCCAAGGCAGGTATTTCGGATTCCGCATTGCCAATAAAAGCCCTCTTCGAGTGTGAGCTGCTCTCTGCCTGTCAAGCATCTGACAACGGCCCTTCTGGGCCTGTTTCAAGACATTGATATGAGCGAAATATTTAGAGAAAAGGGGGAAAGGAGTGAAAGGAGTGAGAGAGGTATTAGTGGATGAGGGACAAGCATCTGCGACTCCAGGCCAACTTCGAGAAGCATCTCAGCATCTCAGCCGCTTCGTATCTCCCCGACACCAATATCAGTCCCTGAACACCACGGCCAAATTGCCTTGACCTGGGGGCACCCCTCGGTGGCCCATGGCCCACTGCAAGCGGTGGGTGTTGACCCACTCGGCCACAGCGCGGCTGACCCCCGGGAACGCCGCGAAGCCCACGTCGTTGAACACCATGGCGCCGCCCGGGCGCTTGAGCTTGGGCGCCCACGCCAAAATGTCGGTGGCAACCCCAGAATACGTGTGCAACCCGTCCACGAACACCTTAAGGGAATCATTGTAGGTTTAGGGAGCGTAGCGGGGGAGGGGGGGGGGTAGAGGTAGTGGAGGAAGAGAAAGGATAATCCAATACGAGGAGAAAATGAGAGAGAAAAAGTGAGAGAGAGAAAAAACAAAACAAGGTGATGGGGGCAAGATGAGAATATAAGAATAGAGTGGTAGTTTGGGTTTTAAACTTTGCGAGGTAAGAAACTGACGCGGAAGAGGCCGAGAATGGGTAGTCAGAGTAAAAATGCCGAGCAAAAGAGCGCCTAGGAGCATGTACTTGTCGTAAATGAATTTGTAGACGAAACTACATTCTGGGAAATGGTGTCTCTTTGCTCCAAACTCTCGTTGCCATACGTTACCATATCGAGCGACTCCCTCTGAAAGAGAGTGGCGGCATCAGCAGAAGGCATTTGCAAATGGTGGTAGCGGCACCCATGCCGCGCCACCTGCTCCGACGCCAGGGCTGTAGCCCAGGCTTTGCTGAACGCTAAAGATGCATTGGCCTGCGCAGCGTCTGAACCAACAGTGGAGGTCCTCTGCGTCGTGTCGTCGCCTCCTTGTTTGTCAAGTGCAATTTGGCCCTCCATGGAAGTGCGAAGTGCCCATTCTTGGAGTTCATTCGAAGACAAGTCGAATTCGTCATACCCGCCGAGATGAGGGTCTACCTGCAAGAGGCAAGACAAAGCAAGTAAAAAAGAAAAACGTCCAGGATGTGGAATGAGGATGAGCGTCGGCAATGAGAACCATTTTGGTCATTTCGTCTTACTTCAAGGTGTACATAGGAGTGTTCATGGGTGGTGAACAAGTGAAATAAAGACGCAGGATATATTAAAAGTGAATTTCATACCGCGAATATAGTAGCGTGCTGGAGTTCTTCCGCTAGCCGATTGGCCAGCCCTCCGTACATGGTGCCAACCTGAACAAGAATTGTTATGAAGAGAGAGGGAACAAAAGCGTTGATGCGGCAATAGTACGATAGACTACAAAGCAAGATTCAATACGGTAACAAGAGAATGGTGCATAAAGAGTACGATCCGAATCATGCGCACGAGCAAGAAATGCGTTAAGAAAGAAGAGCGGGCCGCGCCTTATTCACACATAACATACACTTTCTTGCAACAAAACGCATCCAATACGCTCATACTTCAACAATTCTTAAAGGTGCTCCGCCACCCAGCCCTCGAGCATACGTGACCATGTCATCGTAGTAAACGTTCCAAGCTGACCTGGAATGGTAGGTTGAGTGCAATGTCATGTCTTAGCCGAAATAAACATTCGCACCTTAAGCATCCTAACCAGGAAGCGAGTTAAACCTTCGGGCTCAACAAAGCTCAAAGAAATGAAGTAAAAAGTCAATACAACTGTCATTTTTCCCTATCACGGCGCACATCCGTACCTCAGCCGCTGCGGAAGTATGAATCGATGCAGGACATGTTCTGCCAAGCTTCCCTCAAATGACTTGGCCGTGCTATTCTGCGAGTTTGATGAGGTTGCTGGTGTTGCTGCTGTTGGTGTAATTGGCTCCATGATAATAGGCACAGTTTCGTCTGGCAGGCGGGGCTCACAAGTGGCCATAGCTTCGTTCGGTGAAGGCGCAGGCGAGCTACAGTGCGCTCGCGTCCATACCGCAACCTGTGCCATCAAATCAGCCTCGCATCCTCCGCCAGCACGCAACCAAGATTCGTTCTCGCGAGTAATTGCTGTGGAATGCTGAACAGCACCGTCTGCAGCCAGCCTTTCGGTAAATTGGCGGTATTGTTGGGAGCATGCATCCACAAAATAACTAGCTAGAGCTGCGCTCAAGTCAGCCACGATCTTGGACTCTTCTTGGTGATGAGCTGACAGTTCAAACGGCCCCACTTGGTATGTTGTAGCAGAGCTGTCGAATTTATTTCGCAAGCTAGGTGGATCTGCATGAAGTATAAACGTTGCCTCCGTAGGATCTATACGGCACATTTCAGATTGCTGATGTGAGGGTACCACCACTAGGGCTAGTAGCGTGGCGAAAACAAGCCCCAGGCGTGAGTAGCTTTCAAACGGCGTGAGACAGCACCTTCTCATGTTGTAATAGTGCGGAATCTGTGGTAGGTACTTGTTAGCTAGGTTGCATGATATACTTCTGTAGGTAAAATTACAAGGCTTAGCTTAGGCTATGTAGCTATCCGTCTATGATCCGTACTCGCAACTCGCAACTCGCAACTGCTCAAGCAATCAAGAGATGCTGTGAGCTGCGAGCTGTGATAGTTTGATACCGTACTTGTACTATACTATCGGTAGCTAATTTAGTACCAACAAGTTCAGGTGCCCGCGCAATGCGCGGTTTCGGAACAATGTGTTTGCTGCGGAGCAGTAGGTGCGTGTTCTTAGCACCTTAGTGCGCGGCCTTGAAATGCCCGTGAATGAGTTCCTTTGTAGTGCCCGTGGTTCGTGTCCCATCTTTTGCCCGTGGTCCTCCTCGTGTATTTGTTCACTGCACATGTACAACAGAACTGTACTGTACTACAGTACTGTAGGTACATAAAAAACGACGACCTCCACGAACGAACCACGGTCGAAATTCCATTTAAGATAAAGGATAATCCAACACGCAGCTAAAAGCTGCTTTCTCATAGCTTGGAGACAGGCCCCAAGGGCCGAGGGCCGGAATTAGAATACGAACAGGTAGAGACAAAAAGGAAAGCAGCTCAATCTTAACCTAAGAAGCTAATCAGGCGCACAGTATGACGCACAGGCCACGATCCCCGATGGGCCGGAAATAAAGGGCTAACGGCCTAACGGGCAGAGAAACGAAGCAAAGCAGCTTAGATAAGGAGAGGGGTTGATACTAAACATGTCTGAGAGTGGCCATGGAAGTGGTGGTAGCAGTGCGAATTGGAGCACTCTTTCGTGCTCTTGATGTGCTTCTCAAGAGAGAAGTTCTCGATCGCAGAGAAGGGGGCTACTGCGAAGTCTCCTAGGCAATCCAGAAGAAGAGGCTACATGATCATGCTAGCTTCTGTGCTACGGTACAGTATAAACGTTGCCTCCGTAGGATCTATACGGCACATTTCAGATTGCTGATGTGAGGGTACCACCACTAGGGCTAGTAGCGTGGCGAAAACAAGCCCCAGGCGTGAGTAGCTTTCAAACGGCGTGAGACAGCACCTTCTCATGTTGTAATAGTGCGGAATCTGTGGTAGGTACTTGTTAGCTAGGTTGCATGATATACTTCTGTAGGTAAAATTACAAGGCTTAGCTTAGGCTATGTAGCTATCCGTCTATGATCCGTACTCGCAACTCGCAACTCGCAACTGCTCAAGCAATCAAGAGATGCTGTGAGCTGCGAGCTGTGATAGTTTGATACCGTACTTGTACTATACTATCGGTAGCTAATTTAGTACCAACAAGTTCAGGTGCCCGCGCAATGCGCGGTTTCGGAACAATGTGTTTGCTGCGGAGCAGTAGGTGCGTGTTCTTAGCACCTTAGTGCGCGGCCTTGAAATGCCCGTGAATGAGTTCCTTTGTAGTGCCCGTGGTTCGTGTCCCATCTTTTGCCCGTGGTCCTCCTCGTGTATTTGTTCACTGCACATGTACAACAGAACTGTACTGTACTACAGTACTGTAGGTACATAAAAAACGACGACCTCCACGAACGAACCACGGTCGAAATTCCATTTAAGATAAAGGATAATCCAACACGCAGCTAAAAGCTGCTTTCTCATAGCTTGGAGACAGGCCCCAAGGGCCGAGGGCCGGAATTAGAATACGAACAGGTAGAGACAAAAAGGAAAGCAGCTCAATCTTAACCTAAGAAGCTAATCAGGCGCACAGTATGACGCACAGGCCACGATCCCCGATGGGCCGGAAATAAAGGGCTAACGGCCTAACGGGCAGAGAAACGAAGCAAAGCAGCTTAGATAAGGAGAGGGGTTGATACTAAACATGTCTGAGAGTGGCCATGGAAGTGGTGGTAGCAGTGCGAATTGGAGCACTCTTTCGTGCTCTTGATGTGCTTCTCAAGAGAGAAGTTCTCGATCGCAGAGAAGGGGGCTACTGCGAAGTCTCCTAGGCAATCCAGAAGAAGAGTCGCTCATCCCCGAGCTATTGCGTGACCTCATTTGCGTGTGAGCATCTGGCTGAGATGCCGTGTCTTTGCGAGGCACCTCCCGAGCAACGAGGTCCAAGATGGGTCTGAGGTCAGAGGAAGCACCGGCGTGGCGAACTGGGGCAAATATACGATCGCTGTGGCTGACCTAATTGAGTTCGCTCTCTAAAGGGCTCTTTCTGTGTAATGCGTGCTATCATCTCGAAGTAAAGCCCCTTTGTGCAATTGTGTTACTCCGTGTTGACAGCCCTCTGCCTTTACTCCGGAGTGGCCCTGAGAGTAGCTGAGGTGTTGTCGTAGTTTTAGAGGCCAGGTAGGTACAATGACGCACGAACTCGAAGGCGCTACAAGGTTCTCCATTTTGTAGAAGTAGTCACTTCTACTACTTCTACACATTTCTCGATCGAACACCTAGAGATCTCAGAAGGGATATTTAAAAGGGGGCTAAAAAGCGCACGCCAGAAGTGGAGCTAATCAGACAAACATTCCCGAGTGGCCATGGAAGTGATAACAACGGTCCTTCACTGCCCTGGGAATTTCGCTCACGAGAAGAGCCTTCATTTATAGAGAAAAGAGCTAGGAGGGGGTTCTACAGAGCTACTGCGAAGTGCTTTGGGCTCTTAGTTATTCCAAAAAAGAATAAAGTTGCTTACTGGCCAAAGAGTCTTCAGTTCTCCCCGTAACGCATATGATATGTGAATAACGCACGAGCGTATACTTCTGCCCGCAGCATTTGCTTCTGTGCCATTCGGATTTGTAATCTACAGATTTAGCTTTTAGTTCGAGTTCGAGAATTTGAGGTCGGCGGCTTGTCGTTATCGCAATCCGCACATTTCACTGCCATTGGTTGACAAGTAGGTATATACCTGAGCGGCCCTGGCCATGTAAGATATTGCGGCACCTAAGCCAGGGAACTCAGGTCCAAATAGCACTTTTTATACTTTTGATAAGTCAGGAGCTGATGCCTCCTTCCGAGAATTGATCCTGCAGGGTCAATTGGTATACAGATGGGCATTGTATTATGCAAAAGTCCGGCTTGTTCTGGAGAATTTGCCAATACGCAGCTCTTGGCTAATTGTTGGTGTTTCTTTGCAATTGTTGGGGAGTATAATAATCCTTTAAAAAATCTACGTGTAGCAGACTCACTCGTTCCCAAATCACTTGAATCTTGATGGTTGATGGCTGTAGAATACCTAGAGAGAATTCTTGCACTCGGCCTAGTGAATTCGTTCTCAGGCCCCGACGAAGAAACTTAGGAGGTTAGAAGGTCAACAGGCGGCAGAGGGCAGTGGAGTGTGGAGTGTCGAGTGTGGAGAAAAAAAATTATAGCTCAAAGAGTTCATTCAGGAGATATTTCAGAGTAGCCATTGAAGTGGTCGCCCTTTCGTGCACTGTGCTCTCCTGTTGCTATGTACTACGCTAGTGTTACGGGAACGTCTCTTCGTCGTGTTTAGTAAACACCCAACCTTCTGCCTTCAGCCATCAGGATTTGGGGAGTATTAATTATACACTACAGGATCGTGCTTGTGTATGCGAGATGAGCTAATATCCAAGGCCCTGTAACGTTACCTTCCCAGCTGAAAGCGCGCACTTAACCTAATCAGCTTCCCGGTGGCGCCGTGAATTTTCTTTTACTCCATCCAGACGGCATCCGACTCGAAGTTCTTCGCCACGAAGTCCCAGTTCACGAGCTTTTCCAAGTAGTTCGTGACGTAAGTCGCGCGCATGTTTTGGTAGTCGAGGTAGTAAGCGTGCTCCCACACTGTGAACGAAGCAACATGTGAAAATTGATGAGTCTTATGAGAGCACGGGAAGCATTTCTACCCTGCAAGTACACAACGAAACACCGGAGGCTGCAAAGAACGTGCTAGAAAGATCATCAAATGAAGGCCAACTATAAAGAAGAACGACAACCGCGCGCAAGTTCAGCTCGAACAGTACAAAGGAACCAATGTG
>Ga0307931_1002333_pt1 | contig 12186 bp, 16 predicted proteins | sample OrgLakmetageno47_FD_201816 | JGI IMG/M metagenome (GOLD analysis project Ga0307931, IMG submission 201816) | Saline water microbial communities from Organic Lake, Antarctica - #47 | ecosystem: Environmental > Aquatic > Non-marine Saline and Alkaline > Saline | place: Antarctica: Organic Lake... | reverse complement strand
TTTGGAGCTAAAAAGGCACCTTGGAGACATTTTTGGAGGCATTTTTGGAGCTAAAAAGGCACCTTGGAGGCATCTTGGGAGCCAATATCATCCACAGTGTGGTAGACTGGACCACAGTTAGCTTGGACACATATTCGGAGCTAAAAAAGCACCTTGGAGACATTTTCGGAGGCAATATCATCCACAGCGTGGTCGAGACAGGACCCAGTGAAGTTAGTACCGTAGCTTGGAGGCATATCTGGAGCTAAAAATGCACCTTGGAGGCATATTTGGAGACAACTCCAAATGGTCGAATCGGCAATGCAGTAAACGTTCTCCAAATGGTCGAATCGGCATTGAAGTAAAAATAGTCAGCTTCGAGACTATTTTTGAAATGTCGAAGTGCATTTTCAAGACCTGCGTAGATATAATATACTGCTTCAAATGGTGGAGTTTAGACGTTTAGACCGCAGTGAATATTCTAGCTTGGAGTCATTTTTGGAGCTAAATATACGCCTTGGAGTCATGTTCAGAGACATCACAATCTCAATCGTGGAGTCTACATTTCAATCGCATGATAGCATGACTTCACAATTATGGGGCTGTTCATTCACTTCAGAGTTATGGAGACACATTTGAAGATATTTTCAGTGCATTCGGTGCATTCAGCCAGTGGAGACATTTTTGGAGTCATAACACGACCTTGGAGACGTTGTTGGAGACAATTAATTTTTGCGGTAGCACTCGACGAACACACTGCATTGAAACCAGCTAGCTATTGCAGGGCTCGATACTTTCTTCGATTTGAGTATATGATTATCACACGCAAACTCTATTGACTCACTGTAGTACAGATTTGTTGTACATGTGCAGATGTGCAGTAAACAAAAACACAAGGCGGACCACGGGCATAAGAAGGGACACGTGCCACGGGCACTACAAGGGCACTCACCCACGGGCATCTCAAGGCCGTGAACGGAGGTGCTAAGAACACGCACCTACGCCTCCGCAGCAAACACATTGCTCGGAATCCGCGCATCGCGCGGGCACCTGAACTTGTTTAATAGAAAGGATGGTCATCGCTCTCCTGCTGGCTCTTCGTCCACTTCCGCTCTTCTCATCAACTTTACTTACAAAATACGAAAGCTTGTTAGGTAGAATAGGAGACTTTTGAAAGCCCATAGTACGAACCTTCGATAGTCCTCAATATTATCAATTACTTGCGGAAGCAGCAAGTAAAGTTCAGCTTCTGTATCCCCCGAATTTTTTTGGGTTCAACAAGTACATCACTTCATCCTGCTGCTGGTACAGTAAGTGAAAGGGGCTTTGTCTAACTCAGCAAGATGCGACACTTCAAAAAGATGCAATCTTTAGTCTCCAAAATGCTAATAATTTTAGTCTTCACAGCACTTGCTGCCAGTCAATATGTTTTTGGCGAGCAGTTTGAGTGTACGTTTGATCAGGGGATGTGTAGCTTTACCAGCTCTGTTGACCATCTGTGGAAACGGTACTCAGGGTCGACACCAAGTAGCTCCACTGGTCCTAGCAGCGACCACACTACTGGATACAGCTATTAAATGTATGTTAAGGCGTCTTCTCCGAATAATTTAAGTGTAGGGCCATTTGAATTGGAGACCTCATTAGAGAACATCAATGCCAGTTCTGTATTTTTTTGGTACAACATGCACGGGCAGTCTATGGGGTCCCTAGCTCTTCAAATATACTCAAATACATCTGAATGGGTGGAGCAATGGAGCAGAAGTGGGGACCAGGGTAAAGGTTGGCAGATGGCTGCTATTGACGTCAGTAGTCTGATACTTTCAAATAATTTTGAAGTCAATGGCGGAGGCTTCGCAGGTTGCATCAGTGTCAGTGATGCAGAGATATGGATCTCCAACCTCATCATCTCGAGCGGAAATGGTGCTGAATACGGTGGGGGAATATTCATCAACGGGTTCTCTCAAGTTACCTTACTGAGCTGCACTATTTCACAGAATGAGCGTGGTCCTCAGGTGGAGCTATATACGCCGATGGCATCGTTGCAGAGGACAGAATGTTCATCAGCATCCTGCTACAAAACTGTACCTTGTCCGGGAATACAGGAGATTTCGGTGGTGCAATCGTTTTTAACTTCCAGGTAGGTAATAATAATATGAATTGGTCGATGCGCTCCTGCAGACGTGGCCTTACTGAAGGCGATTCAAATCGCATCATTCACCCTCTATATTATTTCGTCTGCAGGTAAGGGCAACTACGATAAATTGTACAATATCGGATAATTTCGCGCATAATTACGGTGGAGGCGTCCTCGCAATGAATGGAGCCAATTTGACGATGCTAGAATGTAACATTCTTCATAATATTGCTTTCAATGAGGGAGGAGGTATCGCTTTCTATACTGCACGCGTATTCATGGAGCGATATTCCATAGAACAAAATCGCGCCCATCATGGTAGCGGTCTCATTGTTGACTCGTCATCTCATCTTAGTTGCACCGAGACTTCGATTCTCTACAATATTGCGATCCGGGGAGCAGGCGTTTATATTGGGTGTAGCTCAACATTATCGACGTTCTCGCAGTGTATAATTGCTTTCAATATGGCATATGAGGGCTCAGGCGCGGGCCTGTATATATCCTCTGGCGCTGTGTCAATTGTGTCAAGTAGTGTGCTTAATAACCCTGGCAGTGGAGCGTACTTCACTTTGATTTCGGATGCTGCAGACGGGTAATCTCTTTAAATTAAGCAAACTAGAATTGTTTATTTGTGCCTTAAATGTATAACTTATGCATGTCTCTTTTGTATAGTTGCTCTGCGGTTGGAGGTTGTTTCTATTCGCCTAATTATCCAGACGACTATGAAGCCGGTTCTTCTTGCGAATATGAAGCTCAAGGAAATGGAACTTTGAAAGTAGTCACCTTCAACACGGAAGAAGAGTTTGATTACCTCACGATCAATGGTGTGGAATATTCTGGTCGCGTAGGTCCTGAATGCGTGTATGTATTCAAAAATGATGTATTAAAATTCTCTGCCGACGTTTACACCGAATCCAGCGGTTATGAGATCTGTTTTAGTGAAACTTCTTCTGGGGGTGGGCTTTACGTGATCGGAGGGTCGACTCAACTGAACAACGTAAATATCTCCAACAATGTTGCCTCCCATCATGGCGGTGGCTTATACGTGGACGGCGGCAGTGTTGATTTGGAGGCATGCACCTTTGGACATAATATGGCTGCATCGGGCAAAGAAGTCCACTTCATCTCTGGGGAATTCAAAGCAAGTGATCTTGGCGTAGATGGAAATGGGCTTCTTTTTGAAGGCGCGAGCGCATACTCTGGAACTGAGTGTTCATCTGCTTGCAAGCAAGGCACTTGGGGCAATTGTACTTTGCTTCTGGGTACAGAGAATTGCTATGCTAATTGTCAATGTCAGAACTGCCCTGCGGGGTCTATTTCAAGCACAGTAGGGGCAACCTCGCATAGTGTGTGCACTCAGTGTGGTGCAGGCCAAATACCGGACAGCACGTGCACGAGTTGTTCATCTTGTCCTCCTGGAATTTTTGCGACTGACAGTTTGACCGATGAAAGCGGTGGTGTAAGTCGCCAGGTTGCACTTGGAGCCACGTCGTGCAATGCCTGTCCAAGAGGACGCTTTGCGAGTGCACTGGTGTGCTAATGATGTGCAACAGGTCGAAGCAGGTCATTGGGATCTGCGAATTTCACTCTTTGTGACGCGAACTACTACGCGGTGAACCACAATTGTTACGAGTGTACGGCGCACCTTCAGTGCCTATCAACGCCGGGACGCAAGCTTCCTGGCCCCCAAGAGGATTATTGGGTAGATTTGTATAGGATTGACATGTATAATGTCGTGAACGACATCACTGGCGACGACATGTACTCGTGAACTCGAGCTACTTGTGTAGGTGTCGACCCGAACAATTCAAGTTGCTGGAGCTTGTCAAGAACTCTTCTTGCAGTGCGTGGACGAGGAGATGTGCTTGACTGGGTCACTCGGACCTTTGTGTGGAGGTTGCCGAGAGGGCTATAGATATTCACCGGCTGATACGATTTGCTTATCGTGTTCTTCACATGTAAGACGTGCAGCGCTTGTGGTAGCGATCCTAATTATTTTGACTGCTGCCGCGTGCTTGATATACTTTGAATACATCACAATTCCAAAGCGGCTGAAGGAAAACTACATCATCAGATCTCTTTGCATGGTGGATGGGGGAACCTTGCGAGTCGCATATTCGACCTACCAAATTACCAGCTCCGTTGCATGGACTTCAGATGCTGAATTCCCGCAACCCTTTGCCAGAATGCTACAAGTGATGTCCATTTTCTCACTGGATTTTCTGGATTTAAGTTGCGTCAGAAACGCAAGTGCATTTACAACTGTGATAGTATGGTCACTTGTTCCCATCGTCCTGGAAGTACTCTGCCTGCTACTATACGTTGTTCGAAGGGCTCGGATGAACTCGCGCACAAGGCAAAAAGAGATCCTTCGTCAGCACAACAGTTTCTTTTTTTGTGATGACATATGCTGTGATGCCGCCAATATGTCGGTATCAGTTTCAGGCTCTTGACTGCATCAACATCGCCGGAAATGAGTACCTTCGCATCGAAACATCGATTGACTGTAGCAGCAATAGATATGCGGCATTCAAAGTGTTCGACATAATTTTCATTCTCGTATGGATGTCGGTGCCGCTGCTTTGGTTATTGATACTGTACCGAAAACGCCAGCGACTCAACCCTTCTAATGCAGTAGATCTATCTCACGCTCTACGCTTACAGCGAGCTGACAAAGGGCTAAACGCTTCGAGTTTTCTTTGGATGGAATACCAGCCCAAGTTCTACTATTGGGAAGCACTTGAAATATATCGCCGTGTTTTCTTTGTAGGCATTGTTCCTTTGATTCCGCCAAATTCATCTCGTCGAGCGGCGTTTGGATTGTTCGCTGCCATTTGTAGTGCAGTGAGCTTTCGTGAGCTTGAGCCCTTTCGCGTACCGATTGCAAATTTACTCTCACACGTTGCGCAGTATGTCATTATGCTGAATTACGGTGCGGCGCTTTGCATCGGCACGGGCGTGTCCAACAATCTGAATCCTTTGCTCTTCGGCCTTGTCCTTGTCGTAGTCAGCTTGATTGTAGTAGGGTTAGCTCTATATTCGGGCGCCAAGCGATATACCGACGAAATGAAATGAAATCAATGGTGGCGTCGGGACCTAAGCACCCAAGAAATAGGTGTTGTGCACGCAGTAATGCGGGGGAACCAACGCGAAATTAACCAACGCGAATCTTCTACGGAGTCAGTATCTGATGAAGCGAATTCTGGAATTGCCATGGTTAAGCCTCTTGAGTCAATGAAGTCGACAAATGCACAACCATCGATACAAGAGACCAAAAATTTGAATGGAGATGTACAAAATCCAGATGAAGAAAAATTAGACAGCTTAGAAATTTTGCAGCGGTACCTAGTTAATGTCGACGACGTTGTAAGTTATCTCTAAGCGAGTGGGCGCAGGCGCATATGGCGAAGTTTTTTCTGGCTCCGTGCTTGGCCGTCCCGTGGCAATTAAGACAATGCTAAAGGTATCTTTTCAAATGGCTTCATCTTAACCAGGTTGATATTGATGGCACAACAAATTTGTTCCAATGTACTGCATGTATACAGGTGACTGAAGAGAACGCCTTGGCTTTTCGAGCCGAGATACTTCTCACAGCAATACTAATGCATGCGAACATTGTTGGTTTTGTTGGTGCAGGTTGGTCGCGGGAATTGGTTGCGCTACTGTTGGAATGGGTGACCAAAGGCTCTCTCGAGGACTTGCTGGGTCAAACCAGTTTGAATTTGGCATGGAATGACCCATTGCTCCGGCTAGCCTCTGATATTGCGCGCGGGATGGCTTATCTCCAGAGCCGCTCTTACTTTGATGAACAAGAGCACAAGCAAATGAATTGCATCCTACCGGTGCGTTGACATGAAGTTTTTTATGTTCTGTATAGACATATCATAGATAGTGCACCACTCTCAGCCTTAATTATGACCAGCATGAGCCACATACCACTCATTGTCCGATCTCTTCTTCAATCTTCTCACCTGATCTGCATTCCAAGGGATCTGAAACCGGACAATGCATTGGTGACCGAGTTTACGTCGAGCAAAATTTCAGACTTCGGCACTTCACGCTCCAAGGCGCAGTCATACCAAGACGTCGCCATGACTGCCGTGGGGACGCCTTTGTTTTGCGCACCCGAAGTCCTCAACGGCGAAGTTTATGATGAAAAAGTACGCACACGCTGTTGACTAAGTGTATTTCATATGATACATAAGTTGATGGATCCATATTGTACACAGTTTGAAGTTTTGCGCCTTTCTCTATTCTCCTGGAAGGTGGACGTGTACAGCTTTGGCATGGTTTTGCTTGCAATGTGCGTCGAAGCCCCGTTGCTCGAGTACCTTTCGGCACGCTGGTAAGCGCCAGAGAACGAGAGAAATTATTTCTAGTAGTGAATTAGAACCGTCGAATTATCATCGCTACGTAGCTTCCGAATGCCTGGTTCGAACTTTTGTTTTGGTAATGCGCTGTAGGTGCGTGGATTTCAACAAGAAGCAGCCACCAAAGCAGCCAATGCGGCTAATCAGGAAGATCATCGAAGGTTGGCGAACCTTTACTGCCGTGCCCCAAGCACCCCCAAAGCTCAATGCACTGCTCATGCAGTGTCTCGAAGTGAAGCCTCAAGACCGTCCATTTTTCGAACAAATTCTATCAGAGCTGAGTGGTCCCATCAAAGTCGAAATCGACGAAAGCAACTTTGACCGACAGCCTCTTAGTAGCTACAACAACGCCTCTGGTTTGCACGGGAGTAGCGAAAACAGCGTCAGTTTGAACAGCGACGCAATTGACAGCAGGCAGCCGTGACGATTCCGGTCTGGGAAATGATAGTGAAAACAAGGGTATCTACATCTGGGTGCCAGCTACTCTAATAGATATTGATGAATACCAATCGGATCACCGCATCCGCACATCCGACGGCATCCTATGTGTGTCCGCATCCCTCTTCATGTCTTGTATTTTGAAGTGATGTATCTCACTTTTTACTGGGCATGGCGTCACCACACGTCAAGCGCCGTGTCCGCACTCTTTGCAATATGGCAGCGAGCGCACCAGACCCTTACTTGTAAGCTCGTTAGACTTCCCGAAGCGACGCCGGCGATTGGTGCCCTGCTGTTCTTACCGACCTCGCTTCTGCTCTTGACTCAAACAGCTCAGCCGTGCTCAATGCAAAGAAGGCGCGAGGAGACGGGCTATCGAACAGAGTAAAGGCTCGTACCCGCTTCGCAATGAAAGGATAAATTGTTCGCATAATGAGAGGAAAGTTTTCGCCCTTTGAAGATCTTAAGTCCGAGTTGATGGGTATTGGCGGCAGAGTGAAGGATTAGAAAGCTGAGTTCGAGTCCATGTAATAGAGTGCCTTACCAAAGCTGCACTTGAACAAATTGGAGGCATTGACAGGCATCGAGGAATATTTTAATGACAGCTTTATAAGAAATGTTATCCTGCAAGTCGCGATTCTTGGGGGAGACTGGGGTGGTGATGAAGATATCGTCGGCATGTTTCGATGCATGTTGGACGAGAACAACTACAGTAGTCGTTATTTGCTTACATACGCGCCCTCTGCTGTCAACATTCCAAATTGGTCGACGACAGCGTCGAGGCAATTTTGGCTCGGCCGGGAAAAGAGACAGTACTAAATGACAAGCTCTCAGTTCTGACCGCCCGGCACGAAGCCATGATGGAAAAACGAAGTAGCGACTTGAGCGAGTGGGAAGCTTTTGACCTTCTCCGGCACTACCAAGGCGAGCTAGACAAAGACTGGGTTATCGCTATCGGTCTAAGCTCTTTGAAAGAATTTTTTTTTTGCGATCTCACATGCTTCAAAATTTTCTGTAGTTACTGATGTATTTCCTGGACTGAATGTATGACCAGTAATATTAGCAAAAGTTACAGTTGCTTGGAATGAAAATTGACCAAGGCTTCCTGATGACAAAAAATCGCTGAGGCCTAAATCTCTAACAGGAACAATAACAATAATAGAACCAATACCAACATATTCAGTTCCACCTTTATTTCTTACAACGCCTCTAAATTCACTCCATGTTTGTTGGCTGCCGTTTCTGCGGCTCATTTGGTATAAATCTTCTTGATTGTAACTGGTAAGGAGCCCCGAAACGTTGTTAAATGTAATATTAAGATTAGTAATTGGAAAACATAAATGGTTAGAAAATTGTGGTTTTTGTGCGTTATATTGTGGTTTAACAACCATATAAATATAATTCGGAATTTGTCTCATACTAATTACATCAGTCATTTGTGTAAAATTTCCAAGGCTTCCAGTAAATAATTTGAAACGATTTCGTCATAAGGTAAAACATTTTTAGAGTTTAATTTGGAATATTGAGATGCATGAAGAGACATATAACTAAGTTAAGTTTTGCAGAATCAGAAATAACTAAACGATTGGTTACATCGCCTGCAGAAGATTGCCATAAGTAAGAACCACTAATATTAAATACATTTCTCATGTCATTCCATTGTAGGAGTAATTCTAAGTTATTAATTCCTAGGTAGTTGGATTCATCTTCTTTCAGAGTAGCGGTAGGAAGACCTAAAAGTGGCTCACTTACAGCTACGCTACAAACGACAGTAACAGTATTAGCTACGGCTGCCGCATCAGTATTTGAAACTGTAAATTGACCATTTCCCCCTACGGGAATTTCAGTAGTCCCTAAAAATACCCTAACGCTTAAATTTTCATTTAGTCTTCCTACAGTGTTAGAATCTTTTTCTGCACTTTCAATACCTGACATATAGCTGGATGCTCCACCTTCTACATTAGCATTGGTTACCTTACCATAATATTTATCAACAAATGAAGGGGTCATTTGACAATGTTTGCTTAAGAATTTTTGATGAAATTGTTTGAGATACACTGGTAGAATGTCTTGAGTTTGAACAGAAAGTTTAGAGTTATTTAGAGTAAGGCTAAATGATTGTAGGGCTTGGTTTAGTGGAAAAGCTGCGGGTGCAACTTTGAACGACATGACACCACCTCCAGCAATAGCTGCTATATATCGACATGATACATTACCCTGTACGTGAATATTACGATCTACAAGAGTATTTTCTGAAGGGATGTTAACATTAAATAAATTTGAGGAGCTAGAGTTAGAGTTGGGATGGTACTTTTGATAGATGACAGAGGCTAGACCATCTTTTACACCAATTGTGACACGATCAGTTATATCATTATAACGACCATCTTGAATTAGAACGGTAGATAATTCGGACATTATATATATATATTATTGAGATATTATTTAATTTTTCTAAACATTAATTTTAAACTAAAACTTCCACCTAAACCTGCTTTATCTGAATTAATTCACCATTATTTTTAAATCTATAATAAACTTTAAATATAATTTGTCTTAAACCTGCGTCAGATTGTTTCATGCTCATAAATCTATACTGTTTTGGTTTATACATGATAACTGGTAAGGGTGAGTTGGTTAATATCTCTAAAAGTTCGTGTTCATGTCTAACCTTTCCTATTATGGTTGGTGTTCCTTCAACATATTCAATATCTGCTGATACTTCATTACTTTTTATAGGAAAATTTGGAGCAATAATAACTTAGATTCTACAGGAGACCAAGTAGATAAGGTTTCATAATCATGATAAATTAAAGTATGAGTTGTTTTAGTTGAACCTGAAGAACCATCACTCATATGTGGAAATATTTCAACCTCGTTAGCTTGTTTGAAATTGCTTAAGTTTAATTTGTATAATGTTTGGCTTGTTGTGGTTTGTGTTGTTCCATCTAATGTGTTAAAAGATTTATTTACTAATTTGAAAGGTAATGAGTTAAACAGTCTATATAATGCATGATTTAACATAATATTGACATGGCTTGAGTTTGTATCACTTAAAGTAGTTTTTGAACTATTTAAAAATAAGAGAGCTTTCTTTATCAAAAATAGAATAAGGAATTTGATATAATCCACTTGAACCAAGATTTGAAAACGCTGTAGGTAATGTTCCCTGATAGCTTGTAAGAACATCAATTAATTTTAGAAAAGTTGTCGGATTGCTTCATTTACCATTGTGGAAAAGAATTCATAATTGAATAAATTATAGTATCCGCTTTTATAATTTGCATATCGATTTAAAAAAATAGGTAGTAATATTGTTTGATCTTGTGGTTCAAAATAAATTGGAGTCGTTGCACTATATCCATCATATTCTAAAGTGACTTCATATATGGTTTCTGTTTTTTCTAAAACTGTAGGATTTGTATTACATTTAATTGTAGGTATAAAAACTGGAATTGATTTCAGGTCCATCATGCAACTTTGAACCGCTACTTATTAATCTTCTGAATTTTCAATAATAGGCACTGTTCTATCTTCCAATTGATGGATTGGTTGAGCAATCATTATTTATTTATGCTGTGTATTACAAATAATTTGACATTTATATATTATATTATAGATTTTTTTTAAATGTTGATTTACTGTAACTAAAAATGTATTAAATTCATCGTTTGTCATTTTTAAGTTTTTGGCTTTTGTCTTTATTAGTTTGGTAAATTCTTCTAAATTTAAGTCATCAGATAAAAATAAACTGAGACGAGCAATAACCCATCTCCCACACGTATTTATTCCTTCCTGTTCTTTCTGAAATTTAGTCTTATTATAAATAAATTTATCAGTTGGTTTTATGCTTCTGATTATCTTACCTAAACCCTCACCATAATTATTTCCTAATTTCTTATTCATACATTTTGGTATGTAGTCTAATATGTTTTTCGGGGATGTTCCGTATGAGTCATAATATTCAAAAACGTTATCATCTCTAATAATTAAAGTCCAATGTCCAGAATTCTTTTCACTTTCTGTCAATAGGAATACAAAATCCATATGATTTGGTAATAATTCGTAGATGTCTTTGAAATTATCTAAATTTGCATACTTTACAATTATACAGTTTTTACATATTGATTGTAGGTCAGTTGAAGTGACAAAATAATCCATTATATTATATATTAAGATATAAATTAAATTGATTCAAAAGAATTATATCTAAGATTCTATATATAATGAGTAGAAATATACAAACATCAGTTTATAGCTTAGAAGGCAATAGTATCTGGGATGTAGTTTTGAAATTTGAACGATTAGGATTACAAGATATAAATAAATTTCCTGAGACTGTATTTCAAGGACAAGATTTAAAGGATACAAGAGCTGCATTTACTTTCAAAACACAATTTGATAAATTATTTACATTAATTAAGGAATTTTACGTAAAAGTAAATGGAACACAAAATATGTATAATAGTATAAATGACGAATTAGATGAAGCATTTATGAAAGAACTATATAAACAAAGGAATTCAAGATCAGTAAAATTAGCAAAGACTAAATTTATGAAAGAAATAGAGACTGATCTGGAAGGGTTAAAATTTCAAGATAGTATTGATAGAATAAAAAATAAAATGATTAAGACTTTATCTTCAAATGATGGAGGATTTCTAAAGTACGCCAAATTAGAAATGGTACTTGATGGTTGAAATGCAGTGTATAAATTTTTGGAAGATAATGATGGAGAAGATAATGTTGAATTGGTTGTTGCAACCTTCAATTTTGAAAATGAAGGAAGTGATAATTTAAAAGATACTTTAGAAGCATTAAAAAAAGCTTATGACGAAAACTCGGATGAATTAAAGAAAGAGATTATGCTAGAATTGAAAGATAAACCAGAATTAAGAAACCGTTTAGATATTAGAAGGACGTTACGATTAAGTAGATATGAAGGGTCAGCAAGTAATGTTTTAAGAGATGTCCTATTGACATCTATTAATATGATTCAAGAAATAAACAGTAAAAGAGTTATATTACAAGACTCTTTAAGACAAACCGATAGAATAGTAACTAGTATCAAAGAAGATAATATATTAATTTTGCAGTATCTGAATGAACTGAGCGGAACGGAAGAAATAGAAAAAAAAATTGGAATCATATAATAAAGTTATTGATAATATGGATAAAATTGATACATTTGTTGGTGAATTATAAAATATACCATTATATATATATGGAAAAAAAAAGAAGAATATTACAAAAATTGCAAAACTG
>Ga0307931_1002331_pt1 | contig 12190 bp, 16 predicted proteins | sample OrgLakmetageno47_FD_201816 | JGI IMG/M metagenome (GOLD analysis project Ga0307931, IMG submission 201816) | Saline water microbial communities from Organic Lake, Antarctica - #47 | ecosystem: Environmental > Aquatic > Non-marine Saline and Alkaline > Saline | place: Antarctica: Organic Lake... | reverse complement strand
TGGCTACTGACTATGGCTAGGCCGGAAACTAGAAAGCGCATAACACAAAAGAGAACCAGTCGGTTGAACCAGAAGGCCCGTATCGCCGTGTTATTCAGCATCCAGGATTCATATGAACCGAATTAGAAATCTCTCTTGCTACCTGAAAATCTAAATGGAAACTGTGGTCTCTGTCTCTGGCTTGGCTGTCGGTTGCGTGTCTCTGGAAGTGCTTATGCTTATGCCGATATAGTCGTGAACAGTAAACATTAACTGGACCTAAACGGAAGAAAAGAATCCATTGGGCTATGAGAACGACACACGCCAGGCAGCAACCCCGGGATAAAAATTTCTGCAGAGCCACCTGCCTTGCTTCATGCCATTGCCTTCACCTCCAATATCGCACTTCAGAGCAACATCTTTCTATCCTGTGCCTTATCTCTGTCTACGGCCCACAACTCCCTTCTTCAATTTTACCCACACCCACTCTCTGTGGACTTGTAGTCGACAGCCACGGTTTCGCCTTTGCGGTTGCGGCGCACTCGCGACTCGGCCGGCGAGAAACCCTCTTCTTCGGCTCCCGGCAGCGCCCATAACGGGGTGTCCGCCAAATAATCCCGGCTGGTAAAAGTCTCCCCTGTAGTGCGAAACTTTTCTTCCAGTTCGTGGAACTTCGCATAGTCGATCCAGGTGCGCCACACAGGCCCAGCCTCGGGGGCTGCGGGAGAAGGCTGGTAGTAAATGTCTTTGCGGGCCAAAAGAGTGCAGCAGCTGTGCGCATGGACGCAGGCCAGGCCGTACTTGCCCTTGGTGCCGGGATGGTTGGCAATTGCGTTCGCGAAGTCCACCACCTCCCGGTGCCAGGGCACGTTTTCCATCGTCAAGTCCGAAGCATCCGACGTGCCGCAGAAAGTCACCGCTTTGATTTCAATCAAGTCGGGCTCGCCAATCTTGTAGATATGACAAAGAATAACAGAAAGAGAGACGTGAAAATATGGGTGCATGTGTAATCACGCCTCTCTTTGCATCAAATACTCGGACTCTGTTCCACTAAAGTACGACCACGTTAATTTCAACCAAACAATGAAACGCTTACCTCAAGGAGCTTGATATAGTCTTCAACTTCTTCCATGTTCCAGGATTTGACCAGCGTCAAACGGTACACAGTGCGCTGCCCTTTCCCCTTAAGGGCCTTCAGACACGCCAAAAAGCGCTCCCAGAAATCCTACACACGAGCGCGAACAAACACACATATGCAAAATATAAATAACTCTATTGAACGATGATTCGGTATTTTGCTCTTAGAATCATTCGTTTTACGTCGTATACTCTCCCGCAGATAAACAAAGCATATCGAACACGTACCAACACAGCCATGCGTGTGAGTATGTATGAATCTATTGAATAAGGTATCTTTTCCTTCGAGACATTCGTTTTACGCCATATGTTCACTAAACCTCCTCAGCCACATACCATACTTGGCAAAGATACAAATGCCTCCTGCCAAAACGTACCCACACTTCAACCTACATACATCCATCCAAGCATGCACGCAAGCCCTGCAACTACCTGCTTGACTCTCAGTCCTCCTTTACCTTGAACAAGGGTCGGTCCACGGCCTTCAGCGATTCTTTGGTGGCCGCGTCAATCGACACGTACAGCTGCGTCAGCGGCACCATGTTCTCGATTTCCGAGGGGAATTGCGCATTGGTCACCAGAAAAGTGGAAATTTTGCGCTTGTGCAGCGATTGGCACAGCTCGTTGATGTGCGGATACCTTACAATATAAATGAAAAGAAAAAGAAAAAGAAGAAAAAATGAGAGGAGTGAGTCAGAGAAAAGGGTCGGTCCTGAATACGACAGGGAAAATATAGATGAAGGTGCAAAGAGCAGAAGTAGGCGACTTTAAAAACTTTCAAAATTTCCATGCACATTTGCTACACGCACACAGCAGCTCTCCTTACATGATTGGTTCCCCGACCAGACTCAGCGCACAATGCCGCACGGTAAAGGCTTCTTGCAGCCGCTCTGGTTTCACCCCTACTGCACCCTTGAACTCGTTGATCATCCGCACGTGCAGCGAGATGGCGTCCTCCACAATCTAGGCAGAGAGAGGGAGACAAAGACGAAAAATACACAAAGATGCACATGTGAAATATATCATCAAGGAAAAAATGGAGGAGAGATAAGATTAATTACAGCACACGGAAGACGTAATATATCAACACAAAGTAATCACCTGAGCAAATAGAAACAAGCAAGACATCCAGCCTACTTCAATGTACTTAGTCATAATCACCTGCTCGGGGGGGTCTTCTTTCCAGCGCCACTCTCTGCCAACGGGGTTTTTGTGGTGGCGCCAGCAGAACACGCACTTGTTGGCACACGCCAAAGAAGGGGTGGCTTCCATGCATTGATACCTAGGTATATTTGTGGGCAAGACAATCAAGTATGCAATACAATAAATTAAAATGTGTAGCACAAATGGCACTGGATATATACTAGTAGAAAGGTCTGACGAATATGATTTTTTAAAAAAACGGGTCTACTCACAAAAACGAAGAGACAATAAATTTTCCTCCTTGTCTAACTCACGAAGTGATTCCGTAAAAGGTGTGCTTGTAGCAGCCGCCGCGGCCGCGGAGCTGATGCTTGGTCCAACGGCACAATTTCACGGCCGAGTGCGAGCCAATGATCTTGTAGCCCTCTTTCGTGAGCGCCTGATCGATAAATGAGAATACGCATGCAAATTCATGTCGAAAAACGAAAAGTTGGCGGGATGCACCATGGGTCATTATAACAACAACTGCCAGCTCCTATCTCTGCATATTTCCATTTTGAAGTCTTAGCATTCCTATCATATCATTTCCTGGCATTTTTTTTACCTTCCGTTGCAGAGGCGTCACCATTTCCGGTCGCACTACCACGGCACCGCCATCGCCGCTATCAGCATCTTTTTCTTCGCTTCCATCCACTAAATCCTCGGTTAATCCAGCCAAGACAGCACCCTTGCTGCCGTCTGCCTTCTCTTCCGCGGCGGCTACGGCTGCAATAGCGGCGGCGGGTTTGGATGTGTTGTTTCCTCCCGCGGCTAAGACTGCTGCTCCCATATCTTCAACCTGAAGATTAGGAGAAGGAGATGATGATGAAAAAGAGGAGAATTGAGGCGGGTGCAATGAGGGATAGTCAAGACAACGGATAGCTTCTGGGGCTATGCAGGATACTCATCGAATTTGTAAAGAAAAAAACGACGAGAAATAGATCCACCTCAAAAAGTTCTCCTACAAAGTGTGGCACGGTGATTCGTACCTCTGTGAACTCGTCATGGTCGCCCTCGCCAATTTCCATGTTCGCCAGCGCAGAAGAACCAACTTCTCCTTGCCTTTTAGCCTTGGTGTTGCTACTGCTGCCATCACCTCCTTCGCCTTCGCCTTCCACCTCCAAATCGGAGTCTGCGTCACTGTCTTCCAAATCAGCTTCGCTCATGAGACGATCGTTCTCCAGGTCTTCCGGGGTGGCTTCTGCCGTAGACACCAGTTGAGCAGCTTCTCGGCTGCCCTTGGCCGCCGCTAACTGCCGCCGCTCTTCTTTGCTGCGCTTCACGGGCACGGCACCCTTGATGACCTGAGAACGAACCAACGAATGAATGGTGTTGATGAGGTAGTTACGATCATGAAAGGACAAGTATAGCAACAAAAGATAAAGATGTAAAAACAGGTTTGGGTTTGAGAAGGAAGAAGAAAAAAGAGAAGTATTGCATGTGTGAATAAAATGGACCAATATGCGGTGATTCGGAATGAAATCCAATTCAGTTCTTTCAGATTTTCAACATAAAACTAATCAGATCTGGCTACACGGGTCGATGCACAGGAAGTTAAACACACATCCTCGCTCTTTCTTTGTCTTCTGTTTTAGAAGGAAAAGTGAAAAAGATTAAGGTTGTGCGCCTCCCTCTATACTACCGTCAGACAAATAAATCAGAGAGCTGGGTTTAAGTAGCGTTGAACTCATCATTTGAGAACAGAAAAAGGGTGAAACAACAATAGAAAGGAAGAACACAAGTGTAGAAGCAGAATAAAAGGTCGTTCTTTCAGATTTTCAACATAAACCTAATCAGATCTGGCTACACGGGTCGATGCACAGAAAGTTAAACACACATCCTCGCTCTTCCTTTCGCTTCTGTTTTAGAAGGAAAAGTGAAAAAGATTAAGGTTGTGCGCCTCCCTCTATACTACCGTCAGTCAAATAAATCAGAGAGCTGGGTTTAAGTAGCGTTGAACTCATCATATGAGAACAGAAAAAGGGTGAAACAAAAATAGAAAGGAAGAATACAAGTGTGAAAGCAGAGAGGAAGGTAGTTCTTTCAGAATTTCAACATAAACCTAATCAGATCTGGCTATACGGGTCGATGCACGGAGAGAAAAAACACACATCCTCGCTCTTCCTTTCACTTCTATTTTAGAAGAAGAAAATAAAGAAAAAAGATGTGTGCCTCCCTCTATACTACCGTCAGTCAAATAAATCAGAGAGCTGGGTTTAAGTAGCGTTGAACTCATCATTTGAGAACAGAGAGAAAAAAAAAGGAAATCGAATCCAAGGCAGGCGTGGTGTACACTAACAAAGTAAGGACTGAAGCATTAAATTTCTCATTTTTTTGTCGATGATACCTTCCGAGGGCCTTTCTTCTTGCCTCCAGCTACTGGCGCGGCCTCTGCACTCTGTTCCGCGCACCCGCATCCGCCACCATTCTCGTCGCCGCTACCACTGCCTCCGCCTCCGCCGCAGCATCCGCCACCGCCGCTCTCATCGGCCGCGTTCGCCACCGTCTTCGCTGGCGTGGAAGACGAAGGTTTCGCAGGTCCTGGCGGCGCTTTGCTCAAGCTCTGCCACAGCTGCTGCCGCCACTGCGCGAAATGGGCTTGCATGTCGGACTGGTCGTCGCCTTTCCCCGCTGGCAACAGGGGAGTAGCGCCCAAGCTCGCAAGCTGGTCGTGCGCTTGCAGGGCGCAGGTCGCCCAATCCTCGTCGTATTCCGCGCTCCCGAGGCCATACACCGCGTAACGGGCCCCCGCGAGGGCGGAGGAGCCCACTCGAAAGTCGCAGGCCATGTCGCGCAAAGCTTCGCACCTGCGGGCATGCGCACGCGAAGCAACACAAAGATTTGAGTGGCCCGCATACGCATGCTAGCAGAACCAGAACGGAGAAAAGGCAAAGTTGAAAGCAAGAGAGAAATAGTGTAAGCTCTTCTCCTTTCTGCGTGTTGCTACCATTTCTGTGTTTTAGTTCCTTACCAACGCACAGCTGTAGCTGGAGCCGTTCCGCCTGACCACGTAGACAATACCAGCACGATCACCAGGGACACGTCGTCGTCTTCACTGTACGCTCCTTCTCCTGCGTCGGCTCCTTGTGGCGGCGGTGGCGAAGGCTCCAGTAAGTCCCACGCGTCAGCTTCGTCGCAGTCACTTGGCTTTTGCACCGTCAGGGGCACCAGAGCTGCTGCTTGCTTTTGTGGGACAGCGGTGTAATGAAAAGCTTGTGTAGGCGCCTCGGAGCTTAAAAGCGACGCAAATTTACGTGCCGTGCCCTTCACAAAAATAAAAAGGAAGATTAGTAATCAGCGATAAAATATCTTTCTTTTTGAGGCCAATCATCTAAGACGAATGGAATGTTCACGTTCATCGAGGGAAAGAGGCAATTATACATGAAGCTACAGGTGTCGGTTGTATGCAGATGTAGAAGAGTTCATTGCATTCGTCGTCCATTTCCTAGAACTGTCAAAACCATACTATGGAATGCATTCAGAAAGCTGATGCTAAAGATTTTACCGTGGTTGTGCCGTAGATTACGCGCATTTCGACACGCTTGCGCCTGGCTGTGCTGCTACTGCCGTTTCTGTGGTCAACCGCGCTGTCATCATCCTCAACAGCAGTATCAGCCTCAGCGAGAGGGGCCTTGCCCGACGAATGTGCTCCAGCCTCAGCAGCTTTCGAAGTGTTGTCGGCAGTTTCTGCAACTACAGGAGCAGCTGCTTCTGCAGAGCTCTTTCGTGCGAGGAGAAGCCACGCAGAGACGGCGAGGATCACCACTACATGATTGAACATAACGTAGCACGCACAAGCACGACCACGCCGATTAATACAAAGGATCAGGAATGGCACATCAGCTCAATGGATAAGTACCTTGAATGGATAGCCACGTCCAAGTATCCATGCTGTCCAAGAACGCCGCGACTGAGGTAATCATGGCAAGAGAGCTCGCCGAAGTTCCCTCTGATGCTCTGATGCTGCACCGCTGCACCTCCTCCGTCAATATTTTCTACAGTATACTACATTATAGCACAGTAATGTACTCGCTGGTCGCTGTCTGTCGCGTATGTACTACTATAACCGCAATGGCAGTGGGCAAGCAAGCAGTAAGAGCAAGCGTTCAGCAACCAGCAAGAACAAGCCCATAATAGAATCCTGAATGCGCACGAAAAGAGAAACCAAGAACTGAGGGCAAAGCTGGGTTTTAATCGCCGTGTGTACGCGCTTTCCATTAACAACTGCCTGCCGTTCCCGCTGTCGTTATTTCGTTATTTTATTTAGTAATTAGATGTACGATTTTCAATGGAGATTACGGAGGTACTCAAAACCTATGTCTCCTTCCGAGAATAATTTTACAGGGCAAAAAACTGTATAGGTGAGTATTGCATTACGCCAATGTAAAAGGAAACTCAGTCCAGTCAGACCTGTTTTGGAAGATCCATAAAAACGCAGCTTTATGCTATTTCTTGTTGCTACTTTGCAATTGGGGAGTATAATTCAATCTAGTCTAATCCAGGTAGGAAACCAGTAAGCGCTTTGAGGTAGAAAACCAGAAATCCTTAGATGGCGCTGTTTCTTTCTTTAGCTCACTTCAAAATCTATGGACCTCTTGGCATGCGCAAGAGGGAAAACTCTTAAAACCCGCGGTTTTCTTGGTTCCTGCATCGGATCCCGCAGTTTTCTTAGTTCCTGCATCGGATTGAGGGCACATGCAGGTCACGCAGACTCATTCAGTGGCGCAGTCGCATCTAACAGCCATTTGCGGGCTCGATCGGTGAACAACAAAGGTGTAAGAGCTTCGCGAACGTCTCCGTGGTAGCTGTCGACCCAGGCAATGTCCGAGGCGGACATCAGGGATAAGTCCATGAGATTGCGCTGCGGAGGGAGACAGAGAGAATAGGAGAGAGATGGTGAAAGGGCAAATCAGAGGAATGGAGCAAAAGGTGTTTACAAGGAGTTCAAACGACGGAGTTTCCTTTCAAGGATTAGCGGAGAAACCAAAGACAGGGTAAGTGCGTACAAATTTATAAGAAAACTGTACTCTAAGCCATTACCTGAATCGGGATCAGCGTGAGGCGCTCAAACTGTAAGAACGATTTCGATGGCACTTTAGCAACTGAGGGACTTTTGGAAATGGTCGTTCGAGCACTCGGCGCTACGACCAGCAGGTTTTCAATGCGAATCCCGAAATGACCCTCCAAGTAATAGCCGGGCTCGTTGCTCACCTGTTGTTGTAATAAGAAAGGAATTTCAAAGAAGAAGGCTGGATTTAAAATGGTTCATTGAATGATGAAAATGCTTTAACAGCGTCGTTTATAGCGTGTTCTTCACAATGCAACTAATTGCATACTGCATGCAACACTTATTGCTTTGTTGCCTTTATTTCAACGAAACCCTTGTTCACAGGTACCACCGCCGTCTTACCACCATGCCCGCCTGAAGGGGGGTCAAATTCGTGAACCTCGGCGCGATTCCCTGCGGCCCTTCGTGCACGTTTAAAGCAGCGCCGACTCCGTGGCCAGTGCCGTGCCCGTAATCCAGCCCCGCGGCCCAGAGGCTCTGGAAAGAGAGTGAGTGGGTGAAATACGATGGTGAAGGAAACAGTGATGTCAACGCATATCATACACGAGCAAGTTGAAAGCAGTATCTATAGTTGAAGCGTATAAAATCATAGTTGAACACCAAAAAGAAGAGCAAGAAAAACACTTCAAGATGGAAAAAAAAAGAATCGAAACAAAAGCTTCACTACATGTGCACGGCCTTTCTTCTTCTTCTTATTATTATTATTATTCACACCGTACCTGTCTCGCTAAGGCATCCAGCGCACAGCCCGGCGTCCCCTCTGGAAACACGCACGAGTCCAAGTTGAGGTTTCCCTGCAGCACCCGGGTAAAGCACTCTTTTTGGTACAGAGAAGGTTCGCCCAAATGCAAAGTGCGCGTCACGTCGGTGGTCCCGTCGGAATATTGGCCGCCGGAGTCGAGCAAGAGCATCGAGTCAGGGCCCACCTGCGTTTGCACACAATCACAAAGTAAAAGAAGAGAAAATACGAAGAATAGAACATTGTAGCTGGAATGAAGGATAAAAGTGAAAAAGAAAGAATGAGGAGTCGGAGAAAGAACGAGGAATAAAATGCGTGAACATGAAAAGTACAATGAAATGAATTCGTAATATTACTACATTTGCTGACAAAGAAATATCAATTCAAACCTCAAACTTCAAGCGCATTAATACTCATACCGTGCGGCAGGTCTCTGGAGCGGCAAAGTAGTGAGGGTTAGCACCGTTTGGGCCTTCAGCTGCGATCGTGGGGAAGCTCCGCCCAATGAACTGTTCGTGGCCGTCTAAGTGTGTGTGCCATAGAGAAGTATGAAACAAAGATTCCACAAAAAAAAAAAAACAATTATTTGATGAATAAACTTCGGGAGTAGTACAATTTGTAATGCGCTTGCACAGAGTAAGTTACGATATATTTCAATTATGATTCGTGAAACCGCATTCATCTTCGATTTGAATGGCACTGAAAGATATGCTTTTGCGTTATTTACTGATCTGATTTCTCCACCTCTTTCGGTCATTTCTTGCCGGCAAGCGGTGATTTTCAAGTCAATTTCCACTTCCGAAAGGGATTGCTTCTTCTCCGACACCTTCAATTGCATTTTCAGAGCACATATTTGAACGTGAGATGCGGCCAACAAAATATTTAATCTTCATCCTGCTATAATCTTCGTACACAATCTTTTCAGTATACTGTTATTCGCTTGATAGTTTCTCTCTCCATTTCAAAGAGCAACATAGAAGAACAGACCAGACTTTTTATTTTCACTCTTGCCTCTTCGAACAGCCAGGATAGGAATTCAACCACTGCGGCGCCGTCTCGCACATGTGCCCTTTTCATCCCCGCTAACTCAGCCTCGTTCTTAGTGCTTTTGGTTAATGCAAGAGGCGAGGGCGCAGCGGCCACACGGGATTCAAGAGGTACCAGAGACCACAAAGCATAGTTGACCTGCCAGGGAAGAAAAGAAGAAGAAGAAGAAGAAGAAGAAGAAGCGGAAGGAGATAGAAGGGGGAAGAGGAGCCAAAAGGATAGAAACAACTGCTGAATCGCAGAACTCACTTGTGTTATACACCGAAAGAAGACAGCAACGACAAGACGTAAAAGAAGTGCGTGAAATGCTTTTTAATCGTCAACATTATCGTTGTGACGTGAAATTTACGTACTCGAGCCGGATCTGCCATCACGCGCGCGCCTTCTTCTTTGTTGTTGTTTACATATGCTTCCAGCACGGTGGCCGCTTCCTCGTAAGGTCGCACCGAAACGCCGGCTTCCTGGAGAAATGTCCTCACTTGAGGGGGGAAACGGCCATTGGCATCATCATCATCATCCATGCGGCCATTTGTAGAAACAGAATAGCCCTCCAAGAAGAGCATAGGTTCGCCGTGTGACGGCACCAAGGCAAACGCCGTAAATACAGGGTTGCAGTCCACGTCGCCGCCGCGCAAGTTGAAGAGCCACGCGACCTAATGTAGTGCACGGAAAACATCCATCAAAATCAAATCGTCAGAAGGAAAGAATGCTCTTTCACGTACTCTCTTTTAGGCTTCCACACTTTCGTAAAGCTTTTCGTCTCGCGTATACTCCTTTCAAATTTCTCGCGAGTACAAAACCACAACGCGCATGATGATAACACATGAACGCTCTCTTCGTTGTCAATTCAAAAAGTCGAATGCACTGACACCAAAATAATATGTAAACATCCACGCGCTCTCGCATCTCACACCTCATCTAACGCAGACACGAGGAGGACGTCAGCTTGAATCTCAGCCATCGCCTCGCGCATCCTGGCAACCTTGTCCTGAATCGTCGCGCCGCACACGTGAGGGGGGTGAATCCGCAGAGGAGCGTTTGGAGGACGGGGGCGAGATTCTCCCCACACCGCGTCCACCTGCGACCGGCGGTGGAAGCGGAAAATCAAATCAAGAAACACACTAGGATCTCAGGAAAAGGAATTACTACAGAGAAGAGCGCACGAACGAATACGTTGAAATGCATTGCAACTTCTCTGTTCGCTCTCGTATGGCAGACCACCCACCTACCCACTCACCCCAACGCAGGAGACATTGTAAACAAACGCGCACCGGGTTGTCATTCGGCGCAATGCTCTTCAGCGCAACTCCAGCTTTCTCCAGGGAAGTGCGCAGGCCTTCTGCTGGGGCCGCGGCGATAATGGAGCCGTCCACGCCCACCTAGGCACACATGCATATAAACTCATGCGGGCACACACGTGGATATGCATGCACTTGTGACTACTATCCGTTGGGGCGACTTTAGGAAAAGACTTTTCTCGGCTCATCGCTATTTAGCTAATTACCGCACGGCTTCAGACTACAGTAGAATTCATGGGAGATAGATAATAAGAAGATGCCCAAACACAAGAACAGTCACAGAAGCAAGAGCAGCGATGTATAACTCATGGTAGTGAGTGGGAAGGAAAGCTAGGTACCGTTGCTCCAGCACCAAGCTCATTGGTGAAGAAGTCGCTGATTTCAGGCACGCCTGGCTGGCCTTGGCGCATGAGAGTCCACCCAGAACCAAGCTCGGCTGCCGCCTGTGGTGGGGTGATTGAAAAGCAAAGAATTAGAAGGGGAGCCAGCTGTTTAGGGCGGATCAAGACGAAGCTTGGTATAATACAAAGTGTTATCCGAAGTGTGATTCGAAGAGTACTAGCTTGGTATTTCAAAGATCTTTGAGTGCCTAGTTTCTGTTCTCGTTAATGAAATGCTTTTTTGTAGTGTGCCCACTGTGGCATGTGAAAAAACCATAGCCCACCTGCAGAAAGTAACGCCCGTCAGTCCACAAGAGAGCGCGGCCATCTGCGAGCACCACTGCCGTGCCAGCGGAGCCCGTAAAACCACTCAAGAACTCTCGCCGTGCATAGCAGTCGGCCACATACCTAAATATGGTGGGAAATAACGTCGTGAAATCGTCTAAAGGTAATGCACGTGTTTTGAAACGTAATGAACAACGCCGAAAAGGGGCACGTAATCATATGATTTACGCTAATATTCGCTTTGTATGGCTACTTCAATGCTTTTCTATACTATCTCACTCGGATAGATGTGGGTCATCTGAGGGCACGATCAGGGCGTCCAAACCAAGTGCTTTCATCGAAGTGCGCACTCCCGCTAGCCGCCGCTCACTCTCCATGGGCTCGAGTGCACTACTACTGCTGGTGCTGGCGGTGGGGTTGCTGTCGTTGCTGCCATTGTCGCTGCTGCTGCTGCTATACCTAGCGGTGAGTCTAGCCCGAGCGTGTTCCACGTAGATGTGACCTCCCGCAGAGCACGCAACGAGTGAACTTAGAAGCGGCCTTTGAAGGCTAGCCCCGCTACGAGGATAGCTTCGGAAACTAGCGGTCGAAGTCGAGCGTAGTTGAACTGGAGACCGTAATCGGGCCATGGAGCTTGGAGCTAGGGCGTTGATACTTCGAACTGGTAGAAGTAGCACTTTGAACATAATCAACAAGGCCCACTGAGGAGATACTGGTGGCATTAGTGACTGCAAGGTGAACAGCAAGGCTCCTTTGATAAACTAGGATGATATTTGGTTTACCCTAACAAGCTTATGGCTACAGCTGCAGCTACAACAGCGTCAACAGCAGTAGTAGAGAGCTCTTGCTTCTCAGAGTTATTTTAGATGGAATCATCTGATGATCAAGCAATTGTAGATGATGCGGCAAAGCTTGCTGCCACATCTTGGTTTCTACGTCGAGCAAAGAGGTTAGGGTCGAAGTCGAAACACAGGGAAATGGAAACATAGGAAACAAACCCGGATTTTTCGCGTGTTTCGTTTCCAAGAAACAATAGAAGTACCGCCCTGGGCGTTTCTGGTTTCTAGAAACGAAA
>Ga0307931_1002328_pt1 | contig 12192 bp, 11 predicted proteins | sample OrgLakmetageno47_FD_201816 | JGI IMG/M metagenome (GOLD analysis project Ga0307931, IMG submission 201816) | Saline water microbial communities from Organic Lake, Antarctica - #47 | ecosystem: Environmental > Aquatic > Non-marine Saline and Alkaline > Saline | place: Antarctica: Organic Lake... | reverse complement strand
GAAATGGTCGTCGTGAGGGAGCGTTGGAGGAAGTTTGAATGAAAGTGAAGTAGAATGTGGCACGAGGAAGGTCGAAATGCGCAGTGGTATGTGCCGCAAGGTTCTTTAAGGTGGAGCTGCATTTAAGGCGATCGTTAGAAGGGAAAGTGCAAGAAGTAACAGAAGGTGTACTGTTTGAGATCGTGTCGGCGTGTCGAAATGTGGACACATTTACTTTGTCCCACTCGGCACCCGTGACTACTCTTGACCATCGTCACCAATGTAGCTCCAATGTAAACCATCAAATCTCTTTATATCATTCTGTATGTTTGATTTCCTGATGATATCCTGTGTCGTCGTTTGATATTAAATTTACTCCTCTGCTTTGTTCGTTGATGACCAAGTACCACACGTCATCGTCTCGAACTATATGTTGCCACACTCTTTGCGCTCTACCTTCTTGACCTCTTCTTTCAATCAAGTCTACATGTTACTGCGCACTTCGCACTTCTTCGTGTTATTCTCCGCGCTCAACCTTCAAACCTTCAAATTCTCCACTGCACACATCATCGTTGATTTCAACTACTGCTGCACTGCAATACGAAAAGTACTATCTATAGCAGTACGTGTAGCACTGCACTACGAAAAGCACTATCTGTAGCAGTACGTGTAAAACGCTATTGCCATGACACATCATGTCACACACGTTAGACCGTAGTGTAAGCACGCCGACCCATGTCAAGCACGTGCTAAAGCACTTGCTAGCATACCGTAAGCACGCAAGGTTTTTTTTTGTGTCTGTGATGTGGCGGACCGACAGGGAAAAATCCTTGCTACAGGTAGCGATAGCGACATTTCATCTGAGATCTCACAGAGAGGTGCCCACCAAAAAGCACCAACTCTTCGTTGCTCTATAAGATACGATTTATAATATAGACGCGAGGACGACCACGACTAGTGTCCGTGGCGTTTGATGGAAGATATACGGGTTTAGCTCTTTGATAGGGAGGGACCGCTAGGCCACAAGCGGCCCGCTGCCCGCTTGCATGTTGTTGTTTGCATTTTTGAGGGGGGGGCTTTTCTATTCACTGCCACTCCGCGGACGAGGAAGGAGTTCATGTCCCGTCAAAGCCTCTTTTTGCTCAAGGGCAGAACCATTCCGCACTTGCTTTGTTTGCACAACGCACGCGCATTCCCACTTCTGCCCGAAGCATTGGCTTCTGTGCCATTTGGGTTTGTATTAGTTCGAGTTCGAGTTCCCAAATACGTTCAAACTAACTTCGTCGTTACTTCGGCCGGCGGGAGGTCTCGCATCTCACACAGCGCAATTAGCCGCAATTATTATGTGGTTTTTATCTACGGACACTTAAAATAAAGGAACTATCGCCCAACTGCAAAATCCCTTAATTGCTGAAGCAGCTCCGGCAGCTCACCACTTCTTCTTGTTTCACTTGAGAACCGAGCTTTGCGGGCTGCGCGGTTTTGTGACTTGCACAACAAATAGTGGGTCGCTTTTTGGCGCACTTTCCTTCTCTGAAAGAACCGATGGGCTCAAATCCAGTACTTGAGGTGGCGCCCAGCCAGGGTGGGAGTAGTGGACGTACGCCGCCACCGCCCAAAGCCTGGTGGAAGGGTCTGCGTCCCGCCACAGCGCCACGGCTTTGGACCGAAACATGCGGTCTGAGAAGGCGATGACCAGCATGCCGCCGGGCCGGAGGACCCGGTAAGCTTCGGCAAACACCTGAAGTAGAGGATTGAAATAACGGGAGGGTTAAAATGCACGGAGATAGCTATCTCAACTTGGAGCGCGCTGTCGAGCAAACTAACAAGAGAGAAAAAAGGGCGAAGAAGGTGATTCAGTGACCTGCGTACGAATAAGTAACCAACTTTCGTGAGTTAATCAATTCAAGAAATACCTCCATGGGCTGCGTCAGATAATCCACCGAAAGCGCGCAAGTAACCAGATTATAGCTGCCGTTGGCGTGTGTGAGAAGTTGTGGGGTTGCGTTCAAATCGACAACTTCGTAGCCTGCAGTCAGCCTCGAGTTCGCTGCCAGCTCTTCCAGGTTTAAGCCCACTCCATACGCGCGCAACCCTGGCAACTTTTTTGCTTCTTGCCGCTCTGCTGCCGCTTTTGGGTCTGCAGTTGCTCCTCTAGCACTAGGAAAGTGACTCTCAAACGACGAGCACAGGTCTAACACATCGAGGGTGAAGCCACTGTTCTCGCTATCCTTTTTGATGCTACTGCTGCTGCTGCTGTCCTCGTTGACGCCAGCAGAAGCATTGGAGGTTGGGTCTTCTGGAGCAGCAATGTCATTCGCTTTCAGCGGTGGTTGAGTTGCGAGCACCGTAAAGACTCGAGCATAGTGCTCCGAGAGCGCACCGCGAGCCGTCGCATCCAAATGTTGCTCGCCCACGCGGGCGTCTGCATAGAAATCCGTGTCAGGACTCGGGTCTAGCCGCCCGAAAAATGCCTACCCCTCACACACAAAGAAGAGTAATGAATTAAAAAGCGAAATGCAATTCAAAGCTGATGGCAAAGCAAGGAAGTATTATACTTTGCAGCGACGCATACATTTCTGTTAGAACTGAAATTGTGCCGCATTTGATTTACAAAGTCGTCTTGGTAAGAAGGCTTTAGTTCTATAACGATTAGTTCTTTCCTGTATATGTGTACCGGATCTTGCAGTGGATTCTCGTGAGGCCAGCTGCCACCTGCAGCACCAAGCATCGCTGGCAACAAATCGCTGCAGCCCCACTGCCACGCAATGCTCGTTGCTTCGTCCTCGGCTGAGGCTACTGGCAGTGACGCTGTTTCATTTTGGCTACCAACGGTGATGCCCCTATCGTCCTCGTGCGCGTTCTCTACAAGATCCAGCAAGAGTTCTGTTAAGTGCCCCACCGTTGCTGCCCCAGTCACTTCATGCACCTCGGTCCCGCTACTCTGTCCACCGCTAACGCGGCTATTATTCTTGCTGTCAGGAGCGTTCTCGCCGCGCAGTCGCCGCAGCAGCTGGAGGTGTGGCACGGACAGGCCAGCGCTTTTCGCTGCCGCTGCACTTGACACCACATTAGCTGTAAGCGCACTGCTCTCCAAAAAGGAGCGCACTTGGGAGGCATGCAGCGGTAGCTGAGCTCGGGTAGCCAGCTCGACAAGCACGTCAGTGGACGCTATGTCGTCTCGATGCTTGCCGAAGTAGCATTCAAATAGCGCACTTGCAAGCGCCTCACCAGGTCCAACAAGTGTGCCCACAGCACCTGTTGTGGCCTCTACGTCATCAGCAAGAGCACCGCCATTGGCAGAACTTGTGGAGCTGCCTTGAGCATGAGGCAGCGTTTGGGCGAGTGCTAAGAGGCGCAATGCCGGCAGTGATGATGATGCAGGACCGTCAATGGAGTAGCCTTCAGTACCGAAACGTGCGCTAATGCCTTCACTGTCAAAGACTTCTGATATGGCTGCTGATGAACCAGCCATTCCGTCAATGCCAAATTTGCTCTCGTAGTAAACTCGGCGGTCCAGCGGCGGCGACAGAGGCAACGACTCGTCTAAAAAGTACGGCTGCCAATTTACTGCAACCGTCACGTCGCGCCCAGATTCAGCTGCTGCAGCCTGCACTGCAGCTTCGAGGCGTGAGTGCGCAACTAGGCACCATGGGCAACGCGGATCGCTCAAGACGGTAGCTGATATGCTAACTGCAGGCAACGACTGATTCGCGGGAATCGAGAAGTAACGACGAAGCAGCCCGAAACCGGGCCGCCGGTCGGCTAGACGAGCACTTAGATTCATTCCTTCCAACTCGCGGAAAGGCGGCAGTTAGTCCTTGTTCGAAGTAAAGCTATAGTTGGTCGCTAACAATAAGGCGATGCTAAACACCTGTTCGCATTTTTTGCTCAAACAGCTGACTGACTGATTGATGACTGATCGATTTCACACTTGTTGTCCAAAGTGGCAAGAAAGGAAATCTCGAAATCTCTGCAAAAAATCTCATGAACCTGTCGAAGTTGTTGCGTGGCCACATAATCAGACCATCAGCACCAAACACGACGGCAACAACTTCTTCATCTGCTTCATCTACACTTTTTTGCACAGTCTCTAGCTAGCTAGGATGTTTACGCGTATCGTGTCGCTTGCTGCTGTCGTAGCGGTGAGACTTATCGCTTAGACTTATCGATTTTTTGGTTGACAGTAACACTTTTGACTTGACTCTATAAATTGCAGGTCGCTTCAGCCTTTGTGGCGCCGACCGGCAGCCGCGTCCTTCGTTCGGTGCACCGTCCTTTGGAGCCGCTTAACATGGGCGCAATGGACGTTACTTTCGAGAAGGTAAGACTTGTGCATCGCTTTCATAGTTCATATATCCTAGGTCGACGTTAGCATCACCCTGGTGGTTTTCTTTGCTGTTCTTTTTAGCTCGACGGTGAGGCTGTCCGCGTAGGAATCATCACCACCCGCTGGAACAAAGAAACCATCGACTCTTTGTCAAGTGGCGTGAAGGAAGCACTGAACGAGTGCAACGTAAGCGATGCAAATGTTTTTGAGACTCAAGTGCCAGGTGCCTATGAGTTGCCACTCGCTGCGCGTTTCCTGGCGTTGAGCGGCACAGTGGATGCGATTGTGTGCGTAGGTTGCCTCATCAAGGGCGACACGCAGCACTTCGAGTACATCTCCAACGCCGTGAGCGTGGGGCTCATGAACGTGGGGCTGCAAACGTCCGTGCCCGTGGTGTTTGGCGTGTTGACGGTGAACAACGAGCAGCAAGCGAAGGACCGCGCTTTCGGCCCGGACAACCACGGCTTGAGCTGGGGCAAAACTGCGGTGGAAATGGCGCTCCTGCGCCAGTCCGCCCTCGGTGGCAAGAAGCGCGGCAGCGGCGGGTCCTCGCTCATGGGCTTCGGCAGCAAAGAAGGCGAAGACAAGAAGGAACCGACCAAAGTGGGTGACAAGAAACCTTTCGGATTTTAAGATTTGCGGGAGGCTCCTCTCTTCTCTTGCCCTTGAAATTAACACATCAAAGAAAGATTGAAAGCTGAGCAAAAGATATACGTATGATTCATATTCATAACGGAAACTGAAGTGCGCAGAGTATCGTTGGTTAAGTCGAAAGGCTCATTCTTCAGAAAAGAGAGAGGGGCCTCTCCACTCTCTCCTATATCAATACCATAAGTCGAGAAGTTGGCCGCCCGGATTTGTTTTCTGATCCGAGCCCGGAGCTCACCACTCGACGCGACACTCCGCGCGCTGGCTCGGCACGTCCACCGAGCCCACTGAGCCGACAACTGCTCCTGCACCACACTCGACGCGCTGGCTCGGCGCGACCACCGAGCCCACTGAGCCGACAACTGCTCCTTCACCACACTCCACGCGCTGGCTCGGCACGTCCACCACGTCCACCGAGCCCACTGAGCCGACAACTGCTCCTTCACCACACTCCACGCGCTGGAGTAGGATAGGTTCGTTGCTGTAGTAGGATAGGTTCTCGGCGGCGGACAGTTCGTCCGCGGTTAAATCGGCAAGGAAGACAACATGCGTTGGCATCTCCCCGAATGCGCCAGTGCGCCAGCCCATAACCAAGGTTGCGATTCACGTACCCGCGGGAATCACGCGCGAGGTCTTAAAAATTCACTTCATGCGGTATTTACGCGGTATTTACGTGGGAATCACGTGCGGTATATATACGGTATCTTCCTCAAATATACGGTAAATACGGGGGAATCGGTGTTCTTTTTGGTGGTGGGGGGTCGTCGTGTCTTCAACTTTCGTGTGTGGTGCGCTTGCCTTTTCTTTACTCTCTCTTTCTCTCTTCGCGCCCTTTCCTCCCGCCTTATGCGTGCGCCTTCAGCTGCAGTGTTCATCGCCATGGACCATGGTTGTGCGCATACAGACAAGTGCGAAATGTTATTGAAAATTTCGAGTAGATTCCATGGTGACGTCACTCTATTCTGAGCCGATTCCCGTGACGGAAATCACGTCTGATTGGCGCAAATTTCACTTTCCGCGTGATTCCCGCGTAATTACGTGCGTGAATCTTAACCTAGCCCATATCCCAGTTACAGTTCCAGGAATAATTTTGGACTCGCTGATTGTTACCCGTATTTGCTGTATGTGAACATTGCGCCTAATGTAGATCGGACCTCATTCAAAGGAGACTTGGGCGTCGGGTCATCATATACATATAGAACCCGGAGGGCTATAATTAAAGGGATAATATACAGAAAATAATTCAGTGCGATGCAGCTTACATGAGTAGAGAGGCAAATTAGGCCGATTGGCCATAGGAGTGATGATAAGGGTCCAAAGTAGCCCGCTCAGTAGTGCCCTAAGTTTTCTGCTCAAATTGAAGTAAAACCAGTGTATATTTGCGAATGCCTATAAAACAGAGCAGAAGAGCTCAGTGCATCTGGGAACTTGTTTCGTTATAAATTGCGAGGAAGCTACAGGTCCAATAAGGAATCTGCCTGCAGCTTTAGCGCAAATTTTTCCGAACTTGCATTCTCGTCTTTATCATTATCCTGAACACTGCCTCCTCGAGTACTACTCGAGTGCTGCGAATTCAAAACCATAGCACGCGCTTCTGACGTGACCGCTGCATGGCCAACTTGGACGTAATGCTCGTGTTTACGCGACTCGTGAGTCGTCTCAGAGTCGCCTTCGGTTGCCTGATTTTGCTCCTGTCCGAGAAGGGCGTTAATTTGAAATGAGGTTTGAGGCTCGTCAGGCACCCGCCGGACAAATGAGGAGCCGTCAGGTTTTTGCATTGCTTCCTGAACTGAATCACTCGAGAGGAGGTCCACAATTTCTGAAAAGGCGGGTCGTTTCGTTGGGTCAAACGAACAGCACCGCGCTGCGAGATCACAGATAAACGATGGAGCGATTCCTTCGAGACAAGCACCGTTGTCATTTGATATTGGATGCCAAGTGCCTTGAATCATTGCGTTCAAGACACGATTGATTCTGACTTTCCTACCTTTTTCAATATTCCACCGTGAGACTAAAAACTTGTCTAAGCCACCAGCATCAACTGCAACGTCAACCAGCAACATTCCAAAGGAGTATACATCTACTTTTTCGTCGTACGCTCCATCACTATTGAAGATTTCAGGTGCAGCAAAGATAGGCGTGCCAACCTAGAAACGAGGCAAAAGCGGCGTGTAGCTAAGCAATCGTATGTATTCAGACAATTTCACAATAAAATCCATTGAATGCGAAGGAATAAAAATAAGGTATTCATACAAAAGCACACACTACGCACGTTGGTCATGTTAACATTATTTTCGTCTTTAACGCGAGAGATGCCGAAGTCCGACAGCTTGCATAGAAGGTACTCAGAAATCAATACGTTTTGAGGCTTCAAATCTCGATGCACAATGCATACTTTCTTCCTTCCATCGACATCATCGATATACTCCCTGGCATGGAGATACGCCATGCCTCGAGCCACGTTGCATACCAAACTCAACAGTGGATCATCCCAGAGAAGCCCGCCATTGCTCTTTAAAAAGTCATCAAGTGAGCCCCGCTGCATCCATTCTAAAACCAGGCACGTAATTTTGGCGCACCAACATGCACCAACGAACGCTATGATATTTGGATGGCGAAGAGTGGAAGTGAGAATTATTTCCGCACGGAAAGCTTTCGCATTATCATCAGTTACATCATTCATAGTTTTTATGGCAACAATACGGTTGAGGTATGAACCTTTATAGACGTCTCCAAACGCCCCAGCTCCAACACGTTTTTGTACAAGTAAGCTATCTTCATTAAGCAGCAATCGGTTCAATGATAAAGTAGAGGCTTGAAGGTCATTAGAGCTGTTTTGCATTTCAACTACAGAGGGATTCTCGTCTCCGTCATTTGCGCTAAAACAGCCATTTTTGTCCATAGCATCAGCAAGAATTTTTAGTTCTTGGGTGTTACATGTGTGGCGCCCAAGCATAAGTTCCCGTTTTTCCCGAATGTATCGATTGCTTGCAAAGACGACGATTAAAACTAGCACAACGCAATTAATCGCCACCAGAAATATTCCCAAAAATAGAGGGTTCAAACTATGGGATATATTTGTCGAAATAACGAGGGCTCCACCATACGTAAGGAGAATGCTGTACTGGGCTATATAAACCAACAAATTTGTTGAAGATTTTTCGAATGGAGAAGCTTCACCATAGAGAGCGATGCTGCACAAGGATATCAGCACACCAATGGCAGCTCGCCGACTAGAGCTCGAAGTTATCAAGGGTATAATTCCAATAAAGAAAATTCTTCTGAACATCTCAATAATTTCCCAATAATAGAAACCTACAAAAAAAATATAAGTGGCAATTCTAAGTAAACCATTAAGGAAAGTTTGCAAGTATATCGACTATCAGTCAAAAATCTTATAAGGATGAACGAACCTTTCCGGTACGGGAAAAAGAGAAATCGAAGAGAATCATTGCTGGAGTCGTAATGTCGATTGTTCTCGTTGAACTTACGGCGTTTAGTCCATAGGAGAAGGGCCCAAACAATTGGGATTGACAAATACACGACAAGGCTCATAATGACAAATATCCTGAATTGATCATAGTTCTTGGAATAACAGTTGACCGACGTATCAATGCGAACATAGAATTCATCTCCCACTTGAATGCAATCAAACGATGCAAGCAACCGCCTGCTCACAGGTGGAAGCACGAGATATGCAAGCAACACTCCAGCGGACGTATGTTGGTGGACATAATCATAACTGCTCGAAGGTAACATCTTTCTTCGAAATATATACACCAAATAATTAAGCACTTCTAAAGCCATAGGAGCAAGTGACCAAATCACAAGTCCAATCATATAGCTATTCTGAATACAGGCCGTCGTAATGAAATCCAAGGAGAAGATGCTCAATAATGCAATAAATTGAGAAAATGGTGCTGGAAAGGATATGTTCAAAGCCCACGAGATCTCACCCGCAATTTGAAAGGTTGAGCATAGCACACGAAAAACGCCACCGTCAAGATATCTTAATATCGAATTTCTCTTCATAAGAAGAAGCACGGTTGCGGCGATTATGAGTGCAAAAACAGCGGAGGCTGAGAAGATATTCATAGAACCACATTCCAGACACATTTGTTCGGTAGAAGAGAAATAGTACGACTCGCTACAACTCGAACACAGTGGGCCACGAGCACCAGAAGTACAGAGCAAGTCATCAGATTTACATGATGCATTATAAGATTCGTTGACAACTTTTTTCCAGCATTGATTGAACTTGTTTGGTAATTTATAGGCTCCACCACAAGTCATTCGTGGGCATTTATATATAACATTGAGGAAGTTAATGTTAGTACGATCAACCCAGTATCCCTTGAGAGGTCGTGGAACATAATATCCTCCTTCGCAAAAAGCATTGCTCGGGCATTTAGTGCTTTCTCCAGTTGAGGGGTCCAAAAAATACCCTTCTGCTGCCAAATAACAAGACGTTGATCCAAGAGAGCTTGCCAAGCTGTCTGGGCACTGCTCGCATACAATGGCTGACTTTATGTCAGAGAAATACCCAACGGGGCAATCGTTGCAAGCCGAAGCGCCTGATAATGTCTGAAATTTCAGCCCCCCACCCAGGTCTGTAGAACCATTTGCAGCGTACTTTCCGGCGACGCAACTTGAACATGAGGTTGAAGCCGCTTCGCTCGCTGCTTGGCCCGTTGGACAGTCGACACAGGACGCTAATGAAGTGGAACCTTCAGCAAGTGATGCTTTACCAGGTTGACAAAACTGGCAAGGCTCGCAGTTTGCGTAGCAAATTGGTGCGCCACTTACTGCATTGCACGTGCTGAAAGAACCCGGGGAACAAGAGGACCCACAAGTCGCAGACGAAGACGCAAACGGCCCTGAAATATCACTATCAACCGAAATGTCCGTTCCTTGAAGTTGCCCATATTGCAGATACGCAGCATTGCCACTAGATGTCGTAAAGGTAGCGTTGTTGTAGGCTACATGTGCGCGCACAAGAACAAGGGTTGAAGAATCGACGAAATACCCCCCTCCAAAATGCCCTGCATCATTGCTTAACATATCGCCATCAATATCAACGAGTTTGGCACCGTTAGTAAGTGCTACACCGCCACCATTGTAAGAAGCTCCGTTGTGCTCAAAACGGCTCTGCTCTATTACTATGTTAGTGCCCTCTGTCATTGCGAATAACCCTCCTCCATTTGTCGCACTGCAAACCTTGAAACCTGCACCAACTTCGTTGTGGTCAGAAGTAAACTTTATCTCAGTCCCTGTAGTCACTTTGACATTCGAGGGGCCTTGTGTTCCTGAATACTCAATTATTCCTCCAATGGTAAGAAAATCAAATCCTGTTTCGGTCGAAAACGTTGCAGCATCCAGCACGGCATCAGTTAGAACTGTGAATGAACAGCTTTCATCGTTGCCATAACTCTCTGGGTAGTTAGGTGAGAAAATGCAGTTATCTTTCACGGAGCAAGCTCCAGATGTCATGTTGATGAATTCAGATGATGACTGCGCAACATTTGCTGTAATTGTGGACTTTGAAATATTCGCTACTGTGTTTGAAGTAAAAAAGATGCCTCCACCGGCATATCCTGCCTGATTTCCTGAGATATTGCAAGCTGTCAGTTGAAAATTGCTGTGTATTACATGAACTCCGCCTCCAGCCTGTGCAGCTCTATTGTGCACAACTTGGCAATTACGCAAATCTCCATTGGTATCTTCAAATATCAATCCCCCGCCATCATACAATCCGTAGTTTTTCTCAAAGGTGCAGTTATCAAAAGCAGCTGAACCGGCAAATATAAAATTGCCTCCACCATAATTTGCTTGATTCATAGCTAAGCGACAGTCAGTGAAATGCACTACTGATCCTTCGTCACCATAATGTCCACCCCCTGTATGGCTAGCTGAATTCAAATCGAAGACACTTTCAGAAGCGACAATCGTGGTCACTTTGGTACTTAAACCTCCTCCATCCTTCGCTTCGTTTCGAGTCAAACGAGTACTTTTCAAGATTACGGAGCTCTCAAAGGCAGCAATACCGCCTCCGCTATTTTCCACGCGATTTTCTTGAAACAATGTGTTGAATGCAACAGCTGCACTTGCATTCAGCCACATTCCCCCACCTTTATGCTTTGCGAAATTGTTGACAAAGACGCATCTCTCCAAAAGAACATTAGACCGCTTACTCGCGCTCAGTCCGCCTCCAACATCTAGAGCCCTGTTAAATTCGAAACTAGATTCATCAAAGGATGCATTAGATCCTGTAAATATAGCAATTGCGCCACCAAATGTTGCACTATTATTTAAAAAAAATGCGCTGGAAGCTGTCAGAGTCGAACCTTCCATCACTTGAATTCCACCCCCGGTGTGCGCAACGCCTCGATAAATCGTGATATTACTCAATACTAAATGCACGCCATACTCAACCCGAAGACAACCAATCCTGCTCTGACCATCTAACGCGTAGCCTTTGCCATCAATGCTTGCTGCTTGATTTATAACAACAGTTGCATTTAAAAGGATATCAGCCCCAAGTTCTAAAACGGATCCGTTCCCAATAGCAGCTTGAAGCTCAAGCTCTGATAATACAATTTTGGCAAGAGTCACCGGTAATGGCATCAGAGCTGTTATTAGAGCGACTGCCGCCATAGCATTTGAGGCGAAGCGTAGCATATTGTTCTTCCAGTAGAGCTTCTAACAACCTTCTATTGTTCGGGCGCAAGTTACCGTATGAATGTACGGTGGAGGCAATCTCGTCGACGCCGAAACGGGAGTCGTGATAGACAATTTCTCTTACGTACAGCCAAACGAACTCAGGTCATATCGCGCGTTTTTGCCTCGCCGCTCATGCTTGTCTATCTCAAAGATACCGCATGGTAGACTCGACTATCGCATGGCGTGATGAGTGATGAGTAGGGATGGCTCAAACCGTATATATGGAAAAATGACCTACGGTATATACACGTATATACGTATATACACGTATATACTCGTATATATCCACATACTGTATGGCAGTATGAAAAAGAAGGAAGTGAGTGAACAAGAAGATGTTGTTCTCATGGCCAACGCAGAGCGTGGCTTGTCCAAAAGCTCACCAATTAGTAAACGCACCGTCAACGACATTTTAGTTGAAGAGTTTGTGTTGCCAAATGTTATTTTTGAACCCGACTGAGTCTCCGTCCACACGTTGTACGGCCATTGTCTGCGTCCAAATTGAGGTCTTCACA
>Ga0307931_1002323_pt1 | contig 12210 bp, 8 predicted proteins | sample OrgLakmetageno47_FD_201816 | JGI IMG/M metagenome (GOLD analysis project Ga0307931, IMG submission 201816) | Saline water microbial communities from Organic Lake, Antarctica - #47 | ecosystem: Environmental > Aquatic > Non-marine Saline and Alkaline > Saline | place: Antarctica: Organic Lake... | reverse complement strand
AAGAAAGAAAGAAAGAAAGAAAGAAAGAAAGAAAGAAAGAAAGAAAGAAAGAAAGAAAGAAAGAAAGAAAGAAAGAAAGAAAGAAAGAAAGAAAGAAAGAAAGAAAGAAAGAAAGAAAGAAAGAAACATGTGATTTTTGAGTCAAGACTAGAAACACAGCGCAAAGTAAGTGATGATCTATCGACATGAAGATTCTTGGTGAGTTAAATCCAAGGAGAATCAGGAGTACCTGCAGTACACGCTAATATATTCATGTATGTAGATGTACACAGGCATGCCAACCTGATCGGCTTCGTTGTAAAAGACGTGAGTGTATGCTTGGAAAGACGGGTCGCTTCGCAGCCGCTCCTGCAGGCGCATCAAGGTGAGCACTCCTAAGAGCCCGGGCTTGAAGACGACCTGCAGGAAATATCATCAAGGGAAGAGAATAAGATTGAAGAAGGCTGAACTATGGGAACTTGAAGCGATGCATCACAATTATACAAGGAGGAAGAGGAGAAGTTTAATTCAGCAAGGTGACAAGACGAATAAATGATGCGTGAACCCCAAAACGGCATACTTTCTACGCGAGTTTCCGATGTTGTACGCAAAAGAAAATAATAGATATAGCGTTTTGCTATGATCGTGCGCAACCTCTATTGAGGAGCTAGCCAAACTCGCACCTTCTGGAATTCCGGGTGCCACACGCGGCAGTCGGAGCGAAACACTGCGACGAAAGGCAAGCCAGACTCGTTGCGCGCAAAACGCTCATCCGCATCCGAGCAAGTGGACAGCGCAATCGTTGGGGTGACCACTTTGTGCACCTAGGAAGAGTAAAATAAAGGAAAGAAAAATGAGGCGGGAAGTCCATGTGCACTAGCATAGAGGGACAAGATCAGAGCGCAAAAAGAGGCTGAGGCTGAGATCCTAGGAACAACCTATGCATGTCAGTATACCGCAGCAATTCCTTAAATAACAACGCACCGTCCAAAACGTGAGATTCAAAAAGTAGCGCCTCAACAAAGGGTCCGACGAACCGCTGTCGCAGCGTGCCCCAGGTTCGGCCGAGCCCAAGCTCTTGCCCTTTGAAGCTGCAGGGCCCGTTTCACTGCAATGATCCGTAGTGGCAAAGTAGGGGAACACAGCGATCACTTTCACAGGTTTTCGGACTCTCCTAGCACTTCCTTTGCCTCCGTCTCCTTCGCTTTCAAGGAACCCATCTTCACCCTGCCATGGCGCTGTTTCGTTCGCCGACGGCAAGGCAGACCTCTGGGTCCCGCCGGGCTGACCGTCGGGCACCGGGTTTTCGTCCTTTGCTCGCAGCCGCCTCCGCCGTTGTCGTTGTCTCCGATATCGCACCGCTTCCGCCCTACTTGATTCTTCTTCTTCTTTGTGCTGTTGTTGCAACCGAGCCGCTTGCATCTCCAGAGCGTCTTGCCGGGCTTTCACCTCGCGTTTCTTCAAAAACGCCAAGAATTCCGACGTTAAACTTGTTTTGAGGTGGCCTTGCATGTAGCGCAGCCCCAGGCGCCGGTCCAGCCAGCTGACGTGCTCGACGCTGAAGTCCAACAAATTCACGGTCTTCAATGGGGTGTTTCCCGGGGGTTGGCCTAACCCACCTGCGGTTTCCATGTGCTCGCGTGGGCCCGTGGCGACCACTCGCCGAAACACCGAAGCAGTGGACGCGAACCACGACGCTCCGTACGACTCCCCGTTGTCGAAACAAGCGAAGAAGTAAGCGTCTCGCCAAGCTTCAAGGTCAGCGCTAGCGCTGCCACCGCTATTGTTATGGTGGCTATGGCTGCTAGGCTGCGCTTCCGCTGCGGCCTTGTCTAATGCTGCTAGATGGGCGGCTAGTCCTGCGCCCCGCGCCGAGGTCAGAGGCGATGGAACTGGTTTCACAGCAGCGGTTGGTTTGGCTATCGGTGGTGGAGCTGGTACTGCTGCTGATGGTTGAGTGCGTGCTTGCAGTTGAGATTTTGCTACTATACGTGATGCTGCATCTTCTGTGGTATTTTCTGCTCTATCATGCGTCGCCAGGTCATTTGACCTAGAAGTAGGCGTTGCTTGTGGCGGTGCCACCGACACTGCTGCCATGACCGCTGCCTTCGCAAATTCAAACGCCGCTGCTTCGGCCTCAGCGTTCGCTTCTGCTTCTCGTTTCTCAATCTCTAGAGCCCTTTCTGCTTCTGCGTTCGCAGTTTCTTCTCGCCTCTGTATGGCAGCTTTCTTCTCAGCTTCTGAATTCGCAGCTTCCTCTCGCCTCTGTATGGCAGCTATATTTTCTGCTTCTGCGTTGGCAATCTCCTCTCGCCTCCTCAGGGCAGCTACTCTTAATGGCGCCCGCTCCGCTATGCGAGCTGCGCGCTTCAACTCGCTGCGCGAAGCTACTAACGTAGCGTAGGCGTCAGCTCGAGCACGTGCCAAAACGGCTGCTGTGAGCCGGCAAGGTGCCTCGTGCAATCCAATACCACCACCGATATTTCTTCCATTGCTGCTGTTGTTTTTGCTGTTTTTGCTGTTGCCTGCGGCACAGTACGGCTCGCCGGTTACTCGATGACAGCCCAGAGGACACGCAATGGCAGAGGTGTTCTCTTGAGCGCGGCATAGATCTCCGAGCGGCGTTCCAAAGCCTCCAGGAGAGGTAGGCAGGTCATGGTAGTTGTGGCTGCGCTGTTGACGCTCAAAGAGCCAAGTAAGCTTTTTGGCGCGCCTGAGTCCGGGCCCGTCGATGTCAACGGCATCTTTGCAAGGAGACAGCGCTAGCACTGCAGCCACTTCTTGTTGCTCTGCTTTAACCACCGCTGCGTGCGCTACTTCTGCGCGTTCGGTGGCAGCCCAGAAAGTGAGCGCTGATGGGGCTGGGGTGGGCGCATTCTTCACGTGAGACGTCAATAGAGGTTCGTTTGGAAGGCTGAAAGGGCTAGCAGGGCTAGTGGAGCTATCCACAGGTGTCCAAGGAGAACTAGCAATGGCTGCTCTACTTGCATCTGTAGTTGTGCTTAAGGTGGTAGAAGTGTAGCGCATCGAATCAGTTTCGGCGTAAGGTGTTGAATGTGTTGAGCTTGGGGCGGCTGACCGGTAGTTCGGAGTGCGAAGGAGCATCACTGCGACGGCTAGTAACAACACTGCGTACACAGCTTTGCGTGTCACCGACATTTTAGAGTGTTTCGCCTGCCCAAGCCGGCCTAGAGTGTTGCCCAAGTGCGAGGTGCGCTGTGGAGTCCGCATCTTGGTAGCCTTCAATCAAGGGTAATACTACGCTTCAATTAAGTAACATTGCGCGCTCGAGTGCGTGCACTAGGTTAAAGAAATACCACTAGTATTACGCTTGCTTTGTTTATAAGTATCAAATTACAGAGCCCAGCGAGTCGTGCGCGAAGAATGAAGCCCTGGGGCGTGCCTCTTCATTTTCGCAAATGGCCTGATTAGATGACCCTAATATACAAGATGTGAAACAAAGACATCCCGGAACGAACGAGATCTGATGCTTCTATATGTACTGATAATCTGAAATCTCGTGTTTGCTCGTTGCTTTGTTGCTTTGTTGCTTCATGCTTTGCTTTTTAGTGGGTTGTGCAAAAAATGACGGAATCGTGTCGACAAGGATTTAAACTCGAGGCTCTCCGACGCCTCTTTGACTTTAAAGGCCGCCGCCGTCGAGCTTGCGATGCAGCCGCTGCTGCGCTGGCTGCGGAATCAGCCTCAAAAGGTGTGGTTGGGAGGTTACATACCGTTGCTCAGAATTGGGGACTACTTCCACGTGTCGGTGAACCGTTAGGCCCTCACCACGCCGCAATGTCAGCGACCACTGTGCTTTTAGTGTTTTGGGCGTGCCGATATCTTGTTCAATCCATAGTAGCCTACCTAGCTCATCGCCGAGCCCGGAATCGCATGGCTGAAGCCGCTGTGGCAGCAGCGGCAGCTCAAGCGGAGGAGGACGCGGCGTGGGAGAGACGGCTTCAGCACCAGTTACCCGCTTCAATGCGAAAGCAGGCCGAAGCTATGGTTGCTCAACTACATGCTGTTGAGCGCGAAGCATTTGCAGTCATTCGAGCCAAGGAAGAGCGCATTGTTGCGCTGGCTGCAGGGGTTACAGCTGCTCAGGCAGCCGCTCAGGCATCAACTACTTATACTTCCATAGGTGGAGATGTTGATCGTGCAGTTGATCCTAGTGCCTCTGACTGGACTAAACCTAAGTCCTCTCATGGACTATTAAATGCGAGTGGCGTCACGGCGGCGAAAGCTAGCGTGCTCTCCGCTGATACGGAAAGTACTACGAGAGTTCAGACTCCCGAAAAGGTACGAAGCGGTCGGCTGTGGCAGCTACCAGACGTTGAGGGGCGCCCCATCTCTCCAATAGCCACAGCCAAACCGCAAAACCAATCCAGTGCTCTAGAGCCATCCAATGATACGGTTGCTGCAGAATCAGAGTGCACACTGTCAACGCCACCGAAAGCAGAATCGGATGAGGCGACGTCACCGGCAACCCTGCCTGGCTCAGAACATACTTTGTCAACAGATGCTTCGCCACCGGTGACGTCTTCACCCGATGCAACACCAATGAGTGAAGATTGTGCAACATCAGAGAAACTTGTTGTAACTACCGAACCCGAGCATGTTGCACAAGTAGAATCATCTTCAGAACTCATTGAGCCAGAGAATAGCTCGACAGACTCAGCTGTAGCGGCAACAACAACAACAACAACAACGACAGCCGAACCCGCAGCTGTAGGCAACCACGCTGCAGCTGCACAAGCTTTGGCAGCAGCGGCCCAATCAGAGGCTTCCGACACCAGTGCTGCAGCAGACGCCGCCGCACAGGCTGCTTCGGTAGCGCGTGCACAAGCACTAGTAGAGGCCACGCGCGCAGCCCAGGCAGAAGCTTCTCAGCTCACCGCTCAGCTCAACGTGCTTCGGTCGGCTCGGACCGCTGCACACGCTGCCGCGGAAGCTTTATCTCTTGAGCTAGCTATTGGCCCGGTAGATAACGACGGTGAAGATGGTAAGGAGGGCGACGAGGATGTGGATGGCGAACCAGGAGGTGGCAGCCAAGACGAAGGCGCGGGCGAGAGCGAGGAGGTGCAGGAAGGAGACTCGACAGTGAACAAGCCAGCAGCAATTGAAAAAAAAGAACCAGTAGTAACAGTTGGCGCTTCTGAGGAAATTCAAGCTAACCATAATCAAGCTTCGAGTCAAAATGGTGATGAAGAAATTCACCAGAATTCATCCGACCTTGCGACCACTACGACTACGGCTGTTTTAGCAACTTCGCCACCACCGGTGGCACCACCAGTGCTGCCCCCGCCGTTACCTACGGCGCCACTGATACCTAACGCAGCAATGAAACCAGTGCCTTCTTCTGTCAAGTCCTTGAGCACCCTCCGTGCGCTGCCCCGTCGCACACAGAGTGAAACCCCGCGAGGGTCTGTCCATACAGTGCCGGAAACGCCGCAGTCCTTCGGCCAACGCATCAAAGCGCTCTTTGGGAAATCAGTTGACCTTCCTGTCGAGCCGCTACCTGTTTCTCACACCACTGATAATTCCATAGGGCAGGTGTCAGCTCTGGAGGCAAGGCTGACTGCACTGGAGATGGACTCGGCGCAAGCGAATGCTAAGGAAGCTGCTGCAGCCGAGTACAGGCGAGTGCTGTCGGCGGCAGAAGTCTTTCGGTCAGAGCTCGCTGCGGAGCTAGGCCGAGGCTACGCCAGCAGCAGAGAAGAAAGCGATAGCGGCCATGCTGGCGAGAGTGACATGGGCAATGATGACATCAGTATTGACATCAGCCTCAACGGTGGTGGCAATGTGGAGGACAACGACGACGAAGAGAAAGACGACGAAGCGGAGATTTCGGGCGAGGATTACGATTTAGGTGCAGCTGCTCTCAATGAAGCGTTGCTCTTGTTAGGTCTACCGTCGTCTCGCGACACTTCAACGTCGCGCGCATCAACTCCGCTGTCTCAGGAAGGTATGAATGACAAGAAATATAGCAGCAGCAGTGGTACTGAATCAGCGGCCTTTCTCGCGCATTCACGCACCTTACCGCGAAGCGCCTTTCGGAGCCTCGATGCCAATCAGGCAGCCTCTACTACTACAACCTCATCTGCGGAAAGTGCTCACGGCGGCACTTCTTCTTCGGTGTTGTGGCGACCAGTAGCCCGTGGCCGTCGCAGCAGCAGTGCTGACAAAGAGCCGCCGCCGCCCTCGCCACCGCTGCCGTCGCCATCGCAGCAACAGCAGCAGCAAGGACCACATGTAGTGCGTGCCAGCACGCCAAGGCCAGCCTCGAGCAGCGTTGACCGCCCACCTTTGGCTTCGTCTCCAGCTCATAGATCCTTCACTGCTGCTGCTCCTGCTGCCGTACCTCCACCTCCTGCTATTGCTCCATCTCAAAGTTTTGCGTCAGGGCAGAAAGGTGCTGCACAAGCGCCGCCGCCGCGCAACAATCATCGATTTGAAAGTGGCAACAAAGCTTCACTGGAACCGCCAGGCAATGAGGAGACATCAGGAACAACGGTTGAGGTTCGCAATGAAGCTCTTGATGACGGTTACACGCTTCCAGTTGAAACACAACACGACAGTGACAGTGATAGCAACGATCTCTTCAATGTGCTTGGGTTAAACGGCAATGACGATAAGAACAGGAGCAGCGAGTCTACTGTTGACAACAAGAATGCGAGCAATCCTGATCCTGATTCGGGTGGTAATAACGACCTAAACGATGATGATGAAGAAGATGAAGACGACGCTCGATTTGCGCGCTTAGCTGCCTCGGCTGCTTTCTTCAACAATGAGGTAGCGGCAGCTGCACGTGGGTTTTCAGAGGCTCGAAGCGACTCCATTGCGAGCTCTCGAAGCTATGCTTCATCCAACGATAGGTCTAGTGTTGATGGTTCCCCGTACAGCCCGAGTGCTCGTAGCAGTGAGGATTCAACTCAAAGCAATAATGATGGCCGGGACAACAACAGCTGTAGCATTAGTCCAATTGGCTTAAGGGGATTGAACTCTGCTGATTCTTCACCCGTTACTAGCCCAACAACGCCTCTGCCGTCACCTGACGATGAGCTAGTGTCTGAGAAAAGACCACCACCTACTGCCTTGCTAAGATCAAGCAGCACTGGAGTGGAGAAAGTGCGCGGGAGTGGTTGGACGAGGCGTTTTTCGTTGAGCGCCTTGCGCTGGACGAACTCAGGCCAGGCTTGAGAACATTGTGCTCTTCTTTGAATCACCCACAGCTCAACTTCAACGCGGGTTTGGTCTTTGATCTTTCATTCAAGCTGCTTGTAGCATAGCACAATAACACCTATCTACTAACTAATTGACATGCGAAATGCATTTCCTTGCTCTGAACTCATTAATTATTAATACTTAATAGATGAAATAGGTGATACAACACGTAGTAAATGCCTCTATCATCTCAATCGAGCTCATACTGGACCGTTATCAAATGGTTAGGAATTAGTATGGCGGAATCATAGGGGGATGCAAATAATAAATGCACGTTTTATTTCATATCGTGGCTATCAAACGGTGCTAAGCAAAGAAAATCTAGCACCTAGTTCAACGCAAGATTTTCCATCATGCGTCGTTATGTGCCTGATCAAGCCGCGCTATTAACTCTGCTTTGAGTCCTTTGGTCGCTAAGCCACGTGCTGCCAAGGCCTCTCGGAGTTCAGTAACGCTTTTCTTGTTGGCGGTGCCCATCTTTGTGGCTGTGGTTGCTCCTGCTTGCTTGCTTCTTGTCGTCGTAGCTGTCTGTTGGGGCGGCGACGCTTTTGATACTTCTCTTGCTACCTTCTTTGTGTTTGCTGCATGAGGTAATATTGCCCCACCTTCTGAAGCCACTGCCTTGGGTGCAGACGAAGATCTTGTCCTCGGGGCACCACTGGCACTACTGGTATCAGCGATTGGTGGGCGCGTCGTCACGGGCGGACGCGGGTTGCGGCTGCTTCGATCGAAAGAGTTCCGCCCACCACCGCTGCCACCGCTGCCGCCGCCGCCTCTACCACCTCCGCTTCTGCCACGGCCACCACCGTCCAAAGGTCGAAAATCAGACGGCCGCCGCTGCTGCTGCTGCCGCTGCTGCTGAGACGAAGGAAAGGAAGGAGAAGGCGGGGAGCGGTAAGTGCGCGGCTCTTCAAATGCCATGGACGCTGCGTCTAACGCAAGGAGCTCGCAGTCTTCTTGGTCCTGGGCTTGGGAAGCAAAGAATTCCGGGGGGTATGCCAGGCAAATTGCTTGAACTTCTTCGGCCGTGGGGAGCTACAAATTGAATGACGAGAAGCGAAATTAAAGAGAGTGCGCAACAGTAAGGAATAGATGAGGACAGAAAAAAGAAGAAGTAAAAGGAGTCATGCGCATTCTGTTTGATAGTCCCTCCTCATCCCCATCAGAAACCTCTAATATATTGCCACCTGGTTGAAGTGCACGTGCGCGCCCCCGTGCTCCTTTGCTTCGTGTTGAAGTTGTCTCTTTGAGACAGCAGCCATCCCCGCTTGCGCTAACGCCATGGCATCGCCGTTTTCTGTCCCTTCGCGAAGGTTGGGCTTTCCCAGAGCACCTAATCTGCTCACGGCCTGAGCCAGAGGCTTCATTTCGGCGTATAATTCCCCGCACTCTTTGCAGCGGCAGCCGTGCGCGTACAACCAATGCACCTGTTGAGCAATCAAAGCCCAAGGTATAAGCATGCCTGTTCGTGACACTGAAACACGTGGATAACGAAGTTGAGAACTATAATTTCATCACCTCTCTCTCTCTATGATTCACAACAAGTTCCCCTATCTTCGTCTCCTCACCGGACTCTCGGCATCTGTCATCAAATGCCTCAGCGGTGGGGCCACCAATTCCGAACTATGTTGCACCAGCAAGTTGTAAATGCCGGGCGGGGGTGGCATTTTGAGAGGGGGCATTTTCCATCCAGAATGAGTCCTGCTCCATTCTTCGTCTTGCCCTTGATCTTTCTTGCTATCTTTGAGATCTAAGCGGCACACTTCCTGAATTGACTCTTTCATGGTTTGAGGCACAAATCCTAGTGTGTAGTCGGGGCAGCTGCCTTGCACATACCTGGTGAAATGAAAAAGAAAAGAAAAAGATAGCTTACGAGAGTGACTACGGAGAGTACGAAAAGACGGTTAGAGTCAATAAGCAATAAAGACCTTGGAAGTGAGAATCGCCCAATTGCTTGCTTATACACTTCAAAACCCCGCGTATTTTCCCCATCCAACACATACTACAGTAGTATTCTATCCCAACCTTCTAATGTTATTATCATGTCTTACATGTCCAGATTCCATTCTACAGCTGCCAAATATTCCCGGGCTTTCTCAAGGCTTGAAGCTGAAGCAGTCGTTGTAGTTATTAATTTCTCAACGACAGCAGTAGCGGGAGCAGTAGCAGCAACATAAGGCGACTTCTTTGCATATTCCCAGAATGGAGCAACAGTTGCTGATCTGAGACAGAAAGCGAACGATTCATTTTGAAAAGGGTGGATTCGAAGAAGCAAAACGAGTTGTTTACGTTCCTGGAGTATCAAAGCAGTTTTGGAAAAGCAGAAAAGTTTAGATGTAATAATTCCTATTTTAAAAAATAGTACAGCGCTCAAGTGACCAATGGCACATAAGAGCTTACGTGATATCTTAGTCAATCAATTCTCACTTGTCGAGGAGTTCTTTCAATACAGCACGGTTGACGTGTGTCTTGAGGGTGGATTCATCCTCCACAGCAATAAGCGGAGGAGATCCGCCTGCAGAAGAGCACCGCAGGTCTAAGTAGGCGCTCCATAAGCTATCAATAGAACAGCCTTTCACCTGCTCACAACAAGAGGAGAAAAATTCCATAAAATGCCCAAAAAATACATAAGACGATATAGAATACGGCATAATAACCAGTGGTAAGTCTAAAAGCCACAAGCAAGCCACATGTACCGGGCTCAAGTAGTCGTTGCCGGATCCCAAAAGAAACAGGGCCACTAGATCGAGAGCCACTTCTTCGACGCGTGGCCTTGAAGTGACTTCATCTTTGCCGTTACTTTCTTCTTGAAGTTGATTGTGGAGGGCTGCTGCAAATTTGGAGCCAGAAAAGTAGGTGTCCATGGGCGGTTTGAGTTGAAGCACCTAGATGAAGAAGAAATAGGAAAAAAAAGAGAAAGAGTAAGGGGGTTGCATAAAGGTATTGAGAGAGACACGCGAGATAATCCATGAGATAGGGTGCAAAGAGTAGAGACTCTGTATACGTCATTTGAATTAGCAACAAAAAGTAGGCCACCAAAGGTATGAAAATAGTGTGATCAAAGGAAGACCACACCTTCGATCTATCGATCTCTCGTCTCACCGTCAGGTCGTGTTGTCTGGGGTCCACACCTCGCACAACACCACTCCCAGGGCTCGCCACAACCCCCGAGGCCAGAGCCATGAGAAGCAAGTCTGAGTCCGTGCCAATCAACCCGTGCTTCTGCACCGGCTGAGGCTTCCTTCCATTCCTTGGCGAACCATTATCGTTGTTGTTGCTTGAAGAGTCTTTGTCTCGGGCGAGGGAGTAGAAGTGCGCTAGCATTTTGGTTTCTCCTTCTCCGACGCACTGCGGCCCATTTACGGTTATGGCCAAGGAACGGTCGTACGGGAGCTGCTTCTCGAGCCGGTTGATGGCGTAATTGTGGAGCGCGCGGTCGAGGGCCACCATCAAGCGCTGAATGGAAATCATAATAAATTAGAGCAGCCAACAATCATCTATGGCATCATAGTGATTAGGAATGTGGTGCCACATTATCAGAAGTGCGATCTGGTGACAATCTATCCGGATAGCCCTCATCCGTATCCACTGTTTCTTCAATATTACGCGCTTGCCGAAACTTTATTTTTTTGCTCACCGTGCCAGGTGTGAGCGCAGCACCGTTGATGCCAGCACTGCCACTGCTCCTAGAATTGTCGTTTTCTTTGGCCGCTTTTCCAGCCCCACTGGTTTTCGCCCTTCGCTTGCGCTGGAGCAGCATTTTGGCGGCAGGGCCTGGTCCGTCGGCAGCAATGAACAGAGTGCGCCGAGGCTTCACCTGGGATGATCGAGAGAATGGGCAACGTTGGGTGTAATGGCCATATGATACATACATGTGCGTGCGTGCGTTAAGAAATAAGCCCACGTATTCGTCCTCTGATCATTTACGAACTAATCATCGTCTCTAGTAAACGTCCCATGAAGGTCTCATCTTAAGAAGATGCGCACACCCTTGAGTTTAAACGTGCCAAACGGTAAAACTCGTTGTTTGACTGCTAAACCCTAGCTTAAAGATTGTATGAATTCAAACCTTGCGGCTGTAGGTGTCCAACTTCCGCCCCATTTCCTTGAACAGATGGCTCGAACCCTTGGCCCGCTTGGTCATCGAGTGCAAAAAGTCGTTGGAATCCACGTAAGCATGGTCGAATCCACCCGCTGGAGGCTCACTGCTCTCCCAAAAGGCTTCCGGGAATTTCTTGCGAAGCCAAGCCGTGCCGCCTGCCACGCCTGCTAGTGGTGCGAGGGTGTGGGGGCGGTGACGGAGTGCTCCACTAGTGACAGCCGCTAGCTCGTCGCGACCATTGTGCCTCCCCACTGAAAAGGAGCCACCAAGGGTATGTCGCGGCTGGAATGCATAGCTGTGCCGTCCGAGAAATGAAATGGCACACAAAGCAGCCCTCATAGCCTAGCGCAGTGCCTAGACCTAATATTATCAGCCGATGAGGGAAAACCAGTTAAAACAAAACATATAATTGACAACAAGAATGCGTGAACAATCTCACTTCTAGGTCAGGATGCCCCCAGATTATTCACTTGAAAATTTTATTAATTGTATTCTTGTTAGAACTGCATTGCTGAGGCTGAGGCTCTAAGCTCTAATAAGGAGGCTCTAAGGCTTCAAAGCTTCAAAGCTTCAAAGCCAGTTTGATCTTGATTTTTTTATTGAAGTTGTTGTTGTTTTGGTAAATATTAGCACAGATTATACACCACCAACGGTCCAACGGACCAACGGAACGGGACTTCTGCACAACATTACTCATGCAGAAAAAAAATTCTCGAGTTCTGAAGCGACTGACGGACGGACGGGTTCAAGGTTCAAGTGACGAACACACGAACACTAGGGAAGAAGTTGAAACACGGAAAATAAGAAGAAACGAAACATGGACTTTTCAGGGATTGTTTCCCGGGTGCACCGAAGTGGACGAGAAACCGGGGAAAAAGCACGACATAATTGTTTCGTTTCTC
>Ga0307931_1002320_pt1 | contig 12219 bp, 13 predicted proteins | sample OrgLakmetageno47_FD_201816 | JGI IMG/M metagenome (GOLD analysis project Ga0307931, IMG submission 201816) | Saline water microbial communities from Organic Lake, Antarctica - #47 | ecosystem: Environmental > Aquatic > Non-marine Saline and Alkaline > Saline | place: Antarctica: Organic Lake... | reverse complement strand
TTCAAGGTTCCGACGACTTCTTCTCGAAGCTTCCTCGTTATCCACATGCTGCGTCATCCAAAAACCAAAAAACCAAGAGTTCTTTCATGTTTCTTCGGAGTTTTCAAGGAAATGGTGCCAAGATGAATCTTCTTGCCCCAGTGCGTGTTTTCAAAAAAGAAAGCCTTTGTCAGTAAGTCTCCTGTGTGTTTGTCCTCATCCATAGTCTGAACGACTACTGCTCTCCACTGCTCAGCATTAGCCTAATAATATTACTCGCTCAGTAGAGAATTGCACTCAAGGGGGATTGATTCGAAATGACATCAAGAGAGACTGCTAAGTGGACAGGCATAGGATTGGCAGGAGTTGGACTTGCTGCCTTTGTCCTGACGAGGAAAGCACGCCGTGTACCCCAGGTTAAGTAGCCAACAACACGACGTGAAATAGTTTTTGTCAGCGTCTTGGGTCTTGATATTTCGCTCTTAAATGCATACTATTCCAGCAGAAGACTAGTGACAACACATAGTCCGTTCCTACGTAGGTGGTGTCCTGCTTTAAGTTGTCTAGCCAGCTAGGCTAGCCTATTTCACAACCACCTTCAACACGCCGGATCAAATCACTTGAACATTCAGTTTTTCACCTTTTGCAGGTGCTTGACCCTAGGAATGCGGCTCACCAGCGCTGGCTCGCCAACATCGATGCCTTCATTTTCGACATTGATGGCGTGCTCTACACGGGCACTGGCCCCATTCCAGGGGCAGCACAAGCAATTGCTTCCCTGAAAGCAGCTGGTAAGCAAGTGCGATACTTGACGAACAACAGCGCCAAGACGCCGGCAGCGGTAGTGGCCACTTTCAAAAGCATGGGAATTGCAGCCGAGGTACACGAGGTGACGAACTCGGCTATGGTAGCTGCGGAATATGTCAAAGCAAACGTTCCACCTGGCTCCAAGGTAATATCTTCCGGTGACTGCTGCTTGTATTTTAACTTAAGGTGCGCGCGCACACTCTACGTGAACAATGTGATTTTTACTTTCACTTTTGCAATTCTTCTTCGTATGCTTTGCACTATCATTTTCAATCATATGCAGGTGTACGCGATCGGTGAGCCGCCCCTGTTTAAGATGCTAAGTGAAGTTGGGGGCGTGGAATGCTTTGGGGGCGAATCAGAGAACTTCAAAGCCAAAGACGAGTGGCAAGCGGAAAAACTCACCTTAGACACGCTGCAGCCCAAACCATCTGAGGTGGCAGCTGTTATTGTCGGCTCCGATGCAAAGGTATGGGCAAATTAGATTTGACATCGTAAAAGGGTTCGTTGAAGTGATGGTAATTAGAGCTTCAGATGGAATACATAATACATCAATCATGAAATATTAAACTGTTCGAGTGGCCACTCACTTTGGATTCATTCGTGTTGTGTGCGTGCGTGTGACCTAGGTGAACTATTACAAGCTCACAAAAGCCGGTGCCTATTTACGCGGCAACCCCTCAGCTCGATTCGTAGGCACCAACCCTGACCCCATCTTCACGCTGGCGCCTGGGGGCGTGAATGCAACCACTGGCGAAGCTTTTGGCCCCACTTTTGGCCCAGGCGCAGGCCTCAGCATCAACACCGTTTCTTCTTTGGCCGGCCGAGAACCGGAAATCATTTGCGGGAAGCCCTCTGTACCCCTCGGAAAGGTAAGGCCGCCTACGTATTTATGCGAGTGCCAAGCATGACTTAGTTGAGACTCCTCGGCATTGTAATATTTTTGTTTTTTGAAGCCGAGATTACTGTGAGTACTCCACTTTCTCTGATATTCCTCTTCTTTTAGTTCATGCTGGAGCACAACGGCTTCGATGCAAGCCGCACCTGCATGGTTGGAGACCGCCTTGACACCGACATTCAGTTCGGGCGTTCGGCTGGCATGCAAACCTTGTTCGTGGAGTCGGGTGAGCGAAGAGCTTTGTGCTTGCAAACGATTTTTGAAAACTGACGAGGAAAATAGTGCACACTTTCGCACCTGCCACGTCTAGTGCGCCTCGAATTACATTTCTCCTCTGAATCATATGGCAGGCACGATGACGCGCGCTGCAGCAATGGATCCAGCCAACAGTCCGGAGCGAACCACCGATTTCATTGCCCCCTCAATTGCGTCGCTAGCCGCTGTTCTTGAGGCCACGGCCTCTATATAGGCCCAGAGCCTTGTTTCTATTGGCCTTGAAGTATGCGAAGAAAATTTCTTCCCGATCTAGGATCTGCATCTGCAGTAAAATAGATCAACGTAGTTTGATGTTTTATGCGACCACGACCAGAAAGTGCCTACCAAAGGAAAATGTCTGTGTGTCTGTCTGTCACATCACATTCTTATCTGGGTACATATGTTCTGACACCTTACGTATGTTCTGACACGTTGTCACGTCACTGACATCAACCATGTTCTGACACGTTGTCACGTCACTGACATCAACCATGTTCTGACACGTTGTCACGTCATTGAAACCAACTACGTTGATCGTGGCGCTGCGGCGCGCGCGCCGCTGTTACGTATTCGATGAGTACGTGTAACGTGTACTGTTTGATTGACGTATTTTTGTAAGTTCTTCGAGCTCACTCTCAGTGTGGTCGTGGTGACTCGTGACTCGTGACTCGTGACTATCTATGCGTAGCTTGAGCCTTGAGCTGAAGGTAGCTATAGCACATAGCCTAGCCACTAATTATGATTTATAGGCCAGATTGCCTGAGCAATGGAACCTATTTGCCCTGGAGATCAAGCTAGAATTGCTCCTGATGACTGTGCCTAGGTGGTAGCCCTGTCAAATCTTCCAGAAATCTTAGTAACAAGAAATATGCGTCTCAAGCTGCTGCTAGCGAGCTGTGCTCTAAAAGGAAGCTATGACTCAAGCTCCAGCGCCTCAGTTCTAGCTGAATCAATGAAATCAGTGCGTGTTGGTATTTCCTTAGCAGGGCTGCCGCTCTTTCTCGAAGTTCGTGACCCAATGGTGTTCACTAACCGTCGCCCTTTAGTGTGGGAGCTCATTGAAGCCCATCAAGCGCTCATCGAGCCTCTGCCTCGCCCCTGCGACGAAGCTCGCACACCTCGCAGCATCGCCTCCAACTACGATGATGCCTCAGACAGTAGCTCAAGGGAAAGTTTGGCCGCCTTGGTCGAATGTTGGGAGCCTGCTGTGTTGCAGCAAGTTGAGTCTCACCTCATCAAACAGGAGCTCTTGTCACAGTGCAGCGGGGAGTATTGGCCTCTTCAGGCTTTCTACCGAGGCGAATACTATTCGAACGAAGTCAACCGGCTAGTACTGAGCGTAGTAACCTCAAATCCCGACCAGCTTTTTGAGCCTGCCATTCGTTTACTGCGTACTTCAGTAGCACATAATACAGCGAACGGCTATCCATTGGCTGCAGCAGCTTCAACCTTAGCGCAAATTTTATACGAGTGCGGGCGGGAACCGCGCCATCGAGAAGAATCTTTGAGAGTGTTGCAAGACAGTTTGCTTGCAGTGCCAGGCCACGCCCTCAGGCATGCTCATCTTTCGCCGTCGAACTCTGCCATGTACCGCTTACCCACCGCGACTTCATCCTCCTCGTCGTTGCAAGGCCAGCATGACCAGTCCTTTCGCACAGTGCCGTGGCGTGAAGCTGTAAATGCCGCAAAGGTCACGGTCGTGTGTGTGGCCACTCGTCGCACCTTAAAACTTCGCGCCCTCGTGCGGTCAGCGGTTGCGCTCGGCCACAGCGTCACTGTGCTGGGCTTAGGACAGAAGTGGCCTGGGTTCGGTCTCAAGGTTTGAGTATATTTAGATTAGAGTGTCATGTATATTGTGTATTGCTTCTTTGCTAGCCTATCTTCATATCATACGCCTCTCTTCTTCCCTTGCAGCATTACTTCTTGTGGTATTTCGCCATGACTCGTTTTTCTTTCTACTGTACTTCCATTTGGCTAGGTGAAGCTTTTTGCCGAATATTTGGAGAGTTTAAGCGCCGAAGATGAGAATAATTTGGTGCTCTTTGTGGACGCTTACGATGTCTTACTTTTGGAACCTTTTCGGCACCTCAAGCGTCGCTTCTTAAACCAGGGCGCAGCCGTACTCTTTAGTGGTGAAATCGCACCATCCCCAGACTCTTCGACTTCGCTTGTGTACAATGCAGTGGACGGAGCAAACCAGAGAGGCCCGCTTCCTTACCTCAACAGCGGGTGAGCAAACCTTCACGGCATTTCCTTGTGTGAATCACAATGGAGTGTTCAGGGCTCGATTCTGTTTGTCCCTTTCCTGTTTTTCTTCCCTGCAGTTTCAATTCCTCTTGGCGCTTTCCTTCCATGTCTTCACTAAACCAGGTCCATCCTTGGCCTCGCGAAAGATTTGCGCGTCGTTTTACGCGACGTTATCGCCGACCTCCTCCACAACCACGCCGCAGCCATAGCCCCTAGAGCTGGTAGCAGCGACGACAGCAGCAGCGATAGAGTCGGTGATAGAGTCAGTGATAGTATCGGTGAAAGCGCCTCTCGGCCTCCCTTCGATTTGCCGATGGATGTTGAAGACCAGCGTTGGTTTACGCGCTACTATTTGCGGCGAAAACTTACCGAGGCGCACGAAGTTAGCCTCAATGGCGACGACAATGATGCCAAGAAGAATTTTGATAACAGGAAATATGGCGATACGACAGAAACTGCAGTTGACGGTAATTGGCGCACCTTTGTTGCGTTGGACCGATTTGGGGACTTGTTTCAAACCACACACGAAACGATTCCTGCGCAATACCGGCTGGGCGCGGTAGGCTCTTTGTTGAAAAATAATAGTAGCAGCAACGGGTCAGGTTTGAGCACCCTTCACAAAGATGCAGTTAAGCGCTGTGCTTCCAGCGAGGAGTCTTGCAGAGCTCACAAGGATAGTGATGAGGAGAAAACACGTTTGATTGCTCAACGAGTGGAAGAGGGATATGCTTCGCAACCTACCGGCGCTTTTGGAGGAGCAGGCTTAGTGTGGAACACGGCCACTCAGCGCGCGCCCATTCTGCTCCATGGCAACGACTGGAAAGAGCGCACCTTCAACGCGCTGGGCAAAGGATTGCAAGCAGGAGGGTGGCCGCCCGCGCCCTTTTGGCTCGAAACCTCGCTGCCGTCCTTGCCGGGGGACCCGCCGGGTGATCCGTCGGTTGATGATGCTTACCCGACGAGTGATGCCGAGCCGACGGTGACTGATGCCGACCCAGCGGCAAGTACCCTGTTGGGAGACGTAGCACCGGGCCATGGACTGTGGGCGCGCTGGACCGATCCTTTCTTGGAGTTGTTGCAGGCTTACCAGGACCGGCACCGGAGCTGGCTGCCTCACGAAGACTGCAACCCACTTGACCACAAATGCATGTCTGACCGCTTGCGCATCTTTCTCGGCCAGCGGATGGTGAAACACGAGCTGCAGCACATGAACGGGGACGTGATGCCGTTGTTGCCACTCTTACGGGGGGCGCCCGGTTTGCACAGTCATTTTTGGACGGACCTCTTGATGCGGGGGGTGTTAGATCATGACGCCAGTTTAGTCGCCAATGCAACGACGCTGCTACGAGTAGCAGTGGAGAGCAGGCCCAAATTTGCCCCCGCAAGCCATTTACTCGCTGAGGTAAAAAGAATTGTTGAGGAGATAGAGAGAAGTGGGAGACAAGAGGGGGGAATATGAGATAAGATGGCAGCGAAGACGTTGAATGAGTGAAAGGAAATGATTGTTTCCTTATTTTTCTTCGCTTGCCATCTCTTTCGTCAACTCGTTCATCTAATCTTCTTGTTGTTCTAGATCCTCGTGCGCTTTGGTGCAGAAGGCAACGGTGCCACTCGTTTCGACCAATCAGAAGCGCGCAAAGTGCTCCTCAAGTCGGTGCTTGCATTCGATGCCTTTTCAGAAGCAGAGAGGGCCGCAGCCACTGGCGCTGCTGAGAGTGGTGTTGCTGCTCAATGCGCTGCTTTAGCTTGCAAGACTTGGCCTTCTGCTTCTTCCTCTTCTTTCGACCGAAACATTTCACCATCATCGCCATCGTTAAGAGAAGATGAAACAGATACAGACGTTGTTGTGCGCGTGGTAACCGTTGCCTCCGAGCCTCGGCCTGAATTAACGGCCATGAAAAGTGCTGCTCGTCAATTAGGGCTGGGACCTGTCAGCGTGCTGGGCTTAGGGCTACCGTGGCCGGGGCTCGGTCAGAAAGTTGTGCTGCTCCATGATTGGCTGAAACGAAGCTTGCGGGACGGCAGCGTGCATGCGTCGGATTTGGTGAATGAATGGACACATACATATTTGCTTTTGCAGGCCATGGTTCAGAAAGTGATTGTAGAGAGAGTGCGTGTGTGTGCGGGGGAAATAATGATCGACTTTGGTATGAACGCTTGGAGATTTGCTTCAAATTCTGTTGGATTTTGGCCTCTCTCAAGTATTCAGGTTTCTCTTTTGAGTTTCCGCATAACAAGGGAGATAAGTAATCCTCTTTTGTATGATACATGCGTATGCGGCTACTGCAGGTGCTTTTTCTCGACGCATTCGACGTGCTTTTGCTTCCCTCGTGCACTCGTCACAGCCTTCTTCGTCGTTTTCAAGTCGCGCAAGTGCCTTTGCTCTTCGGTGCAGAAGCAGCGTCCTCGCCCGATCTTGCGGCTGCACTCATTGACTCTGGGCATTCTTTGCCTTTTTCGCCTTCTTCTCTTCCTACTGCTGCTACTTCCCCTCTGTCGCGAAGCGACCCATCTTACTTAAACTCAGGGACTATGTTGGGCCCTGCGGGCACGCTGATGTGTGTTTTAGAAGAAGTTTATGCCGATATGGTACTGAGCGGCCATTCGGAACCAGCGGACTCCAACGATCAACGGTGAGAGAGAATAAAGACTCTGACTATCATGTATCCTGGCCTCATGCCGGCACTTACTTTCTCGCATATAGTATGCAATCCCCTTGAAACATGGTAATTTCATGTGCACTCATCCGCAGGTGGTTTACGCGGTACCGGCTGCGGCATGGGCCTTTCTGTGCCCCCATTGATACCAGCTCAAATCTCTTCCTCACTCTCCACGGCCTAGCCTCAGACGACCTTGTTGTACACGCTGGCGGTGCCGTGACCCTGAAACAAAACGAGGCCAGTGGTGATGGCGTGAACAATTATGGGCCTCTGTTAGTGCATGGCAACGGCGAAGACACGTTGTTTCGTTCCATTGTGCGCCAAGTGCGCCGTGCTGGATGGCCGAGATCAGAAGAAGATAATGACGTGGTGGATGTAGGGAAGCATGAGAACACACCAGCAGCAGCTGCCGCCGCTATCGTTGCTACCGCTAATGATAACAAAGAAGTGGTGATTGCTGCCACAGGAAAACCGGCTACGTCTATGCAAGCTATCGTTAAAGGACTAAAGTTTGACAAAGCTTTCAACTCTGCCTCACTTTGCCCGTCACTGTCACTGGCCTCCACAGCCGCTACTGCATTTGCTAGTGCAACGACTGAAAGAGCAGCAAACATGTATGGTGTAATGTGGGAAAACGTCACGACGGCTGTAGAAGTGAATAGTCAGCTTGAGTCTTTCACTGTAAAATTTGATGAAGCTCCTGTGAAAGTTGCAACCGCTTTCGTGCTGAAACACGGAGTTTTACGAGGGGCGGGCTGTGGTCTCAATGATGTTGGTCGCAATAGTGGCGACTCGAGCGATGAAGCAGCACAGTGCATGACTGACCTGCTCGCGTTTCAGGTGAGAGTCCTGGGTTTGAATGAACAGTTACAGATGTGAATGCTTTAAAGGGTTGCTACGAAAGCTAACGAGAAAGTGCCAGAAATAAAGTGTTAAAGTGGGTGTAAGCATACTACAAAATAGTTATTGAAATTTACTGTTCTCTTCTAATTTAACCGTGTAAATAGGTGGATCGTTTACGCTTCATTAGAGAGCTTGAGGCCATGTCGGGTACCACTTTTGACCTTTTAGGCTTCTTTCAGGGCCGCAACTACTCGCGTTTCTTGAACAACATGCTCTTGCGCGGTGTGCTCCGCGACCGGCCAGACCTGCGTCTCAACGCTACTCGCGTCTTACGCTGTGCTCTTCACAATCCCCACGCTTCCAATAGACTTCGCCCCAGTGATGACAGCAGCAGTAGTAATAACATGCATTTCGTGGCTGCTGCGTACAGCCTAGTGGACGTGCTACACCAAATCGCCTTGGCAGAAACCAATGAAGATGCTATTTTAGACGCGCTTGCTGTTTTAAAGGCGTCAATTGAAGCGCTTCTACCGGAGACCGGCTCATCTGTCGCAATTTCATTGAGTTTGCAAGAGCCCGTAGACATGAAACAGGATAGGAACTACGACAGCCATAGGACTTCACATAAGTTGAAGGCTGGGAATCGACTGCATGTGGTTACAGTGGCGACGGAAGTTCGGCCTGAGCTCAAAGCCCTCAAGAGGTCCGTTGAACTATCATTGAACACTGTAGACGCTGCTGGCCTCCGCATGAGCTGCATCGACAACGATACAACCACGAATCATGACTGCAGCAGAGCCGATGGAATTAACGCTGATAGAGAAGCCAGCAACACCTTTACGGTTCTTGGCCTGGACGAGACGTGGGGTGGCCTGGGAAGCAAAGTGGTGTGGCTCCGGAAACATCTCGCCACGTTGCCACCTCAAGACTTGGTGGTCTTCACCGATGCCTATGACGTACTGGCCACCTCTGCAGCGGCCCACACTGTTGAGATGTTCCGTAGTTTTCACGCTGCCATTGTGTTTGGGTGTGAGGTTGAAGCAGCGCCCGACGCTGCTGTAGCGCATTTTCTTTGTGCTCGACCCTCAACGCCTGCATCGTTACCTTCTTTATTGCATTCTCAACAAGACTCATGTAGAGATCTGCCGCCGCTGCCGCATCTCAATTCCGGGCTCTTTGTGGGATCAGCAGGTGCGGTGCTGACTATGCTTGATGAAGTAACTCGTGACGTGGCAGCACATCACTCGAGCATTGCTGGAAATGGCGACGTTGACGACCAGCGCTTCTTTTGGCGCTTCTACCTCAGGCACCGTCACACTGTAGGGAAAGCCTTTAGTGGAGCAGATTCTAGCGTGGGTGAGACAATCGCAGGCAAGAATGGTTTCGCAGCAGTAGCATTGGATACCACGGGCACGCTCTTTCACTCTTTCCATGGAGTGAATTCAGATGCATTGGTTGTGTCTGACACCGCTAAGGGTGAAATCTTCAGTGCTTTGTCGAACACTACTCCGGCCTTCGTGCATGGAAACGCAGGCGGGCGCACGGCATTAGCAAGAGCCACTCGCGCTCTTCAGGAGCCTGGAGCATGGTTGTTTGGGTCGCTGTGAGCCATTTGAGGTTATGATGAGGATTGAAATTACTTCATGGAAATGCGTATGAGTTTATGACTTCGTAGTTCGTAGATCAAAAGGATACGAAAGAAATAACGAATTTCAAGCCCAAAATCCACGTAGCGGGTTAAAAGGTATTCAACCTTTGTGTGCGGTGCATGAAATTATATCCATGGCCCATAAGCGCTACCTAGTGCCGTCAGATTTGCACTATGGTAGTTATGAAATAAACATTTATACGTTTTACCATTCTTCCATTGCACATGCATAACAATAACAATCGCAATGACGTGGCTCTTACTTCCAGCTATAGAACACAACGAATTCATCAGGAACTGCCTCATGGGCCGGGGCTAGATATGTTGCGTATCAAAAATAGCGGATGAAGCTGCCTAGGTGTAGGTGGCCTTGTGAGAGGCCAAACTTATTCGACCACGTAAGCAACAATTGGGGTACCCTCCTCCTCCTGTTGACTCGGCGAGATGACAGACACCACAAATGTTCTAGAATCAGCTGCGGTCGTATTAGACGCCACAGATGTACTGGGTTGAACCGTTTCTTGCTGAATTGGTGATACACTAGCATTTTGCTGCACTTGCGTAGCTTGCCTCAATGCCGTTGAAGGTCCCTCTGGCACCACTCGTTGGATTGAGTGGGTGATTTCTGTATACTTCCTGATATACGACTTCAAACTGCACAACCCGGCCATACATGCAAAAGGTATAGCTGCAACAAAAATCATATATATGGGGAATTCACTTTCGCCAAAGTCGTCATCATATTCATCATCATCATTGTCACCAGTGATTGAGGCACAAATTGCGAAGCCCGAGTAGGAGACTGAACTATCGCTGTCGAAATATATAAAATCTCCGGCAAATACCTCAATATCTTGAGGACCACTTCCTCCAGAGTAATCAACATCGTTCACCGTCAAGTAGTCATAATCGGTCTCAGTCGCGAAGGCCTCCACGTCTAGGACTGTATCTTTATTGACGTTGATGGAGCATGAGCTGGAAGATACATAATTACCTGTGATCAAGACAGATAATTCAACGTTTTTCAAGACTCGTACAACAATTGCACAAGAAGAGAGCGATCTTCACAACGAAGCTGCGCGTATATCTTACTTGGGTAGTTTGGGGAGTAGATACATGTGCCCTCGTCGTCCGTCGTGCAGTCGCCTTCGTAAATTTCGAAGTACCGATCACACGGGTTTTCATCGCACATGTCCGCACCCGTGCACGAGTATGGTTGGTCCGAGGGACATTCAGAGCAAGAGCTTGCAGTTGAAGCCGAGTACGTGCCACTTGGACATGGAGTCTCTGAGCTCGATCCTGCTTCGCAATATTGGCCCGGGGAGCAGGCAGTGTAGGAAGCAGATTCTACAGACAAGACAAAACACGCACAAAACATTGGACGAAATAATGCAGGAGTGCAAAAGGTAGGTGAATACGATGACATCAGCAGAAGATTAATTAATGATATATGAAAGCAAGTCTTCAATATATCATTCCATAATAACAATTAAGGTTGCTATGTTTTTTCAATGCATGCGTTCTCTGAAACGTTCCTTTCAAAAGAATTCCATGCACGGCACCTACATGATGATTTAAAGATCAATAAAATGAGCTTGACTTACCACTCGGACAGTAATACCCGGCTGGGCATGAAGTCATTGAAGATGAACCTGCATGAGAAGAAATTCGAACATGCACGTGAACCAATGAATATAATGACTGATTTTGTTAAGAGGTGATCAGGTGTGAAGATGAAAGTTGGCAACTTTAGACGCATAAAAATTGTCAACTCACCAATGGGGCAGAAGTATCCCTCATCGCACTCAGTGCACGAGGAGCTTACTGATCGGTATGTTGAGTAGTATTGTCCACCAGGACATGCCGTGCAGTCACTGTAGTTCGGGCAAGCTGACCATGTACAGTAGGTCCCAGCTTTGCAACCAGCCCACGCAGGAAGGGCGAATGACACCAGGAAGAAAATAGAAAAGCGCGTGTCCCTAGAGAAGAAACTCATTGCTTATTGAAATGGAAGCAGCTTCGATTTCAAGGGAGACACTATTGTGGTAATAGCCCCAGCACGCGGAATCGGGAATTATATATTGCACTGTCTGTGGTCGTCTGAGAAGGATTTCTGCACAATCGCAAAATAGATTTGCACGAAGTAGAATGCTAGAGCGAACTACGTTCCATGCTTTTAAAGACTATGCATAGAAACATTCCGAGACGAGCGATATCCTCATGCTCATCCTTGAAGGAGCGTCTTTAGCCGCACGTGGCAGTTGTGATGGGGTGTTGGGATTTTGCGTTGCTGGGATGCTGGGATGTGATGACGCGATAGAAGTGCAGCTCTCGGCGTTGTAGCGTTGTACGAACGACGAACAACGAAGCACAACACAGCAACACGGCCACGGCCGGCAACGGGTGGTTGCTCTATTTGATTCGAGTTTCTGGCTCTCCTTGACTCGGGTTTTGATTGGCTGATACTGAAGTGCGCGGATGGTTTTGATTGGTTGAAAGTTGAGTACATAAATATTTGAGTTGGCACTGACGTCAGAGACTGTACAGTACTGCTGCGCACCGCAGGTATGACGTTCGCGAGAGCGGGTTAAGGTCGTTTTTTGTCGTCGGGTAAAATGAACAAAAATGCTAAAATGAAATTCATTTTAGCATTTTTCATTTCTACATTCGCCACACTCTCGTGCTGAAAATGGGTAAATGAGGCTTTTCATTTTGGCAGTCGGCCGATCTGACTGCTAAAATGAACTTCATTTTGGCAGTCAGATTGACAAAAAGGTAAAATGAACTATCTGACTGCTAAAATGGGCAAATAGGCCCGCCCTCATCGCCCACGCAACTTCAGGAGCTTATACTTCGCATGTATATCAATTAACACACTCCGG
>Ga0307931_1002319_pt1 | contig 12219 bp, 13 predicted proteins | sample OrgLakmetageno47_FD_201816 | JGI IMG/M metagenome (GOLD analysis project Ga0307931, IMG submission 201816) | Saline water microbial communities from Organic Lake, Antarctica - #47 | ecosystem: Environmental > Aquatic > Non-marine Saline and Alkaline > Saline | place: Antarctica: Organic Lake... | reverse complement strand
TTTATAAGCTATAATTAATATATATGGAATTTATATAAATATAAGTTTCTATAATCCACAATTAAATGCCAAATCATTTTGCGCTTTCTCTCTTTCAAATCCCAAAGCCAGGAATCCAGTAGCCAGCTGATGTCGTTAGTCGCCATTTTATTTGTTATTCGAATCGCAGTATCGCATGGACTTGGTAGTAAGAGGGGTAGCTACTTAAGTGTTGCTATAGACTAAGTCGACTCTAACGAGCACAATGGTGGAGTGAAATTAAGTCTAAACACAATCAAGGGCGCGCACGAGAGGGCGCGGGGCAAGGACACAAATCGCTAGACAGCCAGGTACATAAATGGACTGAGAGAGAAAGGGCTGACGTTAAGACGTTGGCACCAAAGAACTGCAGTGTTCTGAAATTCTGCAGGACCGGAGAACCCAGTCGCATGTCCGTTCGATCGGGATTGAGCCCACTGAAGGTACCCATCGACTGCTTGGGTGCTAGAGTGCCGAATTGCTTAATTGATTTTTTACGAAGGTGCTTGTCAGAATTCCTTTGCTGTGCTGAGCGCTTTGAGCACATGCATCCTCAGGCTACTGCGGGATCGCTTATTTCGCTTTCTCGACGACATCCAGGAAGACCTGTTCTATTGAGCTCAGGCTCACGCAATAGAAAGCTCTTGGCTCGTCGCGGTTGTTGCTCTTTCCAACTCCAACGTTATCTTCTGTAGGTCGCTCTTCTTTTCCGTTGCACATGTGGTCTAGTAGCGCAAAGCACCGCGGCAAATGCATGGCCTCCTTCGGCACACGCACTTTGAAGCGATTATCCACTAATTCAAGTACTTGGAGGCTGGGAAAAGTGGTTTTCAATTGTTGAAGGCATGACGATACCCAGGAAGAAGTGGTATCATAGTCCACATTGCTCGATTCGTCGATCGCAGCGCGAAAAGAGACTTCATAGCCACCGCCGTACTTGCGCTTCAAATGCAGGGGAGTCCCGATGCACCTGAGGGCGCCGTCGACAACAATCCCGAGCCGGTGGCAGAGCGCCTCTGCTTCGTCGAGGGAGTGCGTGGTGAGGAGCACGCAGAGCTGGTCTCTGGCAACGCATTTGCGGAGAGAGTCCCACACCAACCGACGGCTCAACGGATCTGTACGATGGGTCGAAAGACCAGGAGCAGGAGTATGAAGAGAGGAGCACAGAGGATATGATGATTGTAATTGGCGTCGTAAAACGCAAAAACCGACATGGAAACAACTGAGCGCTTATTGAAAGATTACTTCGTTCTCCAAACGCCTCCCTCAAACACACACATACACCCCCTCACCCAGTCCTGCTGTCGGTTCGTCGAGGACAACCACCGAAGGTTTTCCGACGAGTGCAAGGGCTGTGCTCAAGCGGCGGCGCATTCCGACACTCAAATCGCCAGCTCGCTTCTCACGGTCCCTGTCGCTGCTTAGCCCCACAGCGTGAAGCACGTCACGATTCCCTCCTTCGTGCTCCTGGACGCTCTTGTCATTGGCAGAGGTGACAGTTGGCACACGGGACTTGCCGCGCAGAGACGCAAAGAGCTGAAGATGAGCAGACACTGTTGCTTGCGCCCATAAGGTATCCTGTTTTAGAGAGATGCATGCATGCATGGGGGTTTTCACAGACAAGAATGAGTCACGCACAAACGCGTCAGCACACATCTCACTCACAAAGAATGCGAAGGAACGAAGGGGGAGAGATAAAGGCGACCCCCCAAAACGTCCCTTTCAAATGGCTCCGATCGTTGGTCTCCTCCTCTTACCACATCCTGAGGCACCAGCCCCAAATGTCGGAATGCTTGCGGCGCATTTTCCAGCACCGAATGATGGCTCAGCAGCGCGTCACCTTCAGACGGTTGCACCAATCGCGTCAGCATGCCAATGGTGGTGCTTTTCCCAGCGCCGTTGGGGCCTAACAATCCCAAGCATTCGCCTCTTTTGGCTGCCACACTCATCCCGCGCACGACCACAGAGACTTTAGGCGTTGAAGACGGCGCACTTGTCGCGGAAACATTCTCTGAATTCGAAGTAGACGCGTACTCTTTGCGTAAATTTACGAGTTGAAGCATGACGTCCTGCTGCCCCCCTCGTCTCGCCCTCAATCGCTCCATGCGAACATCGTCGTCGCCTAACGCTGCTTCCTCTGCCGCCTTCTCTGCGGCCACAGCTCGAAGATCTTCACAGCCATTGCCATCGACTAGCGCAAGTCGACCAGTGGGGGGGAGAGGTGACGAATAGTGACTCTCCATGTAGATGGCAATGGAAGCAAATACCATCGAAAGGAACAGTTGTAGGCCGACACATAGGGCAGGTGAAGGGGCATCGCCAGCATTGAGACTTGGCACATGTAAGGCCGTTAAAGTGGTGGCAAAGAGGAGATGCGGGGAGCATAGGCACAGTGCTGCAATGAGAGTCGCGGTTAGGCTGAGAGGAAGCGCGGCGGTGGCACTCGATGGGAGGAGCCAGTGCAGACCCAGTACTGAGAGGCAAGGGGCTATCAGAGTACCCACTAGCACTACGCCAGGGGCAAAGAGGTTGGCGCTCGAGGGCGAAGGAAAGCAAAAACTGAGCACTGAAGCAAACGTAACGCTGTGGACCATAAAGGCCAGAGAAGTAGCATAAAACCACGGATTATCGATCCAGCCGCCCATTCCTCGCCCAAAAGCTATGAGCCACAGAGTTATCGTCGGCCCTAGCGATAGAGTGCATTCCGCAGACCAAGTTCCAAACCAGAAAGCTGCCTCGGAGCAACCGCTCACAGCTAACAAGTGCCGGAGTCCCTTCTGTCGCTCAAAGAGGAGAGTCGCTGCCGTAGTACCGGGTACAAACAGGGTGCTGAGGGCCATACCCGCAATAATCATCCCACGCGCATGGTCATTGAGAGAGTGCACGGCGCTGAGCACGATGGAACCGATGACAAAGGCGAGTGCTTGAGGTAATAAGCGATTGATGGTGGCAAAAGTTTCTCCAACGAGTGCAATGTGAAGAAGGAAACGACACAGCGCCCAAGATTGCTGACCGAGTAAAACCAGCCATGACTCCTTGGCCTCAGGAGAAAATTGTTGCTGGTGCGAAAGAGAAGGAGGTGAAACCTGACTCTGGTCATGGTAGTCCATTGCGGTTTCGTCCTCGGGGTTCGGAACTCCGAGAGCCCGAGAAGTGACCCTTAAAAATACGGATTCGAGAGAAGGCATTTCGAGACCGTACACCACACCGGATTGCTCTGCCAGCGCGCTTTGGGTTGCTGCTGTTAATGCGACACCGCCTGCGCCGCCGTCCGGCCCGCTTTCCACTTGAAGTGCTCTTCTCGTGGCACCGGTTGATCTTTGCTGCCAATCTGCCAAGAAAGTTTCGAGTTCCTGGAAGAAAGTGGCCGCATTTACAGTAAACGGAAGCGTGAGGTACACTTCATTGGAGGAACGCTGCGACACTTTGTACTGCCCTAGCCGTGCCTGCGCCCATGCTATGGTCGCTGCGAGCGCATCGTTGCTGCCGTTTTTATGGGAAGATTCTCCCGCATTTGAAGGCGAAGAAGAAGGCAGCGGCTCTACTGATGGTTCCTTTGTGATATAATTGGAGGGTTTAGGGTCGACAAGACGACGAGCATTGCCTTGGTTGGTGTTCCTGCTACTGCCATGGATACTGGCTAAAGTTAAGGTGTAGCCTAATCCCAGATTTCGCTTCAGAAACGCTGGACTCCCTGAGCAGTAAACACGCCCCGCACATAACACAGCGACACGATCTGCTACCTGCGGTAACATGGTTGAGACAAGAAAGTGTATACGTGAGCGCATCACATTGCCCTGTTCTTGTGTCGGTCACACAAATTGAAAAAGATAGGCGGCCTGCTTAAATACAGCCTCCTTAGTATTTTTTGAAGTGAACTCCTGATTTACCGCATCCGCTTCATCCATAAGGTGAGTGGTGAGTAGGATGGTGCGATTGACACGATATCGACGCAGCAGCGCCCATGTTTGAAGTTTTCCTACGGGATCCTAGAAGGAAGAAAAATAGAGGGTGGTATACCTAGAGTTAGAAGGCTAGCACGGGTGACTGAAAATCATTCATTGGACAGGACACAAAAGGCAACTTCAGTCGCACGCATGCAATGTCATCTTAAGTACCGTGCGTACCATTGCAGATGTAGGCTCGTCGAGAATGACCAATTTTGAGTCGCCAATAAGTGCAATGCCAATGCTCACGCGCCGCCGCTGTCCTCCCGAAAGCTCTTCGACGAACATCGACGCAGCTTCTTTCTTTCGGCGAATGGATAAGAAACCCGTCTCCGATGAGTTTTGGGCCTCGGGCTGGTTTCGCCGATCCTCACGACTATTTTTGTCATAAGGAGAAGTCGCAAGGCCCATTTGAACAAGCATATCCTGCACAGCATTTGTTTGCTCATGGGGAGGCACGCCCTTGAGAGCTGCGTAGAAAGACAGCATCTCCGTGGGTGTGAATCCTTCGAACAAGGCGTCCTCCTGCTTGGCAAATATCACATATACGCACATGGAAGAGTCAAAAAGCACGAAGACACGCATGTTGAAGATGCGAGCGCACAATATAAGTTACTTCGAACCTGAGGGCAAACTCCTAACGATTGCCGCAGCTGCCTCTGACCATAGCGCACGTCATGCCCATACACCATTGCTGAGCCGCCATCGGGTGCCAGGCGCCCCGTCAAACAGCTTCATGCCGCAAGGAAGTGATAGGAGAGAGAGAGAGAGGAAAAGGAATATACAAGGAATAAACTGAGGCTATTCTTGATCATTGTAAAACTTACGTCGATCTAGAAAAAAACTCTCGTCTCTCCTCTGCAAAATTGTACATTGAAACTTTACTACCGCAATTGACACTTTTTACTTGATGAGGCTCGTTTTTCCGGCGCCATTTTGCCCCATCAGCACCGTGCATTCTCCTTCCGCCAGAGACAGGCATGCATTGTTAAGGGCTCGGTGTTCTTCGCCTTTTCGAGACATGTAATTTTTCTGGAGCCCAACGACCTTCACCGATGGAGCATAAGACGAAGCTTCTTCGACATATCCTGGTGGGTGATGTCTGCCTCCTGAGCCATCCGCTCTTGTACCTACGGATTCTTCATCGTCCTCGGACACGTCCGAGGAAGCCGCCCTTGGTCGTTCCAGAAGTTCTCGGGAAGCGTCATTGTCATCATCGTCATTGTTATCGTCTAAAATGTTAGAATTTTCTCGCATATCCTTCTTTCTCTTTTGGTACCTCGAAAAGTCAAGTATAGACAGGCACCCAAGAAGAGCATCTCCAGCACTCTCGAGGGACCAGGAGTAATGCACAGCCAGAGCCGCAAGGGCAGCGAAGAGCAAAGTATCGAAGAGCAAGAGACCAAGCACAGAGGTTAACTTGAGAGGAGTGGCATCGAACTCGGGTTGAGAAACACAATTGATTGAATGCATGTTGATCACGCAAGCGCCCGAAGCACCGCCGCTGTCTGCGCCTCCATGCGCATGAAAGTAAGCACCGTCAGGGCCAGGGCGGCAAGTAGCATCTCCACAGCAATCGCTGTCCCAATCGCAAAAGTCGCGAAACCGTCGCTTGGTGTTTTCTCCGCACACAGCACTATTGAACCCGAGTACATGGCTGCATGGGACGTAACCACTCGGGCAAGTGTCGACACATACAGGTAAGCCTAATTCTTGAGCCGTAGGGAAGAAGGAAGCAATTCCATACTGCAGTGCGAAAGGTGGCAATAGACTCGCGACCGTTTGCCATCGCAGTGGAATATACCGCATGTTGGTTGCCACGAAGACAGCGATGGAGCTTATGAGCGTTAAAGCAGTGGCTTGAGCTGCAGATTGAGCGGATCGAAAGAAACAAGACCCAAAGTACAGGAAAGGCACCTATGCAGTATACATTCACACGATAGCATACAGAATACGTATGGCACTGATAAGATGAATTTAAAAGTAAAGATATACCTGAATCGATTTCTTACCGTGGCGGTCGCGTAGCACAAGAGGAGGGCAGCTACATGCAAAAAAGGCGCGCCATGAAAGAGCCCCCACTGTACGGAGGCCAGGCTTAGCCCCAGACACAGCACTGTACTCGTCAACACTTCAGTGAGGAACATGGATAGCCTACACGCCCAAAGGAGAAGTAAGTGCAGAAGGGTAAACGAGAAAACCCCTTAACAGAGAAAAAAGCGTTATCTTTTTGTAAATCAACAACTACAGAGAGCAAATCAATCATACTCCACGAAAAGGGCATCTTCAATGCAAGCACCTATTACCAGTAGGCTGTATCTTTTAGACCCATCATGAGCATCATCTCTAGCACACGTGTTTCGCGCTCCATCACCACGAGTGTAATCAAACTCCACTGCAGTTGCAAAAAGGCTACTGGCACCCCCATTTGCTCCAAGTACGAATTCAGCGCCACGTCTACCACATCTCGCTGAACTTTCGAAAAGAGCACATCGTCGTCTCCTCCCACGAACAAATCGTCTGCATCCTTGCCAACACCTGCGTAGAGTTCGTCGTCGTCGAAATTGCGAAACTTTTCGTTTGCTTCTCGCACCGTGCCAAGAATGTCGGGAAATTCTTGATAGACTAGCCAGAGCATCTACATAAAATTCGCATTGACATGTGGATTAAGGACTTAGTTAAGACGGAGGATTATTTGATGAAAAATGGCGCTAGGCTCAAAGGCGAGTGCTCCTAAGAATGCAGTATGCCTTACGATGAATAACAAAGGTCAATGACATAACGATGTGCATAATAACACTACGAAAAGATGGCGAACTTAACTCACGCACCGCAAACACGAGGATAGGTAGAATCCAACCCTTAACAACTTCACTTGACTTGCGCTTCTTGATGATGAAATTGCGCCACATCATGAGGCGGATTTGAGTGCTCAACCGTTGGCTCGCCCCAGAACTCGGTGGCGTCTTCATGGTTGGTGCTATGGCAACAGATGGAGGCTCGTCGCCCAGGCCGGCAGCAGTGATGTTTTTTAGAAGACGCTGTAGATGTTTGGGCCCATAGTGATAGTAGAGACCATAGACTGCGACGGATAGGCTTGCCTCATTCGACTGCACGTCTAAACATCTACAGGTAGTTTCGGGTAATAAGAAGGGCAAATTTGCTCTTATAGCTCAGTCCCTTAGCGTTTTTAGTACTACAGTACAAGAAGGAAATCGATTTTTAACAGGTGGAAGTACCGGATTTGAATACTCACTTTCTTAACGTGACAATCTCTTATCACCCGAAACTACCTGTACACACACAGCACCAGTGTTGTACTCTAAGGCTTAGTACTAAGGCTTTGGGCCTTTCAAAAGACGCATCTGACCTTTGACTCTATACCAAGGTTCTCTAATATTGACGTGGAAAATACACGCGCCCGAAGTGTGAACAAGCATGCAGAGACGAAGCTACGCAAGGTGTTCACGTCTTCCCATAGGCGCGCTCGCGCGTTATTGTAAGGACAGACCGGCCCATAATGATTCGATTCAAAACAAGATATTGAATTTAATTTTCGAGCGATGATGAGGCGCAGTCTTCAAACCCTTGGGCGAGCGCAATCGAATCGCCGTTGCATCTGTGTCAACAACCGTGTTCTGAAAGCTAGACTGCGCTTCGCGTTGGCCTATTCAAACTCTAGACAGCACCGAAGCTTAGACAATTCAAAGCATGCTAGACTCTTGAAGAAAAATGTTGTGTAGTGGAAAGCGGTTTGCCCACTCATGCTATACGAGGAGCTTGCCGGCGTGAACAAGCATGCAGTCAAGCATCGTTCGACACACTTTTTTCTGTACCTTAGTGTTACCTTAGTACTCAGATATTATATTAGTCTAAGGTCCGTTGGACCTTTGAACCTTTGACCTTTGAGTACAACACTGCACAGCACAGTTGGCCTTACAAAAATACGTCAAGAACTTGAACCAAATACGTCAGTGAATACGTTAAAACCGCAAAATGTGTTATATTAGGGCAGATTCCCACTAAATGCATGGCAAATGCCGTATACAGGCTTATACTTAATGACGTGCTTACAGTAACGTCAGCAGAGAAGTGAATACGTCAAAACTTATTTGCCTCATATATTGGAAAATAGGTCGGACGTTTTATTGTAGGACCTATACATTGCTTCCATATGTCTGTATGTCTAGTCTAGTCTACTAGCTACTTAATACTCCCCCCAAAAAAAAAGAAACACCACTGTGGCATATAGCAACAGAAAAATGTAACCTTCAGAACAAGTCTGACTGGGCTGAGTGTCCTTTTGCGCAATGCAATTGTAATCATTTACTCTCGAGGTGTCCTTCAGCATCAGACATCAGGAGGTTTGGGAATGGAGTGAGTCAGCTGTCTCCACTTCGACCTGTCCTTGGCAATGGCGATCCACTCATCGAATTCCTTCGAAAAGCCCTTACTTTTGAGCGCGTTCTCCATCGATCTGCTCCAAGTCATCAGTGGAGAACAATCGGTCGAGAATTCGATACCCAGCCAGTCAGCAACTGCCGTGGCGCCCGGCTCATGGGCATACGTGCGACGTGGCCAGCCCTAGAGTAAGGTCCGGTATACGGACCGATTCCCAACGAAGAAGTCGATTATGAAAGTAACTGTCGATGTCAAGAATGCTCAAGCGACGGAAGAGGCTCGCGGAAGTGACATGGTGGCGGAAGGTATGATGGTGGTTCACACGGCACATGCTACGAGCACACCTGTTATGGAAACTTCGAAGGCGCTTGAATAAACCTTCACGCAAGGACCAAGCTTCGCAATTCGCAACCGCAAAGTGAAGTAGGCAAGATAAGAGATAAGAGCCATGTATACTTCACCCATTCAGTTCCTCCGAAAGATACTTTTCAGAAAAAATGTTTTTTAGGGCGCCAAAAGCAGCCGTCGCTGATGTTATTCGCTTGTCAACATCTGCATCGGAGGTAAGCATGACCTGCGAAGAAACTATCCACTACGTTTTCCCCTGCTATGTGGCTTCTTTCATTTCTTTGTTCATCCTAATGGGCCTAGGCTTGCAGCTCCTCGGTGGGTGAAAGCATCCTATCGGTGGAGTGGGTATGACTTTGGACTTGGAGGAGAGGAATTCGGTTCAGGATTAGGATCAAAACCCCCCACCAAACTCGGATACATGTGAGTCTGCGCCTGAACACAATCGAATCTTTGTTCGACCTCGCTAAGTACCGCTTCTGGAGCGGAGAAGCTACTCCTGGTGTTCGTAGGCCTGTGTTCATTCGTGTTCGCACAGCCTACAGCATTGCAGCCACGTGATCCATCCCTCGTTAGCAAGAAAGAGGACAGGCGATGCTGAGATCGGCTGGCGCCCGACGCCTGAGAAAAACATTGAGACGATGCCCTGCTGGAGCAATAAATAGCCCAGAGAATTACCTCGTGGACCTGAAACGTGACACACGAACGAGCACTCAGTCCCGCCGACCAGTTCGGAGGAAAGGCGCCAGTTGGAGCCTGAATTGGCCTTCTGGAGCGAATTTGCTAGCGCATGTGTAGCTCAAGTGCATTCTTTATGTGCCTCTGTGACTGCTGTGTACTTGCCCATCCTTGTTTTTGGGAGAGTATTAACTAGACTAGACTCAGAGGTAAGCGAGTAGTGGAGCATGGAGCATGGGAATGGCCTGAGTCAAAGCCAAAGTGCCATATAGCTCACAGTATGAATTATAGTCTAGTCTACTAGCTACTTAATACTCCCCAAAAATATAAAGAAACACCACTGTGGCATATAGCAACAGAAAAATGTAACCTTTAGAACAAGTCTGACTGGGCTGAGTGTCCTTTTGCGCAATGCAATTGTAATCATTTACTCTCGAGGTGTCCTTCAGCATCAGACATCAGGAGGTTTGGGAATGGAGTGAGTCAGCTGTCTCCACTTCGACCTGTCCTTGGCAATGGCGATCCACTCATCGAATTCCTTCGAAAAGCCCTTACTTTTGAGCGCGTTCTCCAACGTACGTCCTGCCCAAGTCATCAGTGGAGAACAATCGGTTGAGAATTCGATACCCAGCCAGTCAGCAACTGCCGTGGCGCCCGGCTCATGGGCATACGTGCGACGTGTATGAGTTATAATTATGAGCTATAGCTATAGCTATAGCTAAAGATAGCTAAAGAAAAAGAAAGGCTCCAATAGACTTCCATTTTCTCTATACCGCGAATTCTCGGAGGAAAATAGGAAAAATCAGCAGCAAAGCACAGTGCGCATGCGCGCATGCCCCATTTGAAGGAATAGCAAATCTACTACCTAAAGACCACCCTTAACCTGAACGCCATGCGCAGGTGGGATCAGGTGGGATGAGGAGAGCGCCTGAATGCATTGAACCTAATTGCCGGGTGTCCATTCGGCTGCATCGCCGTCAAGGGAATTTGACGAGGAAGGTGAAACAGGGCTGAGCTTAGGCCCAAAACCGTGGTGACCTCCCACCGGACGCCAGCCCTCAGCGAACCCTAGACCCGCATCGGGCCCGCTTGCCATGCGCACTTGTTTCGCCAAAAGCTTCGGTCGAGACGACGCGGGCCGCGCTTCGATAAGTGGTGACGCAGCACCTCTCTCGCTTGAGCCAACTGAACTACTAGGCACCATGGCCACATTGACTGCATTCCACTTGCCATTAAGTCTTGATGCCTCGTACTCAACTGCATTGCCTACTGCGATTCCAGTCAGCTGCTTCGTTTTGAAGTACAAATTGTCCCCAGCGCTTTTGGCTCTTCCTCCAGGTGCTTTGTCCGGAGCTATGAATCCAAATTGGCCTTTCAAACTTAGCACAGTGCCTCTTTGCCGCCCCTCGAGTGGTGCATCAGAAGGTGTGCCATCGTTTTTTTGGTCCGATGTTTCGGGCTCCCCCGCTGGTCCTTCTGCACTACTCTCACTCGCCGCTGCCTTGGCACCTTTCTTTGCTTTGCCCCCCTTCTTCGCTAGTAATCGCCGCGCTGCCTCTACAGTCATGTTATCGCGCAAAGTAATGCGCTGGCCGCCGCGCCAATTTTTTGTGTCGGTGAGGGTCTCGCATGCTCTAAAAGCTGAATCTACGGACTCGAACTCCACTTCTGCCGAGGGCCCAGCAAGTCGACTGCTCACACGGTCGGCGCACTCGTCGGGTATTCTCACCGACCGGACTAGGCCACACGCGCTGAATTGCTCTCGAATTGAATCGATAGTAGCCCCACGGGGCAGGCAGTACGCTTCTACTGTGCGAAATCGCTCACTGTCGCTCGGTACCTCCGGCGCTGGCGCGGAGCTCCCAACGCGAACTCCTGCCACACAAGAAGCCAAATTAATAGCAGATAATTTCAAAATTATTCAACTGCACTTTATCGTATTGATACTGAAAACGAAGTCACATTTGTCGTGTAAACTCACCATCATCGCTGAGCGAGAGATGCGGCGAAGCTGCAGCTGCGAGTACCCTACTAAGACTAAAAGTTGGGTCCACGCCATCGGTGCCAGTAAGCTTCGCAAGCTTCGTTAAAAGTTTTCGCATTTTGTTGAATTTGGTCACAAACTTTAGGGGCACTTTGTTATCACCGCCAACCTTTAGCTGCCCAAGCAAGTACTTATCTTGTGGCAAATTCTCAGCTGAAAAATAGAACTCAACTTGGGTGACAATCATAGATTCCAGCTCTGCGAGCTTGCTTGCAGCAGGAGCCTCCTCATTATTCTCGAGGTCGACGTCCCTTAGGCTTAATAAATTCGGCTGGGCTGCCGCTATAATAGTATTATCGGCCATAGCTTGGCTATGGTGTGCTTCTACTACAAGTAATATTCCGCGCTTCCGCGCCGCTTACATTACTGTATTAGGGAAATCATAGATTTTTCTCGGTGTCGCCGTGAAAATAAGCAAAGCTTATAGTTTTTTTTGCGTTAGGCTCACGTATTCCAAAGGAGGCACTAAGATGGATTTGGTTTGCGCCTAACCCGCTTTATTTTTTTATCCCCGTGCCCCTGGCTGGCACTCTGTAGAGTCGTATACTTCGAAGTTTGATGGCTGAAGCACAACTGAAGGGCAAATGAGCGTTTTTTGCTTCAAGCACAAAGATGCTCAGTCCAGTCAGACTTCTTAGGAGTTACACTTTCTGCTGCTGAGGAGAAGCGGAGCTTCCTGGCGCGGCGTGCCCAAGAGACTGAACAACGGCGCGCTCTCTTCAATGCAGAAACAGACGCAGAAACGACTTAAGTCCGGTTTCAAAATTATTTCATGAACAGTTT
>Ga0307931_1002317_pt1 | contig 12231 bp, 13 predicted proteins | sample OrgLakmetageno47_FD_201816 | JGI IMG/M metagenome (GOLD analysis project Ga0307931, IMG submission 201816) | Saline water microbial communities from Organic Lake, Antarctica - #47 | ecosystem: Environmental > Aquatic > Non-marine Saline and Alkaline > Saline | place: Antarctica: Organic Lake... | reverse complement strand
ACATTTGTGGCAGTCGCATCTTCCTCATCGATCTCGCCAAATCCAGCTGGCTTGGCAGCGCGTTTCAGGGCTGCATCCTGAGCTTCCAGCTTCTCGCCCAGAGACAGTGCCCCCATCTTATCAGACGGTGGTTCGGCTGCCGCCATCTTGAACGACTTCATTTTCTCTTGGTAGCGGCGCTGGGCTTCTTCCCGCGCGGTGCCTCCGACAGCGCCCGAAGACGCAACCATGTCGTCAAACCCGCTCAGCTCGCGGCCGTCCGCGCCGTACATGGCCTGCACTGAAGTGCGGCGCTTCTCGTAGCCACCGCCGCCACCGCCAATGCTGGTGCCGTAGCTGTTGAACGAGCTGGCTTTCGCCGCCGCATCTGCTTTCGCAATCGCGTCTGCTTTGAGTTGCTTGCTGCTAGCAGCAGTGCGGGCGAGAGACCCTTTGTTGTACAAGTTTTGTGCTGCGAGCCGCTCGCTCATCTTGCTGCCAGCACCACCGTTGCCTTCTTCAACAGACTTGTCAGGCGCACCTCCTTGTGAGGAGTTATTCATCATAGGGTTGTTGAAGAATTGAGGCGCGCCTTCTTTCTTGTTGCCTTTAGCCATGGCCTGAGCTGACTGCACCCGCTTCAAGTAGGTCGCACGCGCGTCCACATCCAAGTGCTGTCCCATCATGACTGCTTCCAAAGATGCTTCCGTTTCGGGCTCCAATCCGCTCAATTCCAGGCCAGGATCTTGGCCGTTGTAGGCACTCGTGTCCTTGAGGGCGAGCGCGTGCTTGCGGCGGCGGCTGATGACCCGCCAACCGCCGAGGCCAAGCAGGACGAATGCAGCGCCTGCGAGAATGAACCCGAGCAAGAGGACCGAAGACGACGCCGATGACGGGTCGCTGCCGTCGGCTTTCTTGGGTGGTGGTGCTGGCGATGGCGCGGAACTTGGCAGTGGAGTGGCGGTGGTAGGCAGCGCGCTTGGGCTGGCCGTCAGTTGCGATGCAGTAACATCCCATACCAAACAATCAATGCCAGCCACCTCCAACAGCTTGTTCGTGAAGTCTGGGGAGGCCAAATCGCTTGCAAACGCGGCCGCGAAGAGGTCGGCCGTCTCGTAGCCTACTGCCGACAAACTTGCCACTTCGATGAAGGTCGTGTGCCACTCTACTGACACCGATGCGTTGGCATCAGTCAGGTTGACGTGGAAATCGCCGCCTACTATTGATGGGCTCGGCGTAGGCGAACCGTAAGTACTGTTAGCAGGAACTTGCAGAAGGGCGCGCTGGCGCCGAACGTCGGCATTTTTGAATGTATCGTAGCGTATGATGTCCATGTGCCGGCAGTAGCCCGGGGGCGTGCCCGTTACTTCACCAATGATGCTGCGCATCACGTCAAGCATTTCGCGTGTGACCGGCCCGGGGTCAACGGGCGTAATGAGCTTGAAAGCCGTTTGAATCGCCACCGTGTCAAGGGTGGTGGGTACTACAGTTGGCAGCGTCGTCGGCGGGATGGACGGCAATGGCGTGGGTACCATCGTTGGCCCTGGAGACGGCATTCGTGTAGGCAAAGGAACGGGCGCGGGCGAAGGCGATAGGCTTGGTGCAGGTGTTGGCGGCGACGTGGGCAGTGGGGAAGGCACCGCTGACGGAAGGAGAGTGGGCACTGGCGTAGGCTTGATAGTAGGCACTGGTGTGGGGACATTGCTGGGCACCGGCGTCGGAAGCGGGGTTGGGAGCAACGTGGGCACGGAGGTGGGCACAAACGACGGGATGGGAGTCGGCGTGGATGTGGGCATCTGGGAGGGAAGCGGCGAAGGCACCGACGATGGAAGAGAAGTAGGCACTGACGTAGGTGGCAAACTTGGCTGAGAAGTAGGAGCGCTGGTAGGCACCGGCGTGGGAGCAGAGCTAGGGGCCATCGTAGGCACCGACGACGGCAGTGGAGTGGGCACAGGCGACGGCAGCGGCGACGGCACAGGTGTAGGCTTGCGCGTCGGGCTAGGTGTAGGTACATTGGTTGGGAGCGGCGTTGGCAGTATAGTAGGAAGGCCTGATGGTGCTATAGTTGGCACCGCACTAGGTTTAGGTGAAGGTGGAAGCGAGGGCTTGGGAGTGGGCACCTGAGTGGGCACAGGTGTAGGAACCGACGTCGGCAGAATAGTGGGAAGTGGCGAAGGTACTGCTGAAGGCACTGGTGTGGGTGCCGATGTCGGCAAGATCGAAGGCACTGGCGTCGGAACAACAGTTGGCTTAGGCGAAGGCACCGACGTTGGTGCAGGAGTGGGCAGTGGCGTAGGTACCATAGTTGGGAGCGGAGATGGCACTGGTGTAGGCTGCAGCGATGGCAGCGGAGTGGGCGCAGGCGACGGTACCGGCGACGGCACCGAGGTCGGAGCACTCGTTGGCTTGGGAGTGGGCATTGGAGTGGGGATGTGCGATGGCCGCGAAGTGGGCAGAGTAGTTGGCGGTAGCGTGGGCCTTGGAGTTGGGATGCGGCTCGGTTGAGGGCTCGGCACTTGGGATGGCGGAAGGGTAGGCCACGGCGACGGTACTTCCGAAGGCAGCTGCGAAGGCGCTGGCGATGGAATCAGCGAATGCGTCGGAATTGACGAGGGCGCCAAGGAAGGGACGTGCGACGGTTCGTCCGAAGCTTGGCAGAAAGACATGCCGGTGCTGTTTTGCCAGTAAATGCATTGCACTGTTGGGTCAGGGCAGCAAAGCGTGCAGACGGTCGAGCCCGCATCGGGAGCATACGAGTTCTTGGCACATTCGATGCACGACGTTTCGCCTGACGACGGTTGGTAGTTGCCCCTCGCACAGCTGGTGCATGCGGTGGCGCCGATCGTGTCGGAGTAAGATCCCGCAGGGCAGGAGGTCGCTGCAGCCATACCCGAGGTTGGGCAGTAAGTGCCCTTGCCACAAGTCAAGCAACTCGTGGAGCCAGTGAGAGGTTGATACTTGGAGGCGCTGCAGGCAATGCACGAAGTTGAAGCTTTGCCGGGCTGGTAGAAGCCAGCACTGCACTTATCGCAAGCAGAGCTACCCGTTACAGCCGCATAAGTACCAACGTCGCACTGGGAAGGAGACAAACCACAAGAGAACAAGTGCACAGCGAGGTGGAGAACAAGATGAGGAACAGCCTTACAAAAGTTGGAAAGCAAAACGAAGCTGTAGACAGATCGATTAAATGGAAAAGAATGCCAAAACAAGCCAGCAATACGGAAGCCTTGTTTAAGAAGTTCCCTTCGTGCTAACATACCTGAGCACAGTTGGCAGCGTTCGTACGCAATGCAAAGCGCCCAATAGGGCAATTTATGCACGACGTTTGCCCGAAGGAATCTTGGTATTGGCCCGTAGCGCACTTGGTGCAACCGGTAGTGCCATAGTACGCATACAAGTACTCGTAAGCACCGTCGTCGACGCCATTGGCAGTCGTGTCTGCGAACTGACCAATCGGGCATTTGGTGCATGCAGTATCGCCGGATGACGAATAGGTGCCCGCAGCACACGCGTAACCGCTGTCCGTCATCCCTGTCGAGGGGCAGTAGTACCCTGGGTCACAATCGGCGCACACCACAGCACCACTGGTAGACGAGTACTGGCCTGCTGAGCAGTATCTGCAGCTCGCCGAGCCCTCCGGCGCGTACTGCCCGGGCAGGCATGCCTCGCAGGTGGCGGCATCACTGGCCTCCGTAGCATCTGACGCAGTGCCCGCTTGGCACAGGGTGCAGGCTGCAGCACCGGTCGTGTCTGCGTATTGGCCAGTGCCACACGCCAAGCAAAAGGTTTTCGTGCTGCCCGACTGGTAGCGGCCCGTGCTACAGGCAGTGCATGAGGACGCTCCAACGGTCGAGTAGGTGCCCGCAGGGCATGGGTGCGCATCGTAGGAGGAGAGGCCGGTAGAGGCGCAGTAGTACCTGTGCATAGGTGGAGATGTACACATGTGAGGAACCGCTAGGCATAAGTAACGAGGAAAAGCTCTGAATTTTAATCCTAGATCGTAAATGCGTTATTGATTAGGGTAAGGGTTAGAATTGAGGTAAGAATTTATCCGTAAAGAAAGCAGAAACAAGCAACAGTTGTCAAGGTTACAAACAAGTTTACGCAATTCTAATGAGTGTATGCTCAAATACATCACATTTACCCAGGTTCACAGGACGTGCAGCCCACGGCGCCCGTGGCAGCCCCGTAGGTGCCCGCTCCACAAGACGTGCAAGTGGAACTGCTGGCCGCCGAGTATGTGCCCGTAGAGCAGCTGGTGCACGCGCTTTTTGAGATGGCGCCCGTGGCGGAGAGGTAAGTACCAGCAGGGCAGGCGTCGCACGAGGAGGAGCCAGTGGACGCGGCGTAAGTGCCGGCAGCACAAGCGTCGCAGGCAGGCGCCGTGCTGCCGCTGTAGCGCCCGGCGCTGCATTCCGTGCACGCCGTAGCGCCTACAGGACACAACCGTAGGTGTTCAGTGATGGGTGATAGAAGTAAGTGGGAGACTATAGAGGGCTAGACAGTCTAATGCATGGTTAGTGTTCGTTCGAGAGGAAGTGAACCAAGAGTCAATCTTGTTCTTACCAGCATTCGAGTAGGTGCCGCTGCTGCAGCTGCCAGTGGCGCTGTGCAGACCAGTAGAGGCGCAGTAGTCGCCGGCGGAACAGAGGTCACAGCTGGTGGCAGCGTTAGAAGCTTGGAGCCGGCCAGCGGCGCAGCTGGTGCATGCTGACGCAGAGGCAGCAGAGTAAGACCCCTTCAAGCACACGGAGGCGGCGATTGCGCCGGTTTTGCACGAGTGACCCGCAGGGCACGCCAAACAGGCAGTTTCGCCGGCCGAGCCTAGGAAGAAGATACAGTAGGATTTGAGTGATAAGGCACAACGCGGCGAACAAAGGTAGCACAAGGCAAAGGATGAGACAGTAATAACCACCTTGGTACTGGCCGCCGGCACACGCGGCGCAGCTTGATTGGCCAGTGGATCCTTGGTAGCGGCCAGCCGTGCAACTGGTGCATGCCGAGGCACCGCTGGCGGAGTACTGGCCGGCCGGGCACGCAGTGGCGGCAGAAAGGCCGGTGGAGGCGCAATACTGCCCCGAGGGGCATGCCGAACAGCTGGTTTGGCCAGTCGCTGGTTGGTACTCGCCAGCAGCGCACGCGTTGCAGGAGCCTCGTGCCGTGAATCCTTGGTAATAGCCCACAGCACACGCTGTGCACGCGGAGGCACCTGTGGCTGCATACGAGCCCGCAGCGCAGTCGCCACTCGGTGCATCGAGGCCGACCGCACCACAGTAGGTGCCTGCCGAGCAGTCCAAACAGCTAGGCTCGGCCGTGTTCGGCTGGTAGGTGCCTAGGCTGCAAGTCGTGCAGGAGGACGAACTCGCGGGCGCATAGGTGCCGCTGGTACAGGCTGTCATCGAAGAACTGCCAATGGGGCAGGCATAGCCTTTTGTGCACTCCAAACAAGACGATTCACCGGAAGCATGCTGGTATTGGCCTCCTGCGCAGGCGGTGCACTTGCTCGCACCGCTGGCAGCAGCGTATGAACCTGAATCGCAGGTGACGCAAACCACTTGCCCAGTGGAAGATGCGTAGCGACCAGCGGTGCAGCTTGTGCACTTACTAGCACCGGCAGCTGAATAAGTTCCCTGCGAAAAATGATACGAGAGAGAAGCTTTAAGAAGAAAGACCAATAAGCAGAAAAGGAAAGAGGAAATGGCAGGTTTGCAAGAATGTCACGATATCATTTCAAAGCACTTCACACCTCAGGGCACAAGCCAGTAGTCGTTGCAAGGCCAGTGGTACCGCAGAAAGACCCAGCAGGGCATTCGTTGCAGGAATTGGAGCCCGTCGAGGGTTCGTACTGAAGGAATTCAAGAGAACAGTCGCAAGAAGAAAGAATGGGCATTGCAGAAGATATTAAAAATAATTGTCACATACAGTAGAAATTATTAAGTTCTAGTCTCGCAATCTCTTTACCTTGCCCAAGGGGCACACAGTGCAGGCTGACGATTCGCTCGCAGCGTAGCGCCCGGAACCACAAGCATTACAGCTGGATTGCCCGACCGTGGCCGTGTAACGGCCCGAGGCGCATGTAGTGCAAGAAGACGCGCCGCTCGACGAGTAGGAGCCCTGGGTGCCACATGAGATTGAATAAATACTTATTATATCGAGCGTACTATGATTTATCGAATAACATGAGCGTACCGCACGGTTCCTATCGTACAACAAGATACAAGTGTGTATTACCTGGGCGCATGGTCCAGTGACTGCCGTCAAGCCAGTGGTGTGGCAGTAAGAGCCCGCCGGGCAAGTATCGCAGGCTGTCGAGGCCACGTTGGCTTCGTATGTACCCTCAGCACATGACGTGCAACCAGTGCTACCCGTGGAGCCTTCGAACTGTGACGCACATACGCACAGTCATACAAGAGAACATGTGGAGTGAGGAACAAAACAACAGAAGTAAGACGACTTGATTTCAAGTGACACCTTCGGGTTCTCGTTATTGCTCAAAAGTACCTGTCCCGAAGCACACATGGTGCATGACGACTGCCCGTGCGAGCTCTGGTAGCGCCCTACGGCACAGCTGGTACACGCCGAAGCGCCTGCTGCGCTATATTTGCCTGAGGTGCAGACGCCCGTCACCTTCGAGAGGCCAGTAGTAGCGCAGTAGTCGCCCGCAGGGCACGTGTTGCAACCTGATGAACCCGTCGATGGCTCGTACTGATGTCAAAGTAAAGAGCAAAGGAGATGATATTATGAGAAATTACTGCAGAAGAATGCGTCAATAATAATGTACTCTTCAATCTTTCCTGTGATTCACCTGGCCTTTCGCGCAATTGGTGCACACTGATGCTCCTGAACTAGAGTAAGTGCCCGCAGCACATGAACTGCATGCACTCTCGGCAGTGGATCCTTGGTACCTGAAAGAAGTAGATAGAACAAAAGAAAAGTTAAAAGCGACGAAGGCGATATATCTCTTGAAAAGTTTCTATTCCTAACGAAAGATGTTTGGAGCTGACTCCTCTTACTTTCCAGACGAACAACTCGAGCACAAAGATGCACCCGAAGAGCTGTATTCGCCCGTACTGCAACTTCCAGTGACCGCTGATAGGCCAGTGGTGGCGCAGTAGTAGCCTGCCGGGCAGGCGTTGCAACCTGATGAACCCGTCGATGGCTCGTAGGTGCCCTTCGCGCACGAGGAGCAAGAGGTCGCGCCTGCGCTGCTGCTGTACTGGCCCTTGCTGCACGCTGAGCAACTTGATTGGCCAGTGGATCCTTGGTAGCGACCAGCCGTGCAACTGGTGCATGCCGAGGCACCGCTGGCCGAGTACTGGCCGGCCGGGCACGCAGTGGCGGCAGAAAGGCCGGTGGAGGCGCAGATGTGCCTAGAACGGAGCAGAAGGTATTGCTTGAGGTAAAAAAAAACTCTTTGACGATAGCGGTAAGGTTAAATAAAGACTGAAACATACCCCGCAGGGCACGTAGAGCAAGTGGTGCTTCCGGACGTTGGTGCGTACTGTGAAGAGATAAAAGAGGGGGGCAGAAGCGATCAATGAGGAGTATTAAGAACAACACAAGCAGACAATGCTAGATAGAACGTCAACCGAATCTTTCTTCTTTTCTTTTTTTTTTGACAATTTCAATATTTGACGATTTCGACGGATTGAACGCTCACTTTGCCAACAGCACACGCTGCACAGGTCGTCGATTCAGGTGAAGCGTATTGCCCAGCTGCGCACGACGAACACGAGCTTTCGCCGGTGGCAAAGGAGTACCGGCCCGACGAGCAATCCGTGCACACTGACGCGCCAGCCGCGCTGTAAGTACCCTTACTGCATTCACCCGTGACCGCTGATAAACCAGGAGAGCCGCAATAGTATCCAGCCGGGCAGGTGTTGCAACCCGATGAACCCGTCGATGGCTCGTACTGATGTCAAAGGGAAGAGCAAACAACAAGAGAAAGTGAGACGAAAAAACTGTTCAAACATCAAGCCAAAGTACAAACTTACAACCCAACTTCAGTCTTAAGTTCAAAACTTCAATAAGAAGTTTAAGATAACGATCTCTCACTGACCTGGCCTAGGGAGCAAGCCAAGCAAGACGATGATGTGCTGGTTGCGTAATGGCCTGAAGAACACGTGGAGCAAGACGAAGCAGTGCTCGAGGAGTATTGACCACCAGGGCAAGACTTGAAGCTACTTGAGGAAGACGGGCAGTAGTAACCCGCTGGACACGATTTGGCGCTACTTGACGAAGATGGGCAATAATAGCCGCCAGGACAAGACGAGTAGCTTGAAGAGCCTGATGGACAGTAGTATCCGCCAGGGCATGTCTTGCAACTCGTCTGTCCAGCTGAGTTTTGATACGTCCCGCCAGGGCAGCTACCACATCTTGACATCGCAGTCGAAGGATTATACTTGCCAGCTGAGCAAGAAGTACACGAAGACGAAGTGCTCGGCGAATACGTGCCCGTGCTGCATCTAGAGAAAATTGAGGAACGGACGGGGCAGTAGTAGCCAGCAGGGCAGGACTTGTAGCCCGACGATTGGGAAGGGCAGTAATATCCCGAAGGACAAGACAGGTAGCCACTCGAGGACGAAGGGCAATAGTAGCCGCCAGGGCAAGCTATTGCACTTGAAGAGCCCGATGGACAGTAGTATCCGCCAGGGCAAGCCTTGCAACTCGTCTGTCCAGCTGAGTTCTGATATTGGCCACCGGGGCAAGTGTAGCAACTCGATTTCGCTGAGAAAGGATTATATGTGCCACTTGAGCAGCTGGGGCAGGTAGACGATGTTGACGGCGAATACTTGCCTGTGCCGCAACTGTAGTAAGTCGAGGAGATTGACGGGCAGTAGTAGCCCGCTGGACACGATTTGGCGCTACTTGACGAAGATGGGCAGTAATAGCCCGCAGGGCAAGCCAAGGTACCACTCGAGCCAGATGGGCAGTAGTATCCGCCGGGGCAAGTCTTGCAAGTCGTCTGTCCAGCTGAGTTTTGATACGTCCCGCCAGGGCAGCTACCACATCTTGACATCGCAGTCGAAGGATTATACTTGCCAGCTGAGCAAGAAGTACACGAAGACGAAGTGCTCGGCGAATACGTGCCCGTGCTGCATCTAGAGAAAATTGAGGAACGGACGGGGCAGTAGTAGCCAGCAGGGCAGGACTTGTAGCCCGACGATTGGGAAGGGCAGTAATATCCCGAAGGACAAGACAGGTAGCCACTCGAGGACGAAGGGCAATAGTAGCCGCCAGGGCAAGCTATTGCACTTGAAGAGCCCGATGGACAGTAGTATCCGCCAGGGCAAGCCTTGCAACTCGTCTGTCCAGCTGAGTTCTGATATTGGCCACCGGGGCAAGTGTAGCAACTCGATTTCGCTGAGAAAGGATTATATGTGCCACTTGAGCAGCTGGGGCAGGTAGACGATGTTGACGGCGAATACTTGCCTGTGCCGCAACTGTAGTAGGAAGAAGAATACGATGGGCAGTAATAGCCACCAGGGCATGATTTGGTGCTTGAGGATCGGAACGGGCAGTAATAGCCGGCTGGACATGCTTTGAAGCTACTCGAGTACGAAGGGCAGTAATATCCCGAAGGACAAGACCGGTAGCCACTCGAGGACGAAGGGCAATAGTAGCCGCCAGGGCAAGCTATTGCACTTGAAGAGCCTGATGGACAGTAGTATCCGCCAGGGCAAGCCTTGCAACTCGTCTGTCCAGCCAAATTCTGATATTGGCCACCGGGGCAAGTGTAGCAACTCGATTTCGCTGAGAAAGGATTATATGTGCCACTTGAGCAGCTATAACAGGTAGACGATGTCGAGGGTGCATACCTGCCTGTGCCGCAACTGTAGTAGGAAGAAGAATACGATGGGCAGTAATAGCCACCAGGGCATGATTTGGTGCTTGAGGATCGGAACGGGCAGTAATAGCCGGCTGGACATGCTTTGAAGCTACTCGAGTACGAAGGGCAGTAGTACCCTGAAGGGCACGACTTGTATCCAGAGGAGCCGGATGGGCAGTAGTACCTATTTTTTAATACGCAGGAAAAGAGCAAGAATGAGCAAGAACTGGCAAGCAGTTGCGAAGGTGGGCTCTTGGGAACACACCCACTTTGCCTAAACCTCCGTTAAATATTCTCTCAAAATCCCGAAATGTGACAAATCAATCACAGCGAAACCCCCAAAACACAGCCATGGGCACAACCACAGAAGTATCTAAAGCCAGAGAACACTAAAGGCAGAGGACAAGTGAATTACCCTGACGGGCAGGGATAGAAAGTTGAGGAGGCCGACGGGCAGTAGTAGCCGCCTGGGCAAGCCTTGCAACTCGACTGGCCTGCTGAGTTCTGATACTGGCCGCCGGGGCAACTCGAGCACGACGAAGAGCTAGCAGTTTTACCGTACGAGTTGTAGTAGCCTGGTGCGCACGGGCAGACCGAACACGTCGCAGCTCGATAGGCTGTTGCGTAGGCCGTGCTGTACGCAGTTTTGTAGCATGTCCTGGTGCATCCTTTGCCACAGCTGCAACTATATCCGATTTGGTACCTAGGGTATTTCAAACACGAAGCATTTAACTTATGAGGCATTATCTCGGTCATAGAAAGTATCAGATCAAAACCAAAATTGCGCCGAAAGAGTTCAGAGATAGAAGAGAGCAACAGGCCAAAAGAGACAAATCTGACTCCATCGTTACAACTTACGAGTATGTGTAAGAGTAGGTATACGAAGTTTTGCCGCAAAAGGTGGTCGAAGTCATGGTCCTGCACGGCGTCGTGGTCGACGGTGAAGCCAGCGAACGGAAACCTTCAGGGTGACGAGCTGCGTCGTCCAGAAGAGGAGATGCGGGTGTCGAATTCGACATGAGTGGTTTTGCATCCAAGGACAATGAAGAAAATTCCGATTGCTCTGGAGCTGTAGTATCTGGTGCGCGGGCCAGAACCATTTGGTCGTCTTCGACCTTTCCATACACAGTCTTCACGACATATCGAAAGTCATTCACTGCACTACGAATTTCTGCAGATTTTGAAGCATCGCTCGCAACAAATTCCTCATCAGGCTGTGAGGTGAGTGCGTCTTCAAGCTCGCTCGCGGTGAAAGCACCAGTCATCAGCAGCGCTTCTCCCAGCTGTTGTGCCGTGGCCAAGCCGTCAGCGTTCGCCACCTTGTGAAACAACTCCGGGTCAAAAGCAGACCCCAGCGCATTCCGTAGCTCCTCTTCATTGTAGAAACGCGAATTGGGCGCTAGAGCATGCCCCTCGTGAGCCACAAATGTTTCAGAAGAGAGAAGCCATTCCGGATCGGGCTCCGATGAAGGTGGTTCGCTCACTTGGTTCTCTCCTTGCGCTACAGGTAGTTTCTCTTCATCAGCAATGGGAACAGTTTCCCACAGCCAACTGAGGATACTTGCGAGTCCGGAACCCTTGTCGTCAGCGAGGAGATCTTCATTCTCCTTGGCGGCATCTCGATTAGTTTCTGCACGAATCTCTGAGTAGTCTGCATCGGTATCGCGGTCCCAAAGTGCAGGCTCACCTAGCACCCCTGTAGTCAGCTCAGCACTGCTCGTAAACTGGGACACGCTATTCTCGTGCTGAATCCCTCGAAGATGGGCACCTTCTCTGGCGGCTCCGTTCCCAGGCCGTACTTTCGGGATCTCTTCAACATGAGGCAAAGACTGCCCCTTGGCCACGATTGTCTCCGCTGGTACCCATTTAGAGTCCTCATACTCAAACCTTCGGGGCACCACGGTCGCGTGGAGGTCGTAAGGATTTTCTTCCGCCGCGACCTCTCCGATTAATGCGTCAGATCGCGTTTGAGCCGCCGGAAGAGATGCAGACGTGCTCGCTCCAGGATCAGCCCCACAGTGTCCCGCATGGAGCGCTGCGAAAAGCGCAAGCCGGAACGTCATGCTTAACTCACTGCGCGTCGCGGGTGCAAGGTAGAGGGCTTTAACAGAGGATTTTCATCCGAAGTTACCACGCAGGCGACATCGTGAAATCCATCTCACCAAAAAAAAAATGAACTCCGTTCAATACCACCCACCACTCACAAGACTCACAATCACAACTCACAAAGCCTCCTCTCATCAGCCTCTTACGCACGTTGCTGTTGAATTGTTGACGCGTTGTCTTGTCAACAACCCGAACTGCAGCGGCGCGCGCGCCGCAGCGCCACGATCAACGTAGTTGATTTCAATGACGTGACAACGTGTCAGAACATGGTTGATGTCAGTGACGTGACAACGTGTCAGAACATGGTTGATGTCAGT
>Ga0307931_1002315_pt1 | contig 12236 bp, 8 predicted proteins | sample OrgLakmetageno47_FD_201816 | JGI IMG/M metagenome (GOLD analysis project Ga0307931, IMG submission 201816) | Saline water microbial communities from Organic Lake, Antarctica - #47 | ecosystem: Environmental > Aquatic > Non-marine Saline and Alkaline > Saline | place: Antarctica: Organic Lake... | reverse complement strand
ACCCCCCCCCCCCCCCCCCCCCCCCCCCCCCCCCCCCCCCCCCCCCCCCCCCCCCCCCCCCCCCCCCCCCCCCCAAGTGCTAAGACTAAGACTTCCGATTGAACTATTGGCTATTTCCACTTTAAGTTTAACTGACGAGGTGCATACTCCGCGTAGGAAGAAATTGGGAATTCTAGAGCCAGGAAAGCCCACGGCCGTGGCATGGAAGATAGAGAGCGAGCCGCCTGAGGCAGACACCCGGGCCTGAAATCACACAACACACCCCGCACCCCGACACCCGACACCCCAGTGAACAGAGAATATATAAGATTTACGTGAACCAGAAAGACCTCAAACCAAATTTGAGCCAATTTATTAAAGTCGGATTGAGTTGTGAGTTGGCTTTAACTTTTAAAACGCTTAGTTGTTAAATCTAAGATAAGGCGCAAATAGTTGCTTAAATTGGGCCTTAAATGAAATAAGGCATTTTTAAGTCCAATTGCACCTGAAACCCCCTGTAACAGAAGTCGAGAAAAAGAAAAGGGGGCCCGGGAGGGAACCTAGAATTAAGGCATGCGCGTGTAGAATTTCTTCGTGCTGGCCTTCTGATTCCGGCCCTGCGGGGCCTGTGTCGATATTAGTCCAAAATTAAGGCCTGAATAATTTAGGTTGACCTGAATGAACTTCATGATAAATATGGACTTGAAATCGTTCCGTATGGCAAAACTACGGCCCTCCAAGCAGACTTTTGAGGCCTCTTTCGAGACGGCTGGCTGCTAAGGGTACCTGGCAACGAGGGAATATGAAGGAATGCAGATGAATCTTCTTACACGGCGGGAGAGTAGACAACAATACATGTACAGTATGTTGCTAGAGAGTATGGTCGAAGAGAATGCGAAGATGGCCGAACTCGTCCTCATACTCTGCACTCTCGCTTTCCTTCCAACTGTACCCCACTTGAGCAACACCATATACCCCCCTATTTGTTTGTACCAGTACCTGCTCGGGCGGTAAATTGGCGTACCCTACACGAATGTAACCCGGAGCTCCACAGGCCGATCCAGGCAGCACGCAGATCCCATGCTCTTTTGCTAGCTTCTCCACTACTTGCAGGTCATCGACGAGACCTGTGGTGGGATCGATGAGGGCGGTGATGGATGAAGCTGCTATTGCAACATCAATATTTCCTTGCTCAGTAAACACTGTAGCTTCAGTGGTTGTGGTTGTTGCTGTTGTTGTTTCAGCTGTTGTCGTTGTTGCGCGTTGTCGTGGTTTAGGTAGCTTGTTTGTTGTTCATATATATATGAAGAATTGTATTTACGATAATGCCAAATCAAAACACCCATGAACAAACACATGAACAATGAGAAAATGAAGAGGAGAAGAAGAAGCAAAGAAATGCGTAGCCCAATGGTATTGTAAAAGGTAACAATATGAATGACAAATCAAAGTGAGAGAGCAAAATTATGATCAGAAGCAGGGGCTCGAAGTAATGCATTAAATGATACTTCATTGAGGTACATTATTCAAGAATTACACACTCAATACACGACCACCTTGGCGAAGAGATAGAGGGCGCCTGTGCCGCCAACAATGAGGTTCTCAGATCCTAAGCCATTTACCAAAGCCTATGAAGAGGTGAAGTTGATGCAGCGTTTTTGATGGGGGTAAATTAGAGAAGTGTGAGGGTTATGAGGGAAGTGTGTGCAAGATAGAGTGAAGATAATCGTCGAGTAAAAATACTCAAAACAAGGGAAGACATGCAATAGTTCATCTTCAAAGTTGGTACGAGTGCAGCACTTTTCCATACATTTCGAACGAGATCGTGCCCAGCCTGCAGCGTCGCCACCTTGTACCATTCACAAGAAAAGGGAAAAAGGGTAGAGGGTGCATAAATACCAGGTATGATTGGGAAATGGTGTGCGTTTTCTCATGGTCTTCTCAAGTACTAAAATACCGTAAGGTCTGCTATTCCATATCTGTCCACACCTAATACATCTTGTTCTCTGAATACTTTCAGTCTCTATGGAGGCCGTCAAAATGTGATTATAATGTTTACTGTCTACAGTAAAGCTAAAAATACCTGTGCATCCACCCACTTGTTTCCTGCTTGCAATGCTCCGAAAGCAACCATTTGAGACATAATCGGCGCGCAGATCGCTATGGTGTCCTAATACAACGATAAAGAATCAGCATGCACTAATAGTTAGCTCAGATGTGGAAAATAGAGAAAGCTTTGGGAAGTCGCACCAGGAGCGAAAAGATATGACTAAAAGAAAACGATCCAGAGTGTCACCTCTTTCAAGATAAAAAACAGAGTAAAGCACCTCTTTGTAAGCTTATTTGGAAATCGAACCTGAGCTTTCGCAAGCTGTGGCATTAAATCCACAGGAGCCAGCAAGTAGCCGACGCGCCAGCCCATCATGCCATGCGCTTTCGAGAAGGAAAACACGTTGAGCACATGTGCACCTACTACAATTTCGTGGTTGGGGCCGCCGTACCTAAGCGAGCACAATATACAAAGAAGTCACGAAATATAAGGAGGGAGACAAAAAATTATGTTTGCATTATTCGCATAATCTAATCGTTTGACTTATGCCGAATGAATTGTGCCACAAAAAATATCAGAATACATCTATAAGGAAAAGGAACATCGTAATACGCTAAATTATGAAACTAAGCCACGTTTCAATCTCCATGACTTTAAACTCCTCTTCGCCGCTTTATCTCTCATATTGCTCCCATCACAACCTATCTCACCATCCGCCAGCGAAAGCTTCATAAGTGTTGTCGACTACCAGCCAACAATTGTACGCTTTGCAGAGGTTGGAAATGCGGTGCAGCTCGTGAGGCGGTAAAGTGAGGCCGGTAGGATTACCGGGGTTCACAATAGTTACCATCTGGTGTTCGTTTACAATATATACGCCATTTTCAGAAGGAGGGCTAACACATATGCAAACACACATGCAAACACACTATGGGTGATTAGATCCAAACTTCAATTCAAATACTCCTCTTTAACCCTCCCCTCGTCCAATTACTACTCCTTCAAATGTCGAGCACACGATTGAGTTGAACGACAAGTTGAACGTGCCATAATTTCTTTGTGATCAGAGAGCAAAGCACTGCACATGATTGCACAACCCCACAAATTAGTGCGCACACCTTAATCGGGCGTAAAGACGGTTTTCCATCAATCACTCCCTTCTTCAAGGCATCGGTGGCAGCGCTAGCACTATCCCTTTCAGCAACGCTAGCACTATCGCTGTCAGCACCAGAAGCAGCCCCAGCTGTTGGCCGCACCGCACTACTCGTAGATCCTAGCGGAGATGGCTGGTTGCGAGCCTGCAGCTCAGTCTCCAGCCATTCTAGATTAGGGAAATGACTCACAGGGTCACTGGGTCCGACGAGAAGTGCGTCAGACCCACCGTGCATGGTGATGCTCATCGCGTGGTTGAAGTAGTATCTTGAGGAGTGCGGTGGTGAACACAAGAAAGTAGTACAGTTTTACAGCTTTACGTGTTCTTCAAGAGGACGTGCAACCAAAGTAAACACTCAAAGCAGAACAGAGAAGCAGAAGGACGAAGAATAGAGGAGAAGCTCATATTTTATGTGTTTCTCTTACGGAGGAAAAAGGACAGCCGCTTCACTTGCTTGCCCGTCGAGGAGCGTGAGCACAGCATTTGTGTACGCCTATGACCAATTTGGTAGTTGATGGATGAAAAGACAGCAAGGCACAAGAAGCAAGGCATAAGCGAAAATAATATACTAGAATAAGAAGTCAGCGTGTATATATATGTATTTAAAACCTAATCTTAAATTTAGGGCATAGCGTAGCAATGAAGGAAAATAGAGCGCGGTCACCTCCTTAACAAAAGGAAATACATGCTATGTACGACCTGGTTGGCGCCTTGTGTGATCATCACGTCATGATCTGAAGGGCACGAAAAGATTCCACGCTCGTTGCGCAGCCGCTCTCTCAATGCTTCCACCAAAGGAGGGTGACCCATCGCTGGACCATACCTGAACTCCGCCAAGTTAGAAACACATAGGCCATGGAGGCAATATACATGCAAGGTGTAGTAGTAGAAGTATTTAGAAACACTTACGAGGTGACAACAAGACACAATGAAAACAAAGTGAATTCTGGCATAAAAATAAAGCTGCGCAGCAGAAGAGTGCTCTTGAGAAAAAATTAGACACTCCAAAACGCTCGGATAGAGAGTTGTTCTGTCCACGTAGAGATGACAGAATTGGCAAGAAGTGTTCCTCAAATCTACTGTACAGCACAGCCCCTCTAATTACCCGTGAATTTCGGGTTGAGTTAAAGCATCGCGTGCTGCCTCTAGAGCTTCTTCTGGCGGGCTCCAATACACAATCCCCTAGTAAGGAAAAAAAAATGGTTGTATTACTTAGTTTCACGAAGGCCAGGTAACATGAGTTATCTTAGCATGCTAGGATAAGTCATACATTATTATTTTACGACCTATGATAGGCGTCCTAAATCTGCATTTTATGAGAGGTGGCGCGCTAACTTCTTACTTGAGCTAAGCTGATTGGGGGCGGCTTGATTTCCCGTAGGAACTCCTGCATTTGCACGATACAAGGAGGCACCGTTTCGCGCATCGCTTTACTTGTGATCGCTGCAGCTGCACCGATTTTAGCGAGGCTCATGCTTGAATCTATTTTGTGATATTGATGCCCAATGCAGATAATATGAATAAACGCTTGGCGACCTTCTCTTTACTCTATGCTCGAAGTTGAGACGCCTCGTTGGCTGTATCTTCTTAGAGCTTTTGATGTTTTGGTCGGTCGGTGGTCACCTCAGATCCTCCAGATCCTCTGTGCTCGTGTGAGAATTCTCAGAATTTTACACTCTGCCGCTCTCTTCTCTCGGCGGCTGACCTACAAAAGGAGCAAGCTACTGTACGGTGCTACAGAGTGATCATAACGTTAGCTCCGGCCCAGTAGCATGCAGGCTGAGAGGCGGCGTCCGGGAAAGCGTGTGCTCGTCCTATTCCTGGTAGACTTTGTTTCTTATCTTCCTTCCACGCCTTTTTTTTCTCTTTCAATCTTATCTGAGGCCTAATTATAGTTCACGCCTAACGTTTCCATGATCATTTCAACTGCTGTTGTTTTCTGGGGGTTCCCATTCTTTAGGCGGTTATATGCTTGGCGTATTATTCATTGTACTCGGCGCATTCAGATGCAGCAAAACAGTCACCAAAACACGCATTCGCGCATTCTGGCCCTGTCTCACCCGTGTATAGTAGTAGCAACGCTATCAGCAGTACCGGGAGCAGCAGCTACGCACACACTAGTGAAGGGCATGACGAACACGCTGCAAGTAGGCCCTTAAGTGCACCCGCAGCTGCTGCGCCAGATTTACCACCTCTGCCGCCTTTGCCGCCCACTTCTTTGGACAATTTGTCAGCCTCGCTTCATAGTTTCATCGGCAACGTTGAGTCCAGTTTACATGTGCCTCCTCCTGCGCCACCACAGCTGCCGCCCCTCTCTGCCGACTCTTCCTCAACAGCTGGGCTTCCAGAGCTGCCTCCTCTTGGTGTTAATTTCTTAAGAAGCAGCGGTAGCAGTCATCATGCTGCTAGCAACTATGGAGCTGCGGCAGGTGGCAGCGCAGGAGTGAGTGGTGTCAGTGTCAGTGGGAGCGATCAAGCTTCTGCAGATGGAAAAAGAGGAATAGAAGGGGGTGACGATGACGCTAGCTGGTGCCGCTCGAAAGCCTCAGCCCACAATATAGTGCCGCGAAAATCGTGGGGAAACTTGCCTTCGGGACCATTGCGAGACGAGTGGCATGAACGGAAATGCAACAAGCACTTGCTAATGAACCGGCAAAGAGAAGGTGGTGGTGGCAGTGGTGGTGCCTTTTCTAGCAGGAGCAGCAGCAGTGCCAGCAGTAGCAGTAGCATTTCTAGCAGCAGCAGCAGTAGCAGCAGCAGCAGCAGTGCAGGTGGTGCTAGCTCCGTGTCCTCTGGCAGTCATCTAAATGCAGCTCCTTCTTCTGCCACAGCTGCCAAGGCACCGGTGGATCCCGATGAAGCGTGGTGCCGAGAAACGGTGTGGACGTATGACGTGCGGCCCGGGTCGACCTGGGGAAAACTGAACAGCCAGGGGCAAGGTGACGGGGATTGCTATTTAATAATTTCCGTGTTTGAACTGGCGTGTTTATTTAAGTTTTTTCCTTCTCTTATTACTGATTGTTGTGAAGCCAGGAGTACGCAAAGAGAGAAAATGCACGCTAACAGGGCGGGGGGGGGGGGGGGGTGAGTTCCTGATGGTTTCCTTCTCGTTCGTCTCTTCCATAGTTCGTTCATTTATTTCCTTCGCGCCCTCAACTCTCTTCAACCATTCTTCCCTCCCTGCTCCCCCCTTAAAAACAAACAGGGAAGTGGCGCGCCCTCAATTGCGACGAAAAAGTCACCGCCAAGGCCGCCTTCGTCGATCAGTCCAAACTGCCAATGTGCCCCAACGCCAATGCCAATGCAGGGAACTCTGAACAGCCCAAAGTGGCGGTGTGCTGTGGCACGACCACCCGAAAAGTGAGAGCGTGCAAGTTCGAGACGAAAGAGAGATGATAGGAACAGAGAAAATTGAATTTTTTATGATATGATTATGATGCCTGTGCCTACGAATACTTGTGTGTGTATTTATAACTATTCCTGTTGCAATGAATCCTGCCATTATCACCATCTCATAACCTGTTGTAACAACCAATTAATCAAACGTTCTAACCGGTCATATGCTCTTTATTCATGCCATATTAGGTCACGGGCCCCGCGCTATCGAAACTCGCCTTGTTTCGTTACTTGCTTCCCTCTATGGCGCATACTTTGGAATGCGGCTACTCATACATGGCGGTAGTGGGGTTTGACGCGGGAGATCCTTTTTATGACACCCTGCACGGGAAGCTACAGGTGATGACGAGAATGTATGTGGTAGATGAAGAAGGATTTACTGTATTCTTGAACCCTACTATTCGACTTGCTGCTGTTAGCGCTTCACACGCTTTCCTGCTATTCAAAGCCGCTTATTAAAGGCATTCTACTTCCGAACCCTACTCCTCATGCACGCGCTTTGATCCTTTCCTTCTTTTTCTGCTTCTTCTTCTTCTTCTTCTTCTTCTTCTATGCACTAATATATATATACGCGCACATGTGTACGAACATGGCTATAAACACCACCAATGCCAGGTGGAGCAGTGGTTCGAAGAGCACTTCCGGAAGCCTCTAGCTGAGCGGGGCATCACAACCTCGCTCCAACTAGTGCGTGTCACCAACCCGCTAAAGAAACCGGGCCCCGTGTTCAACGCGATCACAAAAGCGGCTTACGACCTCGGCGCAGATTACATTTACCGGGTATGTAAATTGTGAATTAGCTCGGTGGTGATGGTATGCTTCACGAGTTTTTGTTCAGAATCGATGCGTGTTTATTCTTCAATCATACCATTTCAGAATATTATCTGCTTGCATGTATGCCTTTTGTGTTTTACCATATTTAAACTTCGTACCTGTTGTGGGTACTGTGAATTTCCAATGTTGTTGTTGTCATATCTTAGGTCAACGACGACACGGAAATGGCTGTCTCGTGGGCAGGTGCTTCATTCTCCTCTGCCTGACACGATTTGTATCCGCTTGCTTTTCCAAATCGAGTGCAACATTACTGAGGACATTTTTTTTATGTTTCTTGCTCTATCCTCATACAATAAATTCTCTCTGTTTTTGTATGTGTAGCTTCCTATTTTTTTTCACTCCCTAATATACACCAATCCTAAACGCAGGCCCGATGATCAGAGAGCTGGCCTCGCTCGACCCCCCCAACGTCGGTGCCGTCGGCCCGTTGTGCCGGCAGGGCAACACCAAGATTTTGACCCACGATTTTACGCACCGCACTCACATGGAAATCTTTGGGCGCTTGTACTACCCGCCGCAACTGGTAATGGCAACGCTAGAACAGTGCTAAATACTTCCGTAGTATATCTCTGTTTTTGTTGATAACATTATGATAACTTCTCTGTGAAAACTTATCAAGAACGCGCTTAAAAAAATGGAGTGTTTGAGTATATTCGTGCTTCGTTTTTTCTGCCATGAATTGAGGGTCGCTGTCTTTTCTCTAATATGTATGCATATAGTAAATAGCCCCCCCCGCAAACACACAGGTGGATTGGTGGATGGACGATTGGATCAGCCGCGTTTACGGCAGTAGGCGCACGCGGCAAGGCGCCAGCGTGAGCGTGGTGCACCATACAGGGGCACACGGCCAACGCTACCAGGTAGAAAGCACAAGAACCATGGTGATGATGGTGATGATGCACTTTTACTAAGTACTAGATATGAATGCTGTTATGGCTATGAGTACGTAGGTATACTATATACAAGGATGCCTGTGTGCATGAAGTATGCTAGTTACTGGCAGCAAAAGAAGTCTAAATGAGAGCTGATCAACCACCATCACCCCACTACCGTATAACAGACTCACACGCGCACACTCTCTTGTTCATTTTTTTCCTTCTTGTTACTCATACCCCTCTCAGGTGGACAAGTCGAACAAACGACACTTGGAGCGCTTACTGGAGGAAGGGAAACAGAGCATTCTCAAGTACTTGAGAGCCAATGGAGCCACCGAAACAGCGATTCGCTCCGTTGCCCAAGACAAATTTGGCACCTTTAAGTTCAAACAGTTTTGATTTTTGATTGCGCTGGTCTCTCATCTCTCATGAATTTGTGGCTCTCATAGACAGAACAGAAGTGCCTACTTCTGACTTCTGAAGTCTCTATAGTTATAGTTAAGCGGCGCTATTGTACTAATTTTCAGGTGATGTAATGAAATATTTAATAACCAATAATAAACATGCCAAGTCCCACGAATTTCTGTATGATACCTCTTAGAGGTGGAATAATTACCAAGGGAAATGCAAAGGCGCAGGGCCTGTTGCGACACCGCCACTATCACTATCACTATTATCATAATAAAAAATATAGGTGCTACCAACTACCAATGGTATTATACTACGGAAATAAAACAAATGAAAGCCGAAACCCAACGGCACTGGCATGGCTTATACAACACGCCGGGAGCTGAAGGTGCGTGGTCCTTCGCGCCACACCCTTTACACTAGAGAGCAGGGTCAATACTGCCGCTCAAAAAGTGCTATAAATCGCTCACTTCGCTTTCGGCCGCTTGGTCCGACCCAGACGCAGCTCCTTGCTCTTCTATCTTTACAGCACGGCGAGTGAGTAGCTTTGATTCGGAAATGTTGCCCAGCTCCTTGAGTACACTCGCGAAATTGCGAAGTAGTTTTGCGACTTCAAGATGGTTTGGGCCGTGTTCTGCTTCATAAAGCAGCAGAGTGCGGCGAAACAGTGGCTCTGCTTCGTCCAACTTTCCCTGCGCTTTGAGGAAATTCGCCAGTTTCTTCAGAGTGCTCGCCACTTCAGGGTGGTCCGAGCCGTACTTGGCTTCCCGAATCGCGAGAGCGCGCTGGTAAAATTGCTCAGCTTCGGAGCGCCGGAGCTCCTGCGTCTCGAGCAAGCTCGCGAAGTTGTCCAGCGTGGTCGCGAGGTCGGGGTGGTCGGGGCCGCATTTCGCTTCCCGAATGTCCAACGCGCGGCGATACAACTCTTCGGCTTCGGCGAGCTTGCCTTGGTCCTTCAGCAAGTTGGCCAAGTTGTTCAAGGTCGTGGCCACGTACGGGTTGTTGGGCCCAAATTTCGCTTCGCGGATCTCCAAAGCGCGGCGATAAACTGGCTCGGCGTCTATGAGCTTGCTCTGCTGCACGAGCAAGTAGGCCAAGTTGTTGAGGGCCACGGCGACGTTCGAGTGGCCGGGCCCAAGGGCGGACTCCACAATCGCCAGAGAGCGGCGCGTCAGCGTTTCAGCTTCCGCAAACTTCCCCTGGTGGGTGACCAAAATGGCCAAGTTTGCCAGCGAGTTCGCGACTTCTGGGTGGTCTGCCCCATACGCGGACTCGAAATTTGAAGGGCGCGCCGAGAGTACGGCTCGGCTTCCGAATGGTTGCACTTCGTGACGATGGCGAAATTCGCCATGTGCATGAGAAGGTTGGCCATTTCGAGGTGGTCAGGGTCGTACACTTTTTCTTTGATCTCCAACGCGCGGCTGTACAGAGGCTTTGCTTCACTGTATTTCCCATGGTCAAAGAGCGAATTGGCCAAGACAAGCAGCGACTTCGCGACTTCGGAGTGATCTGCGCCGTAAAACGATTCTTTGATTGCAAGGGCGCGGCGGGATAGTGGGATAGCGTCGATTGTCTTCCACTGTTTTCGGAGGCTTTCTGCCATGTTGTCGAGGGTTGCAGCAACGTCCGGGTGGTCCGGCCCATGCCTGGCCTCTTGAATCGCGAGGGCACGAGCATACAGCACTTCAGCTTTGGTGAACCGAGCAAGGTTGTGCAACAATCGCCCCACCGACAGTGAAAGGTCGGTATCGTCGCTATCTTCCGCAAATTTCGCGCCCGTCTCCGCCATCCATGCGCGCATGCCGTCGCCAACAATGTGATCCAACTCTTTGAACCCGTTGGTGCCCAGGTCGCGTTTTATCCACCCAAAGATCTTCGTGCGATCTTCTTCCAGCGTGGCGACAGCTTTTTCACTTTTGATGGACGTAAACATCGTTACAATGCTATCGAAGTCCGTTGAAAGGAGGTCTTTCAATCTTCCACGGTCTGACAAACTGAGCGCAACGAGCAACTCCTTGCCGTTGGACATCGTAGTCATGACTTCGTACAAGCACCACGCACGAGATAACGCAGTGGGCTGCAGAATTGGAGTCGCAAAGAGAACTGTGCGGGCGCAAACCCGGATGATGTCCTCAAACATGTCGCAGTCGACTGTATTCGGGCAGGTGCCGTCGGCCCGAACGCCCCGGTGCTGCGCGCATGCAATTACGTCAAGAAATAGCGCACAATCCTCCTATGGAATCGAAACGAAAGAAAAGCAGAAATGGAACCACTGAGACAACACACCATCACAAAATGTGCAATTGAAGTCTACGCGTTAGCGTAAGCACATGTAACCGAAGACTTACTCCAAACCCTTTGGCGGCGAGCGCATCTTCAATCGATGTGATGAGATCAGACAACGAAGCGCCAGGCCCGCGCCACGAGTAGCTCACAAACGTGTTGATGCTCGAAAAGTACGGCGCGCCAGTAACGGGGTCGTGCATCAACCCTGCATCTATCATTGTCTCCACGAAACTTGCACCCGTATGCAGAGAGCACGCCTTCCCCGAAAACGGGTCGAGGTCGCGGTTGAACTCTTGCCAGTCTGTAGCCGAATCCGTGGTGTGGGTACCGTTCAAAAACTGCCCGCTATTGATGTCTGTGCGATCTAGCTCGCTGAGGTCGGCCCGGAGATTGCGCAACATTGCCAGTTTCACTCCACGCTGAAGCATGGGCACGCGCTGGTCTTCGCTAAGCGCTTTGACCGCCTTTGTGTTGCTGTCTGGATGTTTGTCTCGGCTCTTTTGCGCTAGGGTCCTAAGAATGAAGGCCATTGCACTTCTACACGACGTTCGAGCCAAAAAATGCGTGCTACATCCAGCTTCAAGTAAAATAAGACGACGATAAGTAGAGAACCCTCACGAACTCGTAACTCGCAGACATGGTGAGTCGCCAGCAGCCATAAGCTCTCATCCCATGTCGCACAGTTGCATTCCTGCGGACCAAAGAAGACCAATTATATATGAAGTGCTGTCACGCAGTCGTCACATAAGAATACAAGTACATATACCATTCAAGGTCATTGAGAGAAAAGCCCGTGAAATAATACGCGCGGTCACAGATAGAGCTTTCCTAGCTTGAGTTATGAACCGTCAAAGCATGCTACCCTACTCATAAGTTTCGGAAGTCTCGCAAGTCTTAAGCAGGTTTAAGCCTATTGAAAGGAAGCGTGGATTACTTGAATGAATAATGCACGGGTTGCATAATGACTTACTTGTTTCTCACTAAGAGCTAACTCGATATTAGAGGCTTAAGGCTTACGTGCTTCTATGGTTGGTCCACATTTTCATGGCTCTGTAGTCCAGTAGTAGTCTGTTGTCTGTTCTGTAGTCGGTACAGGTAGTTTTGGGTAATAAATAAGATGGGCAAAACTTGCGAACTCGAACTCGAACTAATACAAACCCAAATGGCACAGAAGCCAGTGCTGCGGGCAGAAGTGGGAATGCGCGTGCGTTGCGCAAACAAAGCAAGTGCGGAATGATTCAGGAGGGAGAGGGGCATT
>Ga0307931_1002307_pt1 | contig 12273 bp, 12 predicted proteins | sample OrgLakmetageno47_FD_201816 | JGI IMG/M metagenome (GOLD analysis project Ga0307931, IMG submission 201816) | Saline water microbial communities from Organic Lake, Antarctica - #47 | ecosystem: Environmental > Aquatic > Non-marine Saline and Alkaline > Saline | place: Antarctica: Organic Lake... | reverse complement strand
AAAAAAAAAAACATAATTACAAACAAAAAGCGTTCAGGCGTAATTCTTAAGAATTTGGCGGATATGCCATGGTCGCGATCACTGTCACTCTGTCTCTCTCCAATGGTGAATTTTTCTTGTTCAAACCTGAACGCTGATCGCGAAGCAAATCGCAAACGCGGTCGCCACACTGAAGGCCAGTGCACCAATCACGTCTGGCCCGGCTAGAATCGACCACGCGGCCAAGAGCGCACAACTGCTGACGGCACCTCCTAAACCCAGCTGGAGCATCGCCACCGGCGAAGCCAGGGCTAATTCGAAGAGCATCAAAGTGAAGAACACCGCCAGGCCAGCGGACACCAGCACGGCCAAGAGAGCGCCACTGGGGCTAGGGCCCGAGGCGGCATGCTGGTGCTGCAGAGGGGCGTAGTCGTCGTTGCGGTAAGTGCTGGGAGTGCTGTCGCTGCTTCCGCTGCTAATGGTGCCGCTGCCGCTAGAGTGCACTAAGTCCAGGCCGTGTTTGGTGACTTCAGAGCGCTGCGCGGCGGTGACCAGCACCGTGTATTCAGGAACTCCATGCACGACCTTTAATACAGGTAGAGTAGATTCATGTATAAATGTGGGTGTTTGGGAAATTATGATGGTGCCATTAGAGTTGAACGAAATCAAAAGGATAAATCTTTGGGAATATTGACTTATCATCCACCATTCTGCTTCTTAAATACTTCCGTAACCAAAAGCAACCATTTCTACAAGTGGCATAACACATAGTTTTTCCTTACCGCAACCACCGCCATCGTCAAGAGGTGCGTCAAGAAGAGCAGCGCGAACAGAGCGTCGCGGCACTGCGGCGCAGTCTTAAAAGGGGGCCTCAGTTCCTGGTCCTGGTCAAAGGGCACCACGTCCACTAGGGACGCGCTTTCTGAGCCGTCCAACAAATTGTTGTCGTCGATGTACTTGGGCTTCGGTTGCCCCCACGCCCACTTTTCTTGCGGTGCCTGCTGCTGCTGCTGCTGCGGTGGTGGTGGTGGTTTCGAAGTGCCTGTTCGAGCGGCGTCACTGTCCGAAGGAGGAGGAGGCAGCAAGTTGCCACTAGCCGAGGCACGCCGTTCAGCCGCAGACATGGGGCGCGGTTCGGGCACATAAGGTGGCGCTTCAGCCTATTCATAATTAGGGAGTTAAGATGGTGATGGTGAAGGGCGTGGGAAAATAGAGCTTCGACCCAAAAATGATCGAAAAACAGTCTTCAGCTGATATACGATACAGTGCAAAAGCTAAAGCGCTTACCAAAATTTCCGTCTTGGCTTCATGGGCTTTGCCCTTGAGGGTAGACAAGTAATATGGTGTGTCCGCTAAGTATGGGTTCTCCTCGTCGTCGCCACTTGCTCCTGGTTGAGTGCCCGGGGCGTGGGTCGGCACATGAGGCAAGCCCGCAGCACTTGCTGCCGGACCAGCCGCAGCAGCAGCCACAGGCGCGCTATCGCTTGGAGAGCTTTCGGGGTTAGGCGCTGCCTCTGTTACGGGAAGGTTGGCGTAGCGGCCTGAGAACGCAGTCGTTCGCGGCGCCGCGCCCGAGTTCGGGGCCGGCATTATTGCGCACGAGAACGGTTGACACTGGTGGACAGACAATGCAAGTTCGGAAGAACATAGGTAGCGGGGAAATTGAGAGGATGATGAATGTCAACTCGGGTGATATTTTACTCGATCGTGCCTAACCTCGAAAGTGTAAGCTCTTTTTTGCCCAAGCAATCCAGCAACAGTAGTTAGTTCACACTTTGAATTGGGCTTGTGAACTGACCAGCAGCCAGCAGCAGCTCGTGTTCGAATTTTCCGGCAGTCAACATGAGACCAGACAAACCAAGAGGTAGGCGGTAGCACCCCTCTTCCACAGCATCATGGGTGGTAGGGTGCTTTTTCCCAGAAGAAATTGGAAAAAAAGGCCATTTTTTTCCTGCCACCCCCAGAGGAGGAAGTATATTTTCCAGCTGAGACAGGTAAAAATAAGCTAATTCTATCATCAAAACCTCATAACTGATGTCTATTTGGGGGCAGGAATTCTTTACGCCCGCTTTGGAATGCAGTTTAAGCGTAAGATCTTCTTGTGCGCATGCCGAGTGGCGAGTGGGCATGCCACGCGTCATTCATGCACGGTGTGCTATACTAAATCAAAGGTTCCCAATTGCGGTGTGCTTAGTAGCGGGGCGGTGGCTGCGAGGAAAGGAACAAGAAACTATAGGGAACCGCTGGTCGGTCGATTGAGCACTCTCCGCTTGCGACTACCCGACTAAGAAATTATCGCTCGTGCGCAACGCGCAACGTGCTCTACTGCCACTGCCCGGACGTCCGTAAATAGGCGGATGTGTGGTGCGCGCGTTTCGAGACGCCCGCGGCCCGCAACATGAATTACCGATGTCCGTGAAGACCAGTCGCCCGTTCCCTTGTCCCTTGGAGTTCAAAGCAAAGAGTCAAAGAGTCATATTGTTATGCTCCTTCTCCATGCTCCATGCCCAAGACCGCAGTTCAATACCAATCGACCGGGGGGTGCACATGGGCCATTCCGTAAGCCCTTGGGCTTGAATAAAACTCGAAATGAAACTAGGGCTTCGTGTATTAATAATAAGCATATTTGACTGCTTTTGACGCAGTTTATGGGCTATATGGGTCTATCTAGCCCTATTTTTATGCGATTTACCGGGCTCTGAAACAGCACATTTATGTGCCATTTTTGGGCACTCATTATGAAGTCAAGTCATTTCTCTTATGGACGGACGAGAACAATAAATTTACACATCCAACGCACAGGTATATACATAAACAGTGGCCTTAACACTCCTGCGGAATTCTTCCCATACAAGAAGTATTTAGGTCAATGTACTCCCCAGGAGCACAGGAGTATCAGCAGTGAGGAAGTGGCTTATTCGTCAATATTTGGATTTGAAGCTAAGCAATCTCGCACTTTCTGCCATGAAACCAATACCGGCAATCGGTAAAGTAAGGAGGTACCGACTTCATGGCTATAAATACGCCGCGTGGAGCGCAACCGGCATAATCATTCAGCCCACGACTTTCAGCTCATTGCCGTGGCTTAGAGCACCAGTAAATGCACGGCGCTAGCCTTAACGGTTGCCGCGAGCGTTGAGCGGCTATACTCTTGCAGACGTCCTCGGGTGTCTCAAAGCCCGCTAGCAGTCGAGCCTGAATCAAAGGCGCTCGCACCATTGAGACCCCGAATTTCTGCCACCTCGACGACCACTGCCGTCGACTCCTTGAGCAACTTGGAAGTGTTGTTGCCGACAGTGACCTAGTCATCTGCCATTGGATCGCCCGCAGCCGCACTCGAAGGTGCTTGCATAATGCTACCACACCTGCTCCTTGAGCTGCGTAGGTTTCTTTTCAAGGCTGACACAAACTCAACACCGTCGTGATCGACACCAGCATTATCGGCAAATCGCCGGCGTCAGCAGGAACGGCACCATCATCTAGCAGCAGCGGCAACAACGGAAGTAGCAGCACAAGTAGCTTCCCCAGCAATAAGCTCGTGCTCTCCAAACTGCACTTAAATCGCTTAAAGCGGCCAACAGGTTTTAAAGCTAAGTGTGCTAACCTATGTTGACTTCGAGTGCGCCGTAAGAGGTGGAGTCTGATTCAGAATTATCATTGGAAATGAACTTATTCAACATCCCCGACTGCTCCATCATCTCCATCGCCACTTCAATAATGACCAGGCGTTCCGTTAATGTTCCATGTGCGAGTTCTGGAGGCTAATGCAGCGTTTTGGGCAGTGTTGAGGCAGTAGTTCCTGGCTCGAAGCCACAATGGCACCACCTACCCCTAGCTAGGGTGGTGCGTGCTAAATTTGGCGGAATTCTGGAAAATAGTGATAACATGGGTCCGTTGGGTTTTCTGCCTACCTCTTGAGACAAACCCTCCTTTTGGGAGAAAAAAAATGGAACTGTAGGTCTACTGTAGGTCCTACCACAGACAGAGACTGAGACCGCCGAGACCGAGACCGAGACCGAGACCGAGACGTAGACTCACCAAGACTCACCAAGACCACGCAGCTGCACCTGTACCTTGAGGCTTTGGTGCACCTCGCACATCGCACCACTTAAACAAGCACCGTTTCCAATTCCGATGTCCCGCCAAGGTTGCGATTCACGTACCCGCGGGAATCAAGCGCGAGGTCTTAAAAATTCACTTCACGCGGTATTCACGCGGTACTTACGTGGGAATCACATGCGGTATATATTCGGTAACATCCTCAAATATACGGTAAATACGGGGGATTCGGTGTTCTTTTTGGTGGTGGGGGGTCGTCGTGTCTTCAAGTTTCGTGTGTGGTGCGCTTGCCTTTCTCTTTATTCCCTCTTTCTCTCTTCGCGCCCTTTCCTCCCGCCTTGTGCGTGCGCCTTCAGCTGCAGTGTTCATCGCCATGGACCATGGCTGTGCGCATACAGACAAGTGCGAAATGTTACTGAAAATTTCGAGGAGATTCCATGATAACGTCACTCTATTCTCTATTCTGAGCCGATTCCCGTGACGGAAACCACGTCTGATTGGTTAAAATTTAACTTTCCGCGTGATTCCCGCGTAATTACGTGCGTGAATCTTAACCTAGTGTCCCGCGCACCAGATATAATATAAAAAGAAGGGCGTGTTGCGTGTTGTGTGTTGTTTCCTCCTCTCTCTTTCTCTGGCTATTGCGGTATGCATGCAATGCAACAAGCAACAACGATGAATTATGCTCGGTGCTCGGTGCGCCAGAAAGTACACTCGTCGAAAGCCAGTAGAAGCTAGGAGCTGAACTAGTAACATTCTGAACGCTGAACGGCCTTGCTTCTTGGTTCTTGTATTCTTGCTTTTGATGACTTCCAGTCCGACTTGATGTCCAAGGCCAATAGAAATCGTAACAATTGATAATCGAGGAACGACAACGAGGCACCAATTAAGAATAAGTAATCAGTACTAAGCGCCCTGCATTAGCGGAGTGCCCTACAAGGCATTAGAAAAGAAATCCTCCGATTATTTGAGTAAAGCCTCAAAACGCCTCCACATCATCGTGCGTGGGGCGCGGCGACTGCCCGCGCTTCCGCATGCGGCCTGCTCGCCCTTTCCGAGTGCGGCTCTCGCGGCTGCTGCTGCTCCCGCCGCTCGCGTCCGGCGGTGGAGGCGGCGGTGCTTGCGAAGTTCCCATGCCCGACGAGGAGGAAGGATCGAGCGAGGCCACGCCTTTTGGGGACCTTCCACTCGAGTTGGACCGTGAAGATGGGGCTGCGTGTCGCTGCATAGGATCCTCCTCGTTAAATGCGGCATACTCGAGTCTCCCACCAGTGTGGGCGTTCTTCCTCGAGGAAGGCTTCGCATTTCCTCCTGTTATTCTTCCTGCTTTGGCGGCAGCGGCAGCGGCACGTGCCTGCTGCGCCCCTTCCGTGGCCGCGGTACCCTCAGAAAGGGGGGAAAGGGTGTTGTCCATGATGGACGAAGAGTCCATAACACCCCCACCTGTAAAAGAGGCTTCGCGGCGGGCCCTCTCTTGAGGGCGCAATGAAGCTACAGGGCTGCTTGGTGTGCCTTTTGGAGGTGCAGCCCAGCAATCCACGCACACGTCGTAGTCGCACTCCCTGTTGAAGAATAACGAGCGCAGTGTTTGAAGGAAGAGAACATATAAACGTAGGCAGAAATCGTGCAGATAAAGGCAATTTAAGAAGACATCAAAGTATGCCAGAGGCTTATATACCCTCAAGTCATGCATCCATTGAATTCGAACTCACCGGCAGCCATACATCCGATGGTTAGGCCCAAAACGCTCGCAATTTGGGTCAAGATCATGGCAGCAGCTGCAGTACCAGCCCTCTTCGGGGGTGAAGAACTCCTTGAGGCCATGCCCTTTGTCGCAATCCGCAATGCGGCCACCACTGCCACTGCCACCGCTGCTACCGCTGCTACTGCTGCGGCTGTTGCTTCCGGGCGCAGTGCCCTTTAGTGCTGAAGAAGAAGAAGAAGAAGGCGGAAGAGGAGGCGGCGGTTGCGTCGGCCGAGGCGGCAACGTCGTTTTCCTTGCGTGGCTAGTGCTCGGAGGTGACACTGGCACCATCTCCTTGGTGCCGACTTCTTCGTCATCTTCTTGAAAGCGCTCCGATGCATGGGCGCGTGGTGCTGCCGCTGCTGTGCCCGCGAGGGGCCGCCTCGCTCTCGGGCTCTTGCTGCTGCCAGTCTGACTACGAGATGGGCTTCGGCTGTGAGGTCTTCGACGCACCGACGGCGATTGCCCTCGGCTAGTATGACCGCCTCTATTGCCGCTGCCACCACCGCTGCTAGCGCCAGCCACACCACCGCTTGCTGCGTGCATAAGCAGTTCAAGGGCTGCTGCTTCTGGATCCGGCGATGCTGCCTCAGCCGCTGCTGCTGCTGCCTCGACAGCAGAACGCGATCCGTCATCCTCATCGTCCTCCTCATCATCAGAGCCATCCTCACCTCTTCTTGCTGCCGCTTCCAGCTGAGACAGAGAAGCTGCTTGCGAATCACTGGCTGCTCCTGCTGCTGCGGCTGCTTCGGCGGCTTTGCGCTGTTGCGTTTCATAGCCGTTGGGACCGAACCGAGGCACGCGTGTCGTGCGCGGTGCTGCTGCCGCTTCGGAGTCTAAGTCCGCGATGATGTTCGCGTAGCTACTAGCGGTGGAGGCTCCAGCAGCAGCGCTTTGCGGTGTGCCGCTCCCGCCTCGGCCGCCGCCACTGCTGCCGCCTTTCCCGCTAGCACCCTTACCACCTTTTCCAGCCACTCCTTTGCCACTGACAGCAACAACGCCTTTGCCACTCGCGCCTTTCCCGCGGCCTATGCCTCCTCCTTTTCCACTGCTATTGACATAGTTGCTACTGCTGCTCAAGTCATCGCTCTCAGGCACCTCATCTCCAGTATTCGACGCCTGCGAGGATGCTCCCACCACACGCGGGGACCTCAGTCGCCCACCTCCGCCGCGGCCGCTGCTCCCGCTCCCGCTCCGCCCGCCCCTTCCTCCTCCCGCTCCTCCGTCGCCACGACCACCGCCGCGGCCGCCGCCACTCCCGCCATGGCTACTCCTGTCAACAGCGCGGCTCCTGCCCCTAGAGGCCGAGGCGGCAGCCGCTGCGATAGGATCATACAGGGGGCTTCCCCAATTTCGCTCACCGCCACCGTTGCCGTCGTAAGCTTCGTCGCCGATCCCGCCAATTAGGGCGCTCAAATCGTCGAGCGGGGCGTCTTCCATCGCCAAGCGCATCACTGAGGTTTCGCCGACGCCAAGGATGCTGTGGTCGCCTCCCGGAGCTTGCTTGCCGACTGCAATCGGCGACATGTCCTCCTCTCGCGTAGGGCCAAACAAGAACGAATCGTCACCTTCCTCGCTCCCTTCATTATCACCTTCTCCTTCCACTTCTCCTCGACCTCTTCTTTGATGCCTTTCTCCATCTCTGAGCGATGAAGAAGAAGGAGCGTTTTTGGCGCTTGGTCCAGCAGCAGTGCCGCCACCACTGGTAGTAGCGGCTCGGCGTTCGGAGTCTACACGTCGACTGAAGTGCCGAAACGATGCTTCTTCACCGCCTTCCTCCTCTTCCGGGAGACCTCGATCTTCGTCTCCTCGACCATGATGATCATCGTCATTATAGCCATGGTGGGTGTGATTGAGGTGCAAATCTTCGTCGTCTCCATCCGCCGTGCGCCTTCGCACGTCTCGCTGCGTGCCGTCTTCTCCGTCGTCGTCCTCTTCGCCTTCGCTCCCCTCTGCCATCTCCGCCTGCAAACCGCTGTTGCCGCGCGGCCTCCGCCCCGACGCTAAACCCACAGCAGTAGACTGTGGCGCCCACCCGAGTTCTTCTCGCACTGGGGCTGGTTCCTGGTAGCCGGGCTGGCCTGGCTGGGGCACTCCTGACTGCGCATGAGCCCAGTGTTGAGCTTCCAACAGACCCTCCAAATCTTCTGCGTCCAACCCGCCGCCACGCACTGCGCGAGACCGCGACTTGCGCCGCTCCCGGGAAGCGGCGTCCAAAACACTGAAGCGCTTCTTTTCGGTGCGGCTGAGGCGCCGCACACCCGACTTTTGAAGCTCCGCCAAGTCCGCCAGCTCCCCTTCATCGGCCACTTCGTCAGAATTGTCGCAGTACCGCAAACGGTCTTCGTAGCTTAAGCCGTCCCCTAAGATGTCATCCTCATACTCGTCGCCGCCGCCGCTGTGGATTTGGCTGTCTCTAGGACCGTAGCCAGCCAAAGGACGCGGCCTCCCCAGAGGGCGCTCAACGGCTAAATTACCCTGGAACAAGAGAAGTTCCCGGGCAAAGAGAAAACTTCCATGTTATGCGAGCCACTAAGAAACTACAACGTTGAGATTTAACAATAAAACCAATAAGTTTGAAATAATGTGAGGCTATTTTTTTTCCTCCTCAACGTTGCCCATGACTACCTGTATGCTGGGCGTTCGCAACCTCTCCACAGCGTCGTAGTCCTCTAGGCGGTATTCCCCGTAGCCTGCACTGCTGCTCGCTTCCGAACCCGCAAAGGAAGAGCGCACGCTGGGCGCTAGAGAATCACGGTGTTGTTGGTTCTGGTTCTGGTGGTGGTGGTGGTGCGGTGGAACAGCAGCTGGAGAGGGAGAACGCAACGACAAGTTGCTCTCGTTACCTACACCAACACCACTGGCACTGCCATTGCTGTTACTGCCCATCCCAGACTGGCCATTTTGGTGTGCACGATTTTTCGCTCTCTCTGCTGCTTTCGCACTTTTGCTCTCTTTCCGTGCATCGAGACGATTGAGCGTGGCTTCCAGAGAAGCGCGTTCGTCTGGGTGGTGAAAGGTGCACGCCTGTCAAGAAAAAAATGATAATAAAAAAGGGGGGGGTGGGGCGGATACCATCACATATTCCATACAATAGATGTTGAAGTGCGAGGGAGCGTCGCAAACGTCCACATGTGTTGTCATTTCTTTCTTACCTCGAGGGTCTCGTTTCGGTCTGCACGATTCATGGCCCCCAGGCAAGCCACCTGAGCGTCGATCGGCAAGCACCCGAGCGCGCGGCCTCTTGGCGGTACATCCATGGCGAGCAGCAAGGAAGGAGCCATTTCGGGCAGGCATTGCGCTAAGAGCGCGGCGACTCCTCTGTACATTAGCGGAAGTATCAAGAGAAAAGAGGGAGGGAAGCAACAAGCAGGAACGGGCAAAGGGAATGAGCGAACGACACGAAATGGAAATTATATCATGCTCAAGAGAAAGAATCCGGTTATCCTTCATTTCTTCTTCGCATGCGAGCTACTTCTTCTCCGTCATGAGTTCAAGCATGTAACACATTAGCGCAGCATACCCGGGCATGGTCTGGCCGAGGTAGTCCAAAATGGGCCCTGCCGCGGACCGCCGGTGGAACTCGAGGAGCAAACTCACGGATTCCGACACTTTCAGACCTTGCAGCAAGGCCGCTACCGAGGCCGCGGACCCACCACCCGAGACCAAGTCCCATGAGAGCTCCAACGGCAAAGCTGATAAGCCTCGAGGCAAGGGCGGGTCTTCATCTTCTTGGTCTTGGTCTTGGTCTTCGTTGACTCCATTGTCACCGCCCCCTTGGTTTCGGCCCAAACCCCCCTCTCCTCCGGGGGCGACCAGAAAGGCGCCGTTGGACAATTGCTTCAGCCACGCTTCCACCGCGCGCCTCGCTGGCGACCGCTCATTGGCTGCTGAGGCACGTGCTGAAGAAGGAGGCGGCGAAGACTGCTTCAGTTTGCTCGCCCGCCGTGGTGCGGGAAACGCGTCAAGAACGTTGGCATAGTCGCCTCGCAGCTTCAACTCCAGCAGCAACTGCGTGTAGAGCAGGAAAAAGATCGAACCACGCCATCACATAACATACATGCGCAGAACGGATAAGGGCATAAAACAGACGAGAACACGTCACAGCCTTTTCATTCGTTTTCCATCTACTCCCTGTACCACTGTATTCACTCGCTCTTCGCCTTGCACACCTACAGTAAACTATGCCACAACAGCCACAAGCTTACCATGCCAGCAGTGGCCGGCGCTAGTTGCGCGAGCAGCTTGGCTTTGTCCCTCGCATGCGGCAGAGCTTCTCTCAACAGCGTGCAGGCGTCATGCGGTGCGGTCTGCCCCGTAGCTCGCCACAGCGCCACTTGCGTCAAGCGGGCGTCTGCCAGAAACACCGACACCGGCAACTGCTGCAGCCACCGCAGCTGTTCGGCCTCCGGCGCTTCCAGAAAATCAGCGGGAGAAATTGTGGCTAGAGTGGTCTTGGAGGCACGGATATCGGCGGCTGCGGCGGCCGCAGCGGCTGCCGAGGACGTTGAAGAAGACGAAGATGAGGAGGAAGAAGAAGAAGAGCCTGCTGCGGCATCGGTTCCCTTATGAAGAGAAGAAGAAGAAGAAGGCTTCGTCGTATGCGGCCTTGGCTCACGCACTAACTGGTCTAGGAGGAGTGCGAAAGGAGTTTTGGCACAAGGGAACTTGCAAGTAGCTCTGCGGCGGCCTTTGGAGTCGAGTTTGAAGCCCACCACCTAGAATAGTGTAAAACAAAGTATAAGAGTCTTGAATAGGAAAAAAGTTTGAATGCAAGAAAGGTTAGACTAGAATTGAATTGAATGTAGAGCAGGAATTGAAGCTTTTCATCTTTTTCGTTGAACTGAAAAGGCACTAAATAGCGCACATCACGCAACGAGCACCAATGTCAACATCGCCACCACCATCTCCGCTGACACCACCCCACACGCACCTCTCCAACGGCCCCTTCCGGTAAATCCTCGTCGGATTGGCACCACTGCACGAAATCCCCAACGCGCAGCTCATTCGACAAATGGCTGCTGTTGCTGCCGCTGCCGCTCGCTCTTCTCCCACTGCTGCTTGAGCTGCTTATACCTTGCCCGCTGTTGTAAGTAATGCTGGAAACTCCTGTGCTGGCACTTCGCCTTTGCAGAGGTTCCACTGCTTGGCTGGCGTCGGTGTCATAGAGGTCACCATTCTCATCTACATCATCATCGTCGTTGTCGTACTCGTCGTCGTCGTCGTTGAAATGGCCACCTTGATCATCGTAGTGCGCTGTAGCTGATCGCCGCGTTTCTAACACTCGCTGAACATTATCAAGGCCAAATCTCTCCACCAATGAGGCCACTGCTTTACAGCCAGCGCGGTATTCGCCGTCCTGAGATGGAGAGCACGGCATATAAGAGAAAAAGAAGAAAGAGGTGGTTCAAAGAGGATTAAGAGTGGAAACACGATAGAGCGTCATAACAAGAGAAGCACACAATCCTTTGGAAACAAACTAAATCAGCACAGAGTGAAAATCCTACCTTTTGCGATATCCACGCCACCGCACTACACAACCTTGAAATAAGAAGTGTGTGCATGTGTGCCTAAATCACCAACAAACAACCATCTGCCAACCACCAACTAGCTAATGAACAAGCACTACCACTATCTCTATTACCTGCACAAACGCCGTTGGGTCGACTACAAAGTTGGTGGCTTCCATTTTCGTTAAAAAATCTTCGTGGCCCTGTATCGTGACAGAACAGAACAGCAAAGATGTGGTTACGATAAGAGATAAATATACCATCTGAACTAGGCTCTTGGTGGAACTTTTATGCTATGAAGTCACTACTGCAACTACTGCTACTGCTGCCATAAAGACTGTTGATATAACATTATTTACTGCACCATTATTACTATTTTTCTCCTCCCCATCTCCATAAACCTCCACCAATATCGCTGCCTTACCTGCACCGCCGCTTCAATTCTGCTCGTCAATTCTGCCGCCAAGCTCGAGGCTTCGAATTCGTGCGAAGTGAGTTTGGCTGCTTGTAAAATGGGCGCCAGCGCCGGGGTGGAGGCCTTTGCAAAAACATTGACAAATAGCAGAGAGAAGGCAGAAGAAGAAGACGCGCTAACGTTCCCGCCTTTATCCTTTATCCTCCAGCAATTTAAAAGTTTAAAAAGTGCACCATGTTTATCACCCTTCCTAGTAGCAGTGGCAGTATTAGGAGTCGTAACTACAGTATGCGCTTTTCATCCTGAAGAACATATTGTCTATAGCAAGAAAAGGAGCAAATTTACGCTTACCTGGTCCGTCCATCCTGCATGGCTCAGCCGTCGCAACTGCGCCGCTTCTGCGGCACACGCGTCGTCGTCGGCTCTCAACAACCCTTTCAAGCGGGCAATGTCTTCAGCCACTCCTTCGCTCGCTTGGTTCGGGACCCAGCTTGCACTGCCCGGCGAGGGCCCTAAAAACAGGGAAGGCCTGTTCCGACTACTACTAGTAGCTGACTCTCCCTCTT
>Ga0307931_1002304_pt1 | contig 12281 bp, 8 predicted proteins | sample OrgLakmetageno47_FD_201816 | JGI IMG/M metagenome (GOLD analysis project Ga0307931, IMG submission 201816) | Saline water microbial communities from Organic Lake, Antarctica - #47 | ecosystem: Environmental > Aquatic > Non-marine Saline and Alkaline > Saline | place: Antarctica: Organic Lake... | reverse complement strand
ATGAACCCTGTAGGATCAATTTTCGGAAGGAGGCATAGGTTTCGAGTACGTCCGTGATCTCCACTCCGACCTATCTTCTGCTATGGCACGCCATTCCTTGAAGTTGACCGGTAGTCCTTTGCACTTTTTGTCCTGAGATGACATGGGGTCGGACATTGAAGAAGGCTCTAACCTACATAAGAAACACTTCGAACCTCAGCCACAAGTACAACATACCCCTTAGCATTCCAAGGATACCGTCCACGCCCCCTCCTCACAATGCGATGCTTGGACGCGCCCGAGTTGGCCGTTTGGACTCATTTTCAAAGTACGATGATCCTCATCTTTTCGCGTGCGCCTCAAGCTAGAAAGGTGCTGAAAGGTCATCGGTCGGGACCTTCATACACGAGGGGTTTTCTGAGCCCCCCCCCGCCAAGAGGGGAATGAATTTAGTGACTAACAGGCAGGGTGCCATTTAGTCGACATTCACAGATATTTCGCTTTTCCATTTCGCTTCCAGTTGTAGTAATATCCTTCTCTACAACAACAAAATTCTGTTCCAATGTTCCAATTGACGAAAAAATGCCCCCCTCGGGGGATCCCCAGAAAATGGGCCTGAGTAAAGAACTGGAAAAAACTTGAAATGCACGTAAGCACGTATGCGAGGTCAGAGGTCAGATGTCTCTAATTCAAAGTTGAGGCGGCGCGGATGTAGTGAAGACTAAGTTTATCCTTGTATTCCGTGTATAAGTAAGAAGTGAGCCCCGAGCCCCGCTGAGCCCATAAAGTAAAAAGTATTTATTGATAGCTGTTCCTGTTCGAAACAATGAGCTAGAAATATAAACAACAGACAACAGGCAACAGCAGTGTTCAAGGTGGGCCTTAAATTATGGAAATTTCTTCTTTTTGGTTGCTCCTTGGGCGAAGCGAAAGCAAGAGCCTCTTGAAAATTATGTTCTCATGGGCACCCCATAGCCCATAGCCCCATCAAGAGTACTCTCAAGGAAGGTCTTATTAAGCTTTTACGTGCTTTGGGTTGTTAGCAGTGGCTGCTTCTACACCTGGAGACGGGTGGCGCTTCTTTGCTGAACTGGAGCGCTGATGGCTGGGGTGGTGCGAACCGCTGCTGCTATTCGCGCCTGCAGCTACCGCAGCAGATGCTGCTGCCTTCGTGGCACTCGTTGAATTGTGCGTAGCCCGGCTTTCCACTGGCGTCTCCGAGACTATTGGGAGCGATTTGGTGAGCTGTGCAGCCACCGGTAAAGGCACACTCTTTTCCTTTCTAATCGGGCTGATCCGGCCATCTTCACTGGTGGCGGTGGCGCCTTCCGCTGCGGCCTTCTTCGCAGCAGCAGCGACCGTTTCGGACCAAGCCATAGCAGCGGCTGCCGCCTTTGCAGCGGATTCTGGCCATCCGTCAGTGGCCGGTTTGAATCCCAGGCTTAGGCTCGCTTCAAAGGTCGAGTCAATGCGGTCAATGTTAATGGCGCCTACTTCGTGGTAGTCCCAGCCCTGAAGCATGTGGGTCAAGGCACCGGCATGGCACGCGAACACTCGGCGCCGCGGCATGAAGAGCTCGCACGCGCGGGTGTCCGTGGCGCTGGGAGGCAAGTCCATGGCCGCCAATTCGCCGTATCGGCAGTCGGCGCGAAGCTTCTCGATGGGAGGCACCACTACCTGGTGAAAGTGGGTGCCGGGAGGCGCGCACGCCTGCGCTTTGGGGCCGCAGGGCTTGCAGACCACCCAAGTGGCACACTTGCGACCCTCCTCGTAAGAAGTCGCGTGCACCAAGAAGGATCGGTGCTCGGGAGCAGCTTCGTTCTGAATGGTTTCGAATCGGTCCTTGGCTTCGGTTAGCATGCGCACCGTAACACCCTTGCGGCAGAGGTACAGCGCAGCCGCGCGGCCCAGTTTGCTGGTAGCACCTGTTAAAAACACTTCCGAACAGCCCGGCGGGAGCTCGGCGAGTAGGCAAGCAGCGGTGAGCGTGTTTCCGTGGACCACCCGGGTCTTGAGGCCCTCCGGCAGCTGCGCGTCCAAGAGAGGTGGGAAAATGGCACCTCCACCGTTCAAATGCTCGGCCTTGTTCAGAGCTCCTAACCCAAACACTTGCACCCCGGCGCTGTCGGCGGCTTTGATGGCCGACGCGATCAAATTGTTGATGCGAGCTTCTTCCTTGCGCCCCAAGAAGTACTGGAACCCAAAGCGCGGCGCCACCCAGGTTTGCACGGGTTTTCCGCCCACTTTTTCGACGTGGGACACGAACACGCTTCCAAACAGCCAGAGCACCGCACACGCAGCTGCGCACAGCGGCCAAAGCGGCAGGAGGCTCCAGTGGTAACTGTAAGGTTGGCTGGCGAAACCCCGGAACCAAAACGGCAGGTGGGCAGCCGAGAGGAGGTCAGTGCCGTGCGCGAGAAACACGCAAGAAGGCACGTCTGGCGCCACCCGACGCCGCGACGCCGCTTGCAGCTTGATGCTGGTCCACAGGCTGGGGTTTTCACGCTCACGCTCGAGGGTGCCAAACATGTGGTCGTAAATCGGCATGAACAAGCAAAAGTTGGTGTGGACGCGGCTGTGGTGAAGCGAGTGGTAGGCAGGGGAGTAAATCAGGTACTTGAGCCCAGGCACCCAATCGAAGAGGGCGCAGGGCACGAACTCCCAGTTGCAGTGCCCTACCATGTTCAGCACGTCGAACACCGAGGTGTACAGGTAAAAGGTGGCGAGCGAGCAGCCGCCTGTGTGCACAGCGGCCAGGGGCGCAGCGCCGCAGAGCCAAGTGCCCAGCATCGGCACGGCGAAGTTGGCAGTGTAGCCGACGGTTTCGAGGAACGGGTGGCAGGTGCCACTCACGGGTTCCGTCACGAAGGACTTGTGGTGGTGCGAGTGGTATTTGGCAAAGAGCGCGTGGCTGTGCAGCGCCCGGTGGAACCAGTAGTAAATGAACTCCGTGGGGCCCATGTGAAGAAGGAGCATTTTCCAGAGCCCATCGCTGTCAAAAGCTGGAAAGGAGTGGAAGCCCGGCACGAGCCAGTGCACCGCCGTCATGACGTACATCTAAATAGCGGCAACAACAAGATCCAAGCATAACGAAGCGAGTTAGTAACTGGGCAAAGTAATATTTATGAACTACATTGTAAAGAAGCCCGGCAACGAACACTAATTTGTGTCTGAGTGCAAGAGTTCATTCATGTGCACAACTCTTCTCTCTAGGATTAGGGTGGGACACAGCTTCATGTGCTCTCAATGAAATGCTTCGCACCTGAAGGAGAATGTAATCGTCCCAGTTTTCCTCCCGGTCCATTTGCTCGAAAGAAATGCCACGGGCCTGCGAGATTGGAGCAGGGGTAACAACAGATATGGCAAAGCGTCAATGAATGGGCAACTTGAGAGTCCCCTCAGGTATAAAACCAATGCTGGAACGAAGGTACAAAGATAGAAAAATGTATCAGCTCTCACCTGAATGCGATGCTTGCCATTCACTCGATGAGTGCGGCTAGCTGTGATGAAACACTGCGCCAAAAAGTATCTGGTATAACATAGATGAGGGCCGGCAAAGGTGAAACCAGGAAGCACACGCCGAGTAAACACAAATACAAAAGGAGGATAGCAGAAGTGCAACGTAACGTGTACCCGCTAAATTCTCAATTAATCCAAATGTAAATTTAAAAGTATTGATATTATCAGTCTATGAGTATAACTGTGAAGCAAATGCAACCTCGTAGCCGCGATGCCGCACATGTGAAAAGCCCAGTTGTCGGAATCGTCCCGATTAGTAAGAGCCAGCGCCACAAACGGCAAGGTCAGCAGATATTTGTAGTTTCCCATGGCTTCCCATGGAAAGTGTGAGAGTGGTCCGGGTTTTGACGCCATATCTTCAGTCGGGGGCAGACCCTCGTCACTGTTGTTCAAGTGAGTATAGTGTGCAAGTACGAAGACCCTCTGACCTCTGACGAGCTAAGAAGAGCTGAGTATACACAAGATGACGATGAAGTGCAACCTTACGTCATCGCGTCATCTCTCTTGCATATCATTGGTGCGTCAGTTGTTCTGTTGTTCTTGCGTTTTGGCAAATAGATGCTTGCTGCTTATAAGCAGGAGACGACAGCACGACAGGACCCAAACACACGAACTCAAAGGCAGTTAATTTATGACTTCCGGCCATAGTTCATTCAAGTGAGGAGAGTTCGATTGAAATCGCAGAGCTGATCATGAGAGACAGACCCCGAGGCGCCGAGGCCGAGGGGCCAGAATTGGAATTGGAATTAGATGGCCAGCGGGCTGGAATGGAATGCAGAATAGCTGATAAAATTATATATCCGGCATCAATCCTTCGTTGGGTTTACATAGGGGGAAATATATTCCTATTTATGTGTGTGTGTCTTCGTTTGTCAGAATTGTACAAATATTTAATTATTAATTATACTTCGCACACACACAGAGAGCAGAGAGGCCCCGAAGGGCCGAAATTATATCGATAACAGACAGGCAATAGGTGGACAAACAAAGCAAAGAAAATACTACGTAGCGATTTCGTGACTTAAGGTGAGAACTCGAACTCGAACTAATACAAACCCAAATGACACAGAAGCCAGTTCTGCGGGCAGAAGTCCACGCGCGTGCGCGTGCGTGGCGTGCGTTGCGTGCAAGTCGAAATCAAAATTGAATAGTGTGTAGAGGACAGGAAGCATGAGTGGCTAATTTAGGCTAATTCCAATTATCTATCAGTTGTCGAACGCGCTATTCCTCTGCTTTAATTAGCGGCTTTCGGCCTGCTCCACTTTTACGAAGAGGCGTATGTTTTAGTTATATCTCAAAATTCTTTAGAGGCGCCTGACAGAGCACCGTTCTTATGATATTTCATTGCAATTCAAAATTTTCACGTGCCTTATCGGAAGTGGGCCCAAAACGCGATTCTGAGTTTCTCCTCATTCTCTCAACTCTAAAGCTCCAGCATGAACAGCAGCGCATCGTCGCCATTTCCCTCTACCCACATGCCGCCCCACCCCACTTTTTCGATAGGTTCCTCTCCAGCCTGCACCGAAGATGCAGCAAGTAGGGAATCCAAGACAACAACACATAAATGCGCGCAAACTTATAAAAGATACAGGTGTAAAACGGTCTAAGAATCTTCCCTTTCACTCTTGCTCCTCCCCGTGTAGAGCTTCTCACCTTTTCCCGCGCCGCAGCTGCCAGCGCTGCGCCCGGTCCGTCTGAAAACGCTTCGGCTGCTGGCACTGGTTTGAAGCCTAAGTCCGTGTAGTAGCTCGGCAAATAAACGGTGCCGGAGGGCGCTACCCGAGCCCGCACGCACATACTGTGCATACAGATTGATAGGTGAGCGAGAAAAAGATTAGGCGCAGCAAGAATTGATGCATGAGTTACACTAGGTCACTGCAATAATTTACAAAAAATGGTCGTAGGTTTGATTTGCTCAGTATCCATTTCGTTTCCTCACCTCTTAGCATCATCGCTTTTGCGCGCCAAAGACACCAGGTGACCCACGAGGGCGGCTTCAGCCTGTGAGAAACACGACACATAGGCAAGAAACTGTCAAGGAGAGTGCATATTATTATCTCTCCCATGCATCAAGCTTAAGGGAAGATTAGGCATTCTTTTAGAATGGAGGTCGCTTAGGAATGTCGATCGATTGGCAGATAGGCGGATGCTATGCAGACATGCGAGGTGGTGGGCAAGCTAACTCTGTTATGATTACCTCCTCGTTGTTGCCGAGAGCTAAGTTGCCCAGGCAACCTTCAATCGACCAGCAAGTGCCCGTTGGCTTGTAAAACGCCAATGCATTGCCAGCTTTGCTGCTGATTGCGCACAACACTTCCATGCCCTCAAGTTGAGCCTTCAGAGGGTGGTCGTCCGCCTGTTATGACAATATGAGAATTGACAGCGTGAAAAAATAAATGAGGTCAGAAGTATTTGCAATAGCATTCAATTGAGTTATAAGAGAGTCTTCCTCGTTGTAGAAGCCAGGAGGCACTCGTGATTCACATTTTAGAGGCGAAAACTGCGCAAGTGTAGCGCACCCCCTCACCAGGCCAGGCGATCCAGGCGGCAATTTACTGAGAACTGTGAGTTGATTCGCCCAGGCGGCCATCTTGCTTAGCAAGTCTGCTGCAGAGGACTTTTGCACGATAGTAGAAGTATTGTCTTTCGGCGTGTACCTTTGAGCAGAGAAATATACCAGAACATAGTGGAATTCAAATTTGTTCAACTTGAACATTGATGATAAATGATTCCTAGCCGCGGGTCCAACATACATAGCACTCTTGAAAAAACATGATAATTACCCAAGAGCTCGCAGGTTTTCAGCATCATTTTTCCACGCCGTTGAGAGCATGAAAGCTCGCACTGGAGGGACCGTCATGAATTTGTGTTCACCAGGAACTGCGCCCGGGGGCGTAGCTGGTGCGTCGGGCACGGCCGCCGAGGCAAGCTCAGACGATGGCACTGCTCTACGCCAACTTCTAGATGCCGATGGCGCAAAGGAACAACATGTCCATAGGGACGCAAGCACCACTACGTAGCGTAACGAAGAATTTCCTGGCATTTTTTTCCAAAAGCACAGTGCACGAGCGAGCACAGGTGGTGCGTAGCGTAGTACGTAGTTTTACTACAGTCAGTACGTACTGTACGTACTGTAAGTACATACGTAATCACTACCGGGAGTTGCGGTTGCGACGTACTACGACCTGTAGTAAGTATGTAGGAAACACCGAAACACCCGTTTTAGATGAATTTAGGGGGTGGAAATTAATTATTCACACAAGAAGCCGTGGGTCGTTGATTCCGGTTTCGAGGAACCGAGGCCTTTCCGCCCTGCCCTTCCGCCTGTTGCTGTTGCCTAAGAAACCAAGGTGCCTGGCGCGAGATCCGAAGAAAAAGAAAATACCGGAGGTCGGCAGTCCAATAAGAAACAAAGGGCAAGGAAAGGGGTGGCCCTGTTTCTACTTCCTTATCATTTGTTACCCAGTGAAGTGTCATTTATCGCCATGAATTTAATGGCACGCGCTTTTATCCGATTAGAGCGGGCAAATGGTTTTCTCCGCATACCCAGCCATTCACATTCAGGTTAACGTTAACGAGCTGACGCCGTTAGTTACTTGTTAAGATTGCGGATTTGTTAATCCACCTAACCCCTGGACGACATCTTCTCATTGGGATTTGTTGGGATTTGTGTTGGTCTGGTAGTTGGCATGGGATGATACTACCGCCACGACACTTATTACAACCAAAGAGCGAAGTGCGAAGAGTCGTTCGTCCTTCAGTTGCAGCTATTGCCAGTTTCGTGCCCTACGCCCGGGCAAATTTACCTCAAGGATTACTATAGTCGGAAACAAATGGCAGACTGCTGTAATGAGAAGTGAACCTGCCGCCTGCTTGATTGCGTATCACGACAACGGAACCTCGGTTTCAATCGATTAAGAATCCGGGCTTAGGCTACTATCAATTTCTTTTTGCCAGTAGCCAGAAGGCAATTGAGGACAATAATTTTAGTACTTGAGGCGTGTCTTTTCTAAGACGTTAAAATTCTGATCGAATATGCTTCGCAAGGTCTTTGAAGGCAGGCTCCAAAGAATCGACATTGCCTGACACAGACGAGCAAACTTCAACCTGTAGCATAAGAATATTTTGGATGAAGAAAAAGAGATGTCAAGACCGGAGGCTTCCTTGCAGCATCAAGAGCGAAACTTTAAGGAGGGATGTTAAAGAATTGTTATACTCGGTCGAGTTGATTGAAAAATAAATGCGCGAGGCGTGCACAAGCGCCAAGTGTGAGAAGTGCATTGTGTACTCTGTGATGATCCTGATAGTTCATTTATTCAAGGGTGAAGCTACGTACGGCTCGGCCTTGGTTAGTGGACATGCCATTGAGCACAGGTGCGAGGGTTTCCGCACAGCCAGGGCAGTCGTTGATGTCGTCACCATTGTTGTCGCTAGAGGCAGTCGCAGACTCTCTCGGTTTTAAGCGTGCCTGAGATATTTTTGTACAAGACATGAGAGGTGCAAAAACAGCACACCCGCCAACTATCACTAAGCACCACTTCAAGAAGACGACTTCGTCATGTTCGCACCTGACGAATTTAGTTGCTCATGTCATGACCCACCTTAATGAAGTTGGCAAGGGGCAATAATTGAGTGGCCGAAGCAGCATCAGGTGCCCAAGCCAGAGCAGTCGACCACGCCTGTAGAGCAGCACGCCACCGGCTCGCGCGCACCAAGAGAAAGAAGTACGTGTAATAGAGGCTGTAAACCTGCAGTAAGTCAAAAGGAAAAAAAAATCGCCGTGAACAATGTTGCTATATTTTTCTTTTGCGATTGTCGTGCATGGCCTGAGAATTTTCTTGTCGCACCTGGCGTTGCAAGGATATCATATCGATTATAAATGTACCTGATGGTTCATAGGGTGCTGATGGCTTCCGCTTTTGCCAAAGACGGAAGTCAAAGAGGAGTTTGCAAAACTGTCCGCAGCGAAACCCATCAGAGTCGGTGTGCACAGAGTTGTTTCAGGTTGAGGAGTTATACTGCCCTTGTTCTCGCTCCCGCTGGTGTTGCTACAGCTGTTGCTACTATCTGAGTCTGATTTCTTATCGCTGCCTTCAGCACAATTGCTAGTGTGCTTGAAAATGTGGCTCTCGTACCTTCTTAAGGTATTTCCGAGATGGCGCATAATTGATGGTGGCAAGTCCCATATCGCAACGGCATCAGAATGGCAACTGCCGGCCGAGATGAGCCTAAAAGAGCGTTTGTAAAGATTGAGTGATACGCAGAGAGGGGACAAGTGGGCACTGAAATATCGTACTAAATATGTATCACATTGAACAACGAGGAGCGCAAGTGACAGCGCTAACTTTTTGAAAAGACACGATGTTGCCAACATGATATAGATATGAAGATAAAATTGTCACGTATGTACCGGTGGTCGTGGCGTTGCGCCACAGATGCGAAAGGCAGCAACCAAAGAGCAACCTGAAGGGTGGGGTAGAAACAGGTGATTAGGTCCGAGGAAATTTCAACCATAGCAACCAGAAAGAAATCAACCGAATTGGCCTCGCGTCAAAATTAATTATGCACTGCATGATTCAAATAGAATTACATTTCATGGGAAGCTATGGACCTGCACATCTTCGAGGCTTGGGAGTTCTCCGCGAACGTTCGCGCAACTTTCGTCGAGCCAGCGGGGATCGCGCCACCAATCTCCGCGGGCTGCTGCTAAGTCGTTGCGAGAAGAACTTCCGGGAAATGCAGTAGTCTCAGAGGAAGCATCATCATGAGCAGCAGCAGGAGTGTTGCAAACTCGCTCAATGCAGCGATTGATAGTGCCGGGAGCAAACACGTCAGCGTTGTTGGCAAGGTAAGTCACCAGATCACGTGACAGCGCATAGGCACCACCTTTTCGGATTGATTGGAAATGACATAAAACATAATTGTCATCTTGTGCCGGAACGTTAGAGTAAGGAAACGGTACAACTTCACTTCCCCATGTTCCCCAAATTTCCTATTTTCACTCAAGCCACTCGTACCATGTGCGTAAGGCGGATACGAGCTGAGGGCGTAGCAACGCGCAGGCACGTAATTTTTGTGGCCAGGCACCCGCGTTGCTGCACCAGTGCAAAATTGGCCATAATATACTGGCACTGCTGCTGCTGATGCCGCTGCTGCCAGAGCTGAAGACGCCGTTGCATTTGACGGATGTAGAGCTTGAAGGAGAAGTGGCAGGCGTAGAAAAGTATCGTCATCGACCTAATTGTTATGAACATGAAGTGCGCAGTGATGCTCGACAACTCTTAAAGTTTGATGCAAGAATAGGATAAACGTAAAATACTCCTTGACAGCAGCAATTTGAAGGCCTTATTCATTAGGATCATACATTTTCCAAACCTTAATAACGAAGCGAGCATCGGTGGCATACACCACCCAACGGCAAAGGTATAATAATTTGTCGATCACTCGATTGTAGGCATCTATGCTGACAAAATCCAGAAGGAATCAAACGCCATGAGGGGAAAGAGTGTTTGAAACGATGCTTTGTTCGTATGATCTACATTTATTGGCGCTACCCTCAAGAAAACACTTACACTGGCACAGTGAGCGTGGGCAAGTCTGCGCGACCTTTTCCGTCAAATGTGCCATGCTCTTCGAAATGTGAATTGTTGTTATCATCGCTGTTCCCATCGTCTTTCGCAGGATTTCGAGTACCATTAGATGATGATGAATCATTCCTCTTCTTCCAGGCAGCAAGTGAAGGTGCGTCAACATGCCCCACCACAAAGACGCACTTCACCAACCCAACCTTAAAATGAAAACGGAGCCATTGAAAATTGGACGTAAAGAAACTTAATCATTGTTTCGCTGTCTTGGTTGTGTAGTGACAAGCATAGGTTTTATGGAAGGCCAAGTTGGAAAACACACAGTCGGATAGCAAAACTTTAGAGTGCAATTAGAGTTGTAATGTTGGACGCAAATGCTACCAGGTGTGGTGCATTAACTTCAAGATCTGCCCAAGCATCCCAAGCAGCATCGCGCCGCTCAGCAGCCACACTACCAGCTGGCGAAGCCATGATGCCAACCACTGCCATGGGTGCCGAGTACGACGATGCAGATTGTGATGAGCTTTCACTAGCGATCGAACTTCCGCTTCCGATGCCAAGCCATCCTAAGAGACAAATCAAGAAGGTTCGTCGCGACAAAGCCATAATACTTGTCGAATTTGGGAAAGCTGCCATTGAGTGTCTTAATCGACTGTTTCGTGACATTTTGCAGACATTTTTGTTACGAGTTTGAAATGATATAATATAATATATCTACAAATATTATTTACTCAACTGCTTGCTTGGTGGTCTGCGCTAAAGAAACGACACGATGCTGCAATGCTGCGAATTACTGCGTTAGGATGTTAGGATAAATTTGACTCCAGCTGCCTATGGCAGACAAAGCGTCATCTTTAGTTACTAGTCTGCACGCTTATTCTAAATGCCCCTTTTGGAGACCGTTCATTTTCTACTCATCTGTTGGTTAGGTTGAAGCCTTCCAGTATTGTTAAGCTTATTATGATACATTTACAGTTGAGCAGCCTGATGTTTTCATAAGCCACTGGTGTTAGTACGCCAGAGTTGCAAGCATAGGCTATGGAAGAGCCACTACCTCCTGGCTGGCGGGCTGTTTGGTCGAAAACGTACGAGACGGAGTACTGGTTTCACGCCGAACGCCGGGAGTCCTCTTGGCTCCGTCCATACCTAGACACCTCGGGTCGAGAAGCTTTCGCTGAGCCTGACGACGTTAACGGAGATGGCCCAATAACGCAAGAAGTACCGTCTCCTGAGCCGGCGCTTTCGTCAGATAGTGGAAGCCGGCTCTACTACGCAGAGTCTCCTCAGCGTGCTCCTCCAACGAGAGGAGCCGTTGGGGCTGGGATGCAGAGCTTCGACGGCTTCGGAATTTCTGTCGACGGTGGCGGCGTCGGTAATTCTAGTAGCAAGTCAGCAGACCTAGCGGCGTTGACAGCGGCGTTGGCTGATGCGCGAGAAGAAGAAGCGAGCGTTCTCGTTGAGCTGAGTAACTTAAAGCAGAAACTTCGTGCGATCGTCCGGGAAAGAGAACGGCTAGCTCTCGCGCTGGCTTCAGCTCAAGCGCAACAAGCCTCGAACCATCCAGCACACGGCAACCACGATCTCAGCTTTCAGGTGCGTATTATTGGTGACTATTAAAAAAAACACATACAGTGCGATGCGTATTTTGCTTCGTACCTTGTTTGACTGTGATTTCTACCACTCCTATATGCTGGTTCAAAGTCGGAACAAAGTCGGAACAACACTTATCTCTTTATCAGTATCATATCAATAACGTTGACAACTTTCATTCAGGCCGTGATGAAGCCAAACGTGGCGCGAACAACGTGGGCCAATCGCTCCAAGGACGACGACGGTCGAATTGGAGCTCCTCTCCAAGTCGTGTGCTTCTTGTGCGGCCATGAATTTGGCACTGCAGGGCTCACTTTTCACCACAAGGTACTGAAATTCACCTCACTGGAAAGACGTAGCTTCCATTGACAGCAGGTTCTGCCTTCGGACAACGATTTTCTTCGTGTTCGCGGATGATTGTGAACCTAATAACGATCTGCATACAGTCACATTAATACCTTCACGCCTCTTCTCAATGCATCACTCTTTTAGGCTTGCCGCAAGAAGCGATCCGCGGAATTGAACAAACTAGCGCGGCGCCTGCCACCCAAGTATCGCCGGCAGCGCCCAATTACAGACGGCAGCAGCAACAGCAACGATGGCAACTCA
>Ga0307931_1002299_pt1 | contig 12289 bp, 10 predicted proteins | sample OrgLakmetageno47_FD_201816 | JGI IMG/M metagenome (GOLD analysis project Ga0307931, IMG submission 201816) | Saline water microbial communities from Organic Lake, Antarctica - #47 | ecosystem: Environmental > Aquatic > Non-marine Saline and Alkaline > Saline | place: Antarctica: Organic Lake... | reverse complement strand
ACGAAAACGGCGGTGGCGGCGGCGGCGGCAAGAAAAAGGGCCATTTGACCGCGAAAAAGAAGCACTTGAGCCGCAAAGAGGAAGCCGAAGAAGCCGAAGCCGAGGACGCGGAGGCCCAGGAGTACTTGGCGCGGGTGGCCGAGGCCAAGGCGGAGCAAGCGGCGTTGAACGCAAACGAGTTTGCCGCCGACGGCGAAGCTGCCCGGCAGAGGCTCGAAGGCTGCCGCCAGGGCCTCTATGTGCGCGTGCGGCTCGAGGGAGTGGCCGTGGAGTTCGTGAACCACTTCCGCCCGCAGACCCCTGTAGTGTTAGGAGGCGTGGGGCAGCAGGAAGCGAGGCTGGGGTTGATTCGCTGCCGGGTGCGGCGCCACCGCTGGCACCGGGGCTTATTGAAAGCCCAGGACCCGCTGGTGGTGTCGTGCGGGTGGCGGCGGTACCAAACCCTCCCGGTGCTCTGCATGGAGGACCAGCTGGAGGGGGAGCGGCACCGGTACCTCAAGTATTCCCCTCAGCACATGCACTGCCAAGCCGTCATGTATGGACCCTTAGTGCCTCCCGGTACTCCCTTGTTGGGGTTCAAGACTCTGAGCAACCGCGCGCCTGGCTTTCGGGTCTCGCTCACTGGCACCGTGCTGGAGTTGAACCACACGTTCTCGGTGGTGAAGAAACTGAAATTGACAGGTTCGCCCGTGAAGGTGTTTCGCAACACGGCGTTCATTCGAGGCATGTTCAACAGTGCTCTGGAAGTCGCCAAATTCAGCGGCGCCAAGATTCGCACCGTGAGCGGTTTGCGCGGCGAAGTGAAGAAGTCGCAACCGCACGACGAGCCAGGCACTTTTCGGGCGGTGTTCGAAGACAAAATTCTCATGTCGGACATTGTGAGCTGCCGGTTGTGGGTGCCCGTGACCCCGGCCGAGTTTTACCTTCCCGTGACCTCGCTGCTGACGGCACCGGAATTGCACGCTGATCCGAGTGTCAAGGCGATCACAGACGGCGCGGTGGACGGCGAGTACGATGACGACGAAGACCACGAAATCGAAGAGGAAGACGACGACGAGGAGGAAGGAGCTGAGAGCAAGATCGGGGGCGCGGGACCTCCGACGGCCAGGCGGCAGGCGGCACAAGATGAAGAGGGTGAAAAAGGCGAAGAAAAGGCAAGCGCTGGGCCAGCGTTGATGCGCACTGTGGCCGAGCTTCGGCGCGAGGCGAACGTGCCGGTGCCGCTCAACAAAGACTCGCTCTACAAACCCGTAGCCCGCGTCAAGCGCCAGTTCAACCCCATCCCTGTACCGGCCAAAGTGGAGGCGGCCCTGCCCTACGCGTCCAAGTCGAAAAACTTGGCTCCCAAGGGCAAGAGCGGGTACTTGAAGCAGCGCGCCGTGGTAATGGACCCGTCCGAACGGAAGCGCTTGGCGTTCCTCAACTCGCTCGGCGCGATTCGAAACGAAAAGAAGGCGGCCCGAGCCGAGTCCGACAAGGCAAGGCGAGCCGAGAAGGCGAAAGCGCGGGAAAGGCTGGAAGGAGTGTTTTCGCTCAGCAAAAAGGCCGAAAGCAAGAAGCACCACCGTGCAGCGGGTATGGAGCAGAAGGCCAAGCGCGCGAAGCACAGCTGAACATGAGGCTCGCCCAGGGAGAGGAGGCTTCTATTTGTTTGCTTATCTAGTTTAAAGCAGGCCCTTTATTCTTTATTCAGTATTCAGATGAAGAAGGGAAGTGCTTAACGCAAAACGCGGCACAAAGGGATATGGGAGATAACAACTGCCATCGCTAATGTCGATGTCTAACGTAAACGAATTCTTAACTAGTGGCGGAGATGGCGATCTCGGTAATAGTGATAGTGTTGATATGGCTGTGGAACATTTCTCATTTCTGGCGCAAAATAAGAAACCCTATATTCCAGCTTATACTTGAAACCGGAGTTCATTGAAAATTATAAACAAAAGGGCGCTGCCTGCCAATAAAACATAGCAAATACAATCAAGGCAGGTAAATAGAGATCACTTTCGGCAATTCCCATCTCCCAAATAACTTCCGAGAGGTGCCTCGGTAAGCGGAGTGGGAGAGGAGTTCCGCAGAGGCACTGGTGCCAGCATTTTCGGGGGTGCCAAGCCACTATTCGGAGGTAACGCCTGCAGCGATGCGTGGACATGGCTGTTAGCGTGGATCAGAGCTGATGGCGCAGACGCAATGTGTCGCTGCGGCAGCTGCGCCCGTGAGAAACTACCACCACCGTTCAAGCCGCCACCGCCAATGTTGGCATTGCGCGAATCAGCATGTAAAGAAGCGCCAAGAGGCGCCATCCTGGCTGAAGCTGCCGCGCTCCCACCACCTACACCGCCACCGTCGAGGAGCGGGGGTAATAACGTAGTGCCTGTCGACTTGGAGTAGCGCATTTTATCAGGAGGGTGATAAAGACGTTGCTCGTGGTCGCTTCCCAGCTCAGCTGCGGCAGCTTGCCGTATCGCATGTCCACTGCCATGGCTCGCAGCGCGCTCTAAGCTCAACAAAAAGTCAAGCTTGCGAAGCTGCCCAGACGCCGCCCCCGATGGGCGTGCGTAGGCATCTTCAGCTCCTCCAACGGAAGTATTGCCTTCGCCTTCGCCACTACCGCCACTATGGCCGCTGCTGCCGATGCCGTTGCTGGCATCTTGCCCGCCGAGTTGTGAAGTAAATTCTAGCGTTGTTTGTGTGCGTTCAGGCGCGTAAAGGCGATGCTCCTTGGCACCCGGTGTTTTGCTCTGATATAGTGCGCTGCCTGAGGCGCGGCCACTACGCCGCCTTTGCCGCCGCGAGTCATGATTTTCGTCGTTGTGGGCTTCAGCAGCACTTGTATTTACTTTCAAATCTGCTGACAGGCCTTGGGCATCGGCTGCTACCCCAAAGCTGCTCGACACTGCATCGTGTTTGATGAAACCATTCATGTCATGGTCAGCTGCCTGAAGAGAAGATGCAACGCGCGATTTCACAGCCGGGTGTGAAGGTCGATTGTCGCTTGCTCCAGGGCTATTCATTGCGTCTAGAGGGAAATGTTGGCTTGTTTGGCCGTGCGACCGCCTTCCTTTGGAGCCTCGTGGCCTTTGATCTGATCCTACGTCTATGTCAAGCCCTACTGCCTGAAGAGCGTCTCTTGAGTCGTCGATTTTTGCGGCCGCGAACTCCTCACTCAAACCATGGCGACTCTCTGACACTGCTTCTCTTTTCACACGATTGATACCGCTACTACTGCCATCAGCAGCATTGTCATCATTGCTGATCATATTACGACGATCATTACTGATCCCGTTTCTGCCACTGTTGTCGTCAACGCAATCGCTGCAACCAATGCCACCACAGCAATCCGTTGCTCCGTTGTCTGCTCTCCTGCTCCTACTAGTATCTGTCTCATTGCAACCACTCTTTCTACTTCGACTTTTTCTTCTTCTTCTTCTTCTTCTTTCATGCTGGCTTACTACGGCTGAATCCTCGGCTGTAGATAACGATGCCGTTTCTTCAAGACGTTGGCTACTACTATTGCTACTCGAATTTCTCCATCTGTCGTGTCCATCAGTAGCATCTTCATCAGCGGCGGCGGAAACAGGCATTTCACCTTGCCTCTCAGATTCATAATCTACACGAGCCGTAGCATCTGCAATTGGCGACCCACTAGGAGGAGTGTAGCATTCAACTTCGTCCTCTTCGTGATTGTCGCCTGTCATTGGGTGCAAGATGGAATTGTCAATGTGCAGGTGGCCAGGCTGGATTGCACCATTTAGCCCCGGTTTTGTAGTCAACGCGGACTCATCTCTATCAGAAAAATATGAAGTTACTGCAGCAGCACTCTTTGCTGCCACACTAGAAGTATCGAATACGGCGGGCGCATTGACAGTTGCTGCTGCTGTTGCTTCACTGTTTCCTGCAACCGCTTGGAGCCAGGGATGCGTGGCCAGCAAGCGCGACGCATCGGGGCGCGCTGACGGGTCTTGCGCACAGCACGACGCCACGAAAAGCACTGCTTCAGGGCTCAAATTCTCGTCTGCGCCGTCGAGTGGGGGCGCTTCGCCGCTCGCAATGCGGTACATGGCCGCCATGGGGTTCGGGTACTGGGGCCAGGGAGCGCGGCCGGTGAGCATTTCCACGGCCGTGCAGCCCACCGACCACACGTCGGCTTTCGGCCACCCCTGCGGCGTTTGCAGGCCTTTGATGACTTCCGGCGCCATCCAGTGGGGAGTGCCCTTCAAGCCCGACACCACGCTGTGCGCTTCCACCCGTTTCGAGGCTCCAAAGTCCGCGAGCTTGCAGTGGCCTTCCGACGCGAGGAGCACGTTTGCGCCCTTGATGTCGCGGTGCGTGATGCCGTGTGCGTGCAAATACGCCAAACCACTCAGCACTTGCCTTGTGTACGTGGCCGCGACGGACTCCGGCAGTGGCGCGTGCTCCTTTGCCTGCAACAATTGCCGCAAGCTACCTCCGTGCGCGTACTCCAAAAAGATATGCAGGCCGCTGTGGCAAGTTTCTGTCCCTAGGTAGCGCACAATGTTGGGATGACGAAGCCCCTTGATCATGCGAATTTCGTGCTCAATGGCTTCCACGTCAGCGGGAGAGGCTCCGTCGATAGGCATAGACTTCACTGCCACCAGTTCGAGGGTGTCCTGAATATGTATGAATTTGTGTTCATGCCAGTTCGGAAGTCAGAGATCGAAAAATGCAAAGACACCATGTCAAAGATTTATCATTATGCAAACCAGGGATACTATTCCTTGAAAATTAGGGCCATCATATGAAGCAAAGAATGAATCTCGCGCGCCGGATAGTCCACTAATAAGGCAAGTCTAGAGGAGGTGTCAAAAGGCCGAGATTCTCGAACTATTGGGTCACTTTCATTAAAACGGGCAAGAACGGACCTTGATGCGCCCCAAGTATACCGTCCCATGCGCGCCTCGACCAAGGATCTGTTGTACCATCAAAATAATAGAGATGCAGTGTTAAAATCACGGTCGGATAGTAGGATGCACTAGCAGTTTGCATGTGTTCTGGAGAAGACCTTGCCCCGTTGCCATTCTGGAAAGGTGCGGCTTGTCAGCGGTAACTCATCAACACTGCGCGACGCTAGTTCGTGAGGTATGGGCTGGAGTTCGCCGGGGTGTCCTTCTTCAAACCCCAGCGATTCCATTTCTGGAGCACCGCGCAAGATGCCTGGCTACTTACTAAAATGCTAGCTACAGCTGCAGCGGAGCAACGACGTCCTTCCTAACAGCCTAAAAAAATGCGAAAATGTGTGCTGTATTTTGTCGAGTGTATTATAAACGTGTCCTCCTCATTCTCCTCACTCTCCTCCTCCGACGCCTGGGCCGTGGGTCGCGGGTCGCTGGGCCTCTGTGGTCTCTGGTTCAGATCCGCAGTTCGCTCCTCCGGCAAGTAGCCGAGGGATTTGGGGAGGTAAATCCTTCTATTCTGCAGGCAGTCTCCCCGGGTCAGCACAATGTTCTTCCTGGCAGCAGAATTGAAAGACAAGACAGGGGCGAAGGGCGAAGGGCGTATTAAAGACTATCAGATCGCCGAATGGCGAGAGGCAATATACAACGAGGGGGCAAATCGTAGATAGGCAACGACAAGAAGCGGAAGGGTTCAGCATTATCAGCAGCAACGGGAGCATTCGCAAGTGTAGTAGATATACAAAAGACAAAAGGATATTATTATATTATTATATTAAGTTGTAAGATGTAATTGTAAATAATGCTTTGGCGATGGCACATACCGCGCGCAGGCTCGTCGAATGCACAGCGAAACCAGGCATCTTGGAGAATTGGGGTACCAGAGTACCATTATATATCACTCCCACATCGCACACAAGGAGTTCGAGTTCAATACAAGTTTATTGCTAGTTACTGGAGATAAAATCGAGTAATAAAGAAAAGAATCTGGCGTTTAAAATATGAAGTATCCACCGTTTACTGTGTAATTATGCACGCCTAAATGCGAGAAAGGAATACGGAACCCACAAGCAAGGATCATTTGAACCGCCCTTTCGGAGCGATAGCAGGCGAGCGGCGGGGCGGACCAGGCGAAGCAGACGTGCGAGGCGACGCACCGATGCGCGGACTAGGTGCTATACCAAGCCGGCTCAAGTACGGCGACCGAGTATCAGAGCTTCGCACTGGCAGTTTGACTGCCTTGAGGGCATGCCGCCGCTGCCGAGCTATTTTCACGCGCGTCTCAAGCAGCAGCTGAAGCACTTCGGTGGTTGCGTTTAAGCCATAGTACAACGCTTCTTTTCGTGGCGTCATCTGCCGTCGCCGGTGCTTTTTGTCTGCTCCGTGCATGTTCTTCGCGTCCTCCAAATCCTCTTCATCGTCATCATCCATCTCGTCGTCACTATCGTCTTCGCCGTCGGCAGTTGCTTCGCAAGGGCACCGTCGCACGAAGCGGTAGGTACAAATGCCGCTCATAATCACGACTAAACCAATAAAGTCAGTGAGCTTCAAAGGCTTGTGGCCAGGAATCCATTGGCAAGCAAAGAGGGCATTGGTCAAGGGCACTAGGGCAGTACTGCCCATGAACATGATGTTCGCGCTGCCAAACTTGAGAATCATGATGATGAGCACGTTGTACACCAAGTTGAAGGCCAGGTACAGGGTCACTAACAACGGCGCAGAAGCGCAATCGTCGACTTTGAGCATGCTACCAGGTGCGACTACAGTGATGTGGTTCACACCTTGGAAAAACAAAGCAGAGATCGATGTCAGAAAGGCTCCTGAGCACACTTATAGCACACGCGTAGCAGATTCAAAGATTCACTCATCACAAAATCACTAACTCTCAATTATTTCCTTACCCAGAAAGCACCAAAAGCCGTCCACCAAGTTGGGCATGAGGTCATCAAGAGGTAAGTTGCTGGCCAGTGCTGAAGGCCAAAGCAAAGGTAAACCAATCAGAAACTGAAACACCGCGATCCAGCCGTTGAGGTAAACCACGTCAATATCTTCGCCTCGCAGCGCAGACTCTTTGTAGACGCTGCTCAGCACCATGGGCACGCAACTCAGCATCATGACGCAGCACCACAAAGTTTGGTTGTGTGTCGCACCATCTTCAGCAGCAGCGCTTCCACCGCCCAAAAACTAAGCAAGAACGACGGACAAAATCCAAATAAATAAAAATTTGTCTTCTTATTTTTATTGAGAGGTTAATCTTCGTTGATGTGGCAATAGGAAACTTTCAAAAAACAAAAACTTGTTTTCGAGGCTTGAAACAATCTGAATGTAAACCTCGCCTTCACATCTACTTGTATGCTAACCATACACGTGGACTAAAGTATTTACCTGAGGCGCGAGGACGACAAAAATACCGACGCAGACCACGAAAGCGCCCAGATACTGGACCCAGGAGTAAGTCGCTCCGAGTGTCATTTTGGAGAGCATCTACACAGTCAACCACCACAACAACGAAAGTAAAGTAAAAGTGTGTAGGTGAGCTGCGGAACCTCTTACTTAGAAAAGTCATTTCTTTTAGATGAATACCATAGAGATAGGGATAGCGGACTGCTGGATCAGCACAATTGTGGACCCGCTGGTGATGTAGTTCACGGCAAAGATTTGCATGGCGCCGCTAATCGAGTCCAGTGCACCCATCACTAAAAACTTGTGTTTCGGTATGGCCCGCTGCGCCGGCGTAATGGCATCTCCAAACCAAACCTGTGAGCAACAAGAGGCATAAAATCAGGAAAAGATTGAATTAGGCAATCCTGTACAAGCATGGTAGGAGACATAATAACATAATCAGAAAGAAAGGAACAGAGTGCTTTGGTGTCATTGCTGTTTACCAAGGCGACTAGATTAGACAACCAAGTCAACGGTTAAATACGAAACTCAAGTGTTTTCATTGAAGCAAACTTTTTATGGTGATATCGAAATCTAAAGCTGAGTAAATACAATGCAAACCAACCATGGGAATGATGTACGCAAAGCTTGCCGGCACGTATACCACGGTAGACAAGAGGTTCAAAAACATGGGGTAGTTGTACATTGGGATGGTTTCAAGCTTTTGAAAGAGTCGGTTCCCGAGAGCCACGAATACATATGCGCCAAACAGCAGTGCAAAGAACTTGGCATCTTTTGCGTCGGAGTCCTCCTTGTCTTCGGCACCTTCATCAGGGCTCTTGATCGAGGCTTTCGCAGCAGAGGCAGGGTCTCTTTTAGCGATAGGCTCTGCCTTCGGCACTGCCTGATAGCCGTTGCTAAGCGACCGAGTCCTTGAGCCCGTCGCTAGCAGAGGAGCTTTTTCATTGATGCGCTGCATTGAAGGAGATGGCGAGGCCTTGGGCGATGATACTAGTGATGAACCCTTCGGCTGAAGCGTGGGCTGAGCAGATGACAACGACGATGGTACTGCTAGTGGAGCGAGCGCTGGCTGAGCTGCCGTTGATCCTGATGCGGCTTCATTGCTTTTACTCAACTTAGCACTAGGATTGTGAGTGGCCTCGGCCGTTGCGAGAATCGTCGTTTGAGGCGTGGACGCTGCGGTTTCTGCCGCAGGTTGCGGTGTAGTCTCGACCACAATCGCGGCAGGAACGTTTTCAGATATCATTTCGTCGATCTATGAATCGCCACGATAGATTTGTCTCTTCCGGGAAACAAGATGGAGCTGCCCAATGATTTGATGATCTAACCTTGAGCTAGGTGCTTTACTCGTGAAAGCAGAGCCCGCTAACGATAGATACAGGTAAGAAAGGCAACTGGATGAGGAGCCGATACTCGGATGATCCGATGATGAGAATTCAGTTTGCTGTTGCTTGCGAGATGCGACGACGAGCAACGAGCGACGCCAACGTTTGGTGACTCTAATATTGTATTCTTTCACCTTCAACTATCAACTATCAACTGTTTTGCCTGTTTCGTCGACGTCGGTCATTCGATCATTCGTTCCTAGAAGGTGTTTGCTCATTTTGCTTCAGCTTCTCAGGGCCTCAGGGCATTTGCTCACACATTGTGCTGGATCGGGAACATCGCGGAAGCTCTCATTTTGCTCAGCTTGCCTCTCATTTGGTCGATGATGCACCGCCCGGTAACCACCGTTCCTTCGACTCGTTCACTAACAGTTTCTACGAAAGATTGTGATCAAGTCACTGACTAAATGATCGCGATACTTATTCTTTTAACGCTTAATTTCAAACGACGATTTGTTGGCCAGACTTTGGAGCAAGACGCTTTAGGAATTGCCGCTGCAGCAGTTACGTTCAATGTTGTCGCCAGCCTGAGCCAAACCATTCAATGTGGCTTGAAGATAAGCACCGGCCGGCCTGTAATGGCTGCTGCTGCTAGCTTTGTGACAGTAATTGGAGGTGAGCTCCTAGGCATTCCGAGGGTACGTTCACATTCAATCATCAGTCGCCTACTGTATTTTAATTATCATAGGTGCCTTGGCGTCATGGGAGTCCGCTGAACTTCTCTGTGACTTGTCATCGCGTTGCCGTCGGGCTTCGACCGTCTTATCCAACGCCGCTGCTCACCACGGCCTCGTGTGGCCGCCCGCTCTAAGCGCCCAATCACACACGACGCGGCATCTTCGAGCCGCTGGGGATGCGTTAGAAGATTTTCTACCAGCTGAAGGCGTTGGTGTTGCGAGGCGAGCGTGGGCGTGGGCGAAAGAAGAGGAGAAGCGGCATAGTGGCCGAGCGACGGCGGCAGTGCTTGGCGTAGCGCTCTTTGCTGCTCTTGGCGGGCAACGGCTGTCGTTCAGTCCCTCTAGCGTACGGCACTTAGGTGCATTCGCGCGAAAGGTGCGTCACACTGTTGTTGTGCACTCTCTTCATTGCCATTCTCTCTCTTGTTGGAGGTAGACATTTGAAGGTACAGGTGGACTTCGTGTGCGTGGGCGAACGTGCTACCGAATTGAGGGTTCGCTCAGCTAGTTTTGACACATATTTTAATTTCTTTCTCTTGCATGCCTACACTCAGGGTGCGTCTTTACCTGCGACCTTAGCGTACGCGACCGACATGGAGAGGCGCACGCTAGCCAAGCTCGGCCGCACCTTTGGCTGCCACACCTGCGGTGCCAAGCGCGTTGAATTAACAAGGGCGAGTGCCGCGGCAAAGTCAGGGCTGTTGCGCGGCACGGTGCATTCTTGGATTGCCGACCACATGCCGCCGGTGAAGTACGTGAACCTTCAGAACAAGCACCTCTGGCGGCGTCTTACCGGTCGCACAGTAACTCAGCGGTTCTTTCCACAGTGCTCGGCCTGCTCTACAGTGCAAAGCTTAGCCGTGCGTTCATCTGCTGCTAACAGCCTTGTGTCCCACCATATGTTGGGGTTCTACAACGTCCGAGGGCCGTTAGGTTCATGGAGGCCTTACCACTTCACCGGTGGCGTCCTTGTAGCCTCTGCAGTCACTTTAGACCGCGCAGCAGAACCCGTCACCAAAGCAGTGAGGTCTCTAGTTAATTCATAGCATTGGAATGGCATCATGAGACGGACGCCATGGGAGTTGCTGTAAAACGAATGCTTATTCACAGATGACTTGGGGTAGGGCCTTGGAGAACGCGCCAAAAACGAAGGGCATTTCCAAGGAGTTCGATGAGTAGCGGGTTCTGAACCCGGGTTCTGCTGAGAAGAGTTTCGAGTCTCGCGTAGCCTGAATGGAGCTCAGTGCCGCCGTATAACCCCAAGGAACTAGACGTGTCGAGCACACATCACATACATCAGTAGATTAACAGAACAAGGCACATTCAAAGGGAAGGGGCAGGGGCACATAACGCAATCTCGTTTTACAAAACTGGCGTTTTTACTGACGTATTTTGTCTACGCAATGACGTATTTTTAAAAGGCCCACCACTTCGTACTCCATCTTCTCATCTTCACCTTCCTCTGCTACCTGCCTGTCAAGGAGTTCATTACAATCTCGCGATGCACATTATATTCAAACAGCTGAAGTGAAAAGTATACGACTTAATTATCGTAGCTGTTATGGAGACTCTGTAGGGGGTGCTCAAAGTGCTCACACGTCACTACTGCAATGCCGCCGCCGGAGAGAAACTCCGATGAAGCTCAACTTCAGACTAGCCGGACTACACCGCTGCCCTTTGCAGCGTTTTGCAGCAAAATTGGCGCCGACACCAACACAGCTATTACTTCTACATCCGGGGCCTTGTCGGGTTTCGCAGCTACTTTCGCGAAACAGCCCATTCAACGAGTGAAATGGATCCGGCAAGTGGGAGAAGGCGGCAGCCCCATTCCGTACCGCACCATTTTGAAAGACACGGTGCAAAAGCTCGGCTTCCGTGGCTTTTTCAATGGCTCTGTGGCAGCCATTTATCGCAACGTTCCACACAGCATGATTTCATTCACTTTATACCCGAAGTTCGAACGCTACGTGCTCGTCTTACAAGGCGGTGCGTTGTGGATGTTCCCCAAGCGTTTTGATCGCACCATTCTCAACCTCAATCAACGAAATACATTTTTAAAAGACTACTATGCCATCGTATTATATTCTGATATATCTTTATGCAGGACCTTCTTGCATTTGACGAGTTTAAGCTCTGTGCATTCTTTGCTCGTAACATGTTGTGGCAGGCGGAGGGCATTCAGATAGCAATGGTAGCTGCAAAGTAAAGCGGTCATTTTCCACACGGTTTTGGGCCGGCTACGCCACTCTCTTTGTCACGACGCTTATCACCCACCCGCTCGATACCATGCGCGTGCGGCTCTCCGTGCGCACCGAAGCGAGCACGACGGGCCGAGCTTCCTTTCTCACCTCCGCAGTGCACATGTACCGCGCCGAGGGCTTCTCGTCATTTTACCGTGGGTTTGCGGCCACGCTGGTGGGGGCGGGCCCCAGAGGCGCGCTGGGCTTTGGCGTGTTTGAAACTTTGAAGCCGCTGCTGGCGAAAGTGCCGGCTTGTCGGGACAACCCTACAGTGAGCAAGTTTACATGTGGCTACGTGGCGGGCCTGGCGAGCGAGTTTTTCATTTACCCCCTCGACACTGTTCGCCGCCGCCAACAAGTACTGAGATTCTCTAAGAGAGTTCACAATTTCTCTTTATCAGTTAGTCTTTCTGAATTGTTGAGAGTGCCCATCTCTGTGGCTAACTCTTGAAGTCATTTAACTTCTCTTTTGGCGTCCTGGGTTTCTCATTTAAAATTTGTTTCCCATTCTCGCCATTTCCTATTCGTTCATTATCTTCACTGCTTCTTTCCTAGGCCCTTGGCGACAGTTCAACTATAGGCAAGCGCCACGTTGGCGCAGCGGTGCGGCACATTTGGGCCACTGAGGGCATCCGCGGCATGTACCGAGGCATTACCCTCAACCTGTTCAAAAA
>Ga0307931_1002298_pt1 | contig 12289 bp, 9 predicted proteins | sample OrgLakmetageno47_FD_201816 | JGI IMG/M metagenome (GOLD analysis project Ga0307931, IMG submission 201816) | Saline water microbial communities from Organic Lake, Antarctica - #47 | ecosystem: Environmental > Aquatic > Non-marine Saline and Alkaline > Saline | place: Antarctica: Organic Lake... | reverse complement strand
TTCTTCAAGTGCTTGTGCTAAGCGGGTAGTTTCAACGTGTGCCTCTGAGGCATTGTCTTGCGGCAAAGCTTCGGCATGATTCGTTGACTTGTTGTCCGCTGCAGCGAGCGCCTGCGCTTTGTAGAAATGAAGTTCGTCTTGCAAAGCTGCCACCTGAAAACAGGTGAATAATCAAAGGTTGAAGAAAGTAAATTACACGGTAAAAATAAAAAGGAAAATGTGATTCATCATCTTCTTCTTTTTTCTCCACCTGTTGTGCGTGTTTTTCCTCCATCAATGCTGCGCGCTTCTTCTCCACAATGGCCAACCTTCCACGCTCAGCTGCTGCCGCAGCCGTGGCTGCCTCAGCTGCTGCTGCCGCTGCGGCGCGTTGCACTTTCGCCCCCATACTCGCAGTGGTGCGGCTACCATCTGCGTTCGACGCAGCAGTGGCTGAATTGCGCACCTGGTCTTCGAGAGCGTGTAATTCTTGCTTCAGAGCTTCAATGGTGGCTGCATCTCGGGCTGCACTTTCTTCCTCATGTTTGGCCTTGCTCGCCGCAGCAATCTGAGCTTGAGCTGACCTTTCGACCTCGGCAATTTTGCGTGCATGAGCTTCGGATTGGGCGTCCGCAGCTGCCGCCGCTTGCCCCTCGGTTAGGGCTAACGCCTGAGACAGCGATTTGACACATGTTTCAGGAATTGAAGTGCACTAGTAAAACATATGGGACTAATGAGAGAGAATCTGGTGATCAAAAGAAGCATCAAATGAATGACAAGGAATCGACATAAAAATACACTAAAATATACCGCAGCATGATCGGCTTGTAAATCAACCAAAGAAGCCTCGAATTTTGCTCGCTGAGCCGCCATCTCCATCGCATGCAGCGCACTTAATTCCTTCACATTAGCGTCCTTCGCGGCTTGAGCAGCTGTGGTTACTTCTGAGGCCGCTGCAGCTGCCGCCAATTCACTTTCACTCGTGTAACGCGTCACCAAACCATCGACCACCCGCTGCGCCCACATGTAGCGCACCCAGGTGTGCCATGCAGCGGCCACGCACGACTGGCAACTGAAGCGGTGGGCAGCGCGCTTTACCATTCGCGCAGCCATTTTGGCGTGTTCTTTGCGGGCCTCGGCCACCATGGCGGAAGTAAGCGCTGCCGAGGTCTTGATTGAGGCTATTGCACTTGTCCACGAGCGCCATGCGGCCAAAAGGGGTACAGTATGGAGGCACCGATGTATGAATCTCTGGAAGGTGGCAACTGCTACCGACTGATGGTCTTGGCGACGTTCGCTTGCATGTGCATCTGCTAACGCATTTGTGGCAGCAGTGCGGGTTTGCTGATCCCATTGACGCATCGACACAGATAGTAATCCATAGCGGAATCGTCGAATGACGTGCTTCAGTGTGCGAGCAACTGCGCATCGATGCTGGTGATTGAATTTATCGTCGTTGAACGATTTGAAAGCTAATGCTGCCATTGCTCTTGTTCGCCTTACCCACAGTGACCATGCACTTCCCAATGGTGCTCCATAACCAATGCGACGCGCGACGTGTTTAAGCACGCGAGTTCTAATGGCATCACGTTCTCGGCAAATTTTATCATCATAATCAGATTTCAAAGCCACTGTCGCAATTGCTCTTGCCTGCCTTACCCATAGTGACCATGCACTTCCCAATGGTGCTCCATAACCAATGCGACGTACGATATGCTTAAGCACGCGTACTTTAGTGGCATCACGCTCTTGTCGATATCTTTCTTCGTACTCATTCTTTAAACCCACAGTTGCTATTGCTCTTGTCTGCCTTACCCACAGTGACCATGCACTTCCCAATGGTGCTCCATAACCAATGCGACGCGCGACGTGTTTAAGCACGCGAGTTCTAATGGCATCACGTTCTCGGCAAATTTTATCATCATACTCAGATTTCAAAGCCACTGTCGCAATTGCTCTTGCCTGCCTTACCCATAGTGACCATGCACTTATCAATGGCGCTCCATACCCAATGCGACGTACAATATGCTTAAGCACGCGTACTTTAGTGGCATCACGCTCTTGCCGATATCTTTCTTCGTACTCATTCTTTAAACCCACAGTTGCTATTGCTCTTGTCTGCCTTACCCACAGTGACCATGCACTTATCAACGGCGCTCCATAACCGATGCGACGAGTGATATGCTTGAGCACGCGAGTCTTAGTAACGTCACATTCTCGGCGATACTTCTCTTCAAACTCAGACTTCAGAGCCGCTGTCGCAATTGCTCTTGTTTGCCTTACCCACCGTGACCATGCACTTGCCAACGGCGCTCCATAACCAATGCGGCGTAACATATACCGCATTGTGCATGCTCTAGTATTGTCATTTGCACAAGCAACAGCTTGTGCTGATTCTTCTTCCACATTTTGCCGTTCCTCGAGCAAGGACTTGATCTCTACTGCGCGGCTTGTTGCTTCTAATTTTCGCTCTTCTTCACGTGCGATTTGCGCTGCACTCATTGCCGCTTGAGACTCAGACTGTGCTGCTTGTAACAATCTCAAGGCCTCCGCACGTTCTCGAGCTTCTACTTCGGATACGGAACTGCTGATTTTACTCCTAAGCTCAAGAACTGAACTCTCATACAGTGCCAATTCTTCTTTCAGCTGAGTTGCATGATCTTCAGATGCACGGTTCTTTTCAGCTGCGTAAGATTGCGCTAAGCTATTCATCGCTGCTCGGCTTGCGTACCGTTGCCAGGCTAACCATGCAGCCATGAGCGGCGCTCCTTTGCCTACGCGGTGCAATAACCTCGTCAAGACCACTTTCTGTGTTCGTTCCTGAGCTTGAGCAACCTCCTTTGCAATCTGGCTGGCCGCACTGCTGCGCTCTAAATCCAGCCTCGCTTGGTGCAAATCTTCAAGTTCTGCAAGCTCCACCCGATGTGTTTCTTCTGCTGCTCTCGCCTGTTCTACAGCTCTGTTTCGCTCCGCTTCCATTGCAGCATCGTGGGCAGCCTTCAGTGCTTGCACGTCTTCTAAATGCCCAAACAAACTCGAGTCTAAGGCCTCAGCATGATCAGTTGATTCGCGTGCTAGATCTGCACGCAAGCTAGCAATGGTCGCAGTGTCAAAAGCGTGCTCCTCTCGCGCAGTCTCTAATGTTGCTTGTGCTGCCGCCAGTGCTGCTCCATCCACCACGCGGCGTCTTTGCTCACGTTGCTGACTGCTTTCTGCTTCGATAGACGCCACACGCAAAGCCTCTTTGATCTCATTGAGTGCTCGTGCATGCTCATTAGCAGCGTTCGTAGCTTGCTGTTCTAGAGCTGCTTGAGCAGCAGTGTGAGCTTCATGAGCATCAGTCAGTTCTTGGCGCAAGGTTGCGACGGAAGCCTCGAGATCAGCGTTTGATTTCATTTGCTGATAAAAAGCGAGAAAAGGAGACACGAGATGGAAATTAAACAAAAAAAAAGGAGTACACATAAAAGAATTTTCCAAAATCGAGACTTCCGTTGACAGGGGAAAATCCACACTGGTGTAATGCTACAAGGCACTACACGGTGCGTGTAAGCTTATCTTGATGTCCTTGTAAACGTACTTCAGATCGTTCTACTTTAATGGTTTCTATTTCAGCAACAAGAGCAGCTTCGATAGCTTCTGCATCTTCGCGCATCTTCAATGAGCTCGCCTGAAATGAGAAGAGAGAGCACGTACACTTATTTGGTTGTATTGAAGTAAAGATATGCATTTCTGAACACGAAGAGAAAAAAAAAGAGCAAGATATTAAAGCATCTTATAACATTTTTTCCTCTTCTTACCTCATGCTTCTCAGCTTCGGCTTGTGCTTTTGCTTCGACTTCTGCCACGTCAGCCACACGGCGCTTCTTTTCGCGTTTTAGCAAATCTTCCCGGGTCGCTTCCGAATTCGCCAATTCTTGTTGGGCTTTCTCTACTTGCAGGCTCAAGTCGCGGCACTGGTGCTGTAGGGCCGTCAGTTTCTTGGCATGCGCAACCTCCAAATACTCTAATGCTTCGCGGTGGGCTTTTATTTGAGACGCAAGCTCGGCTTCTTGTTGCGTTTTTCCAGCTTGTTGCGCGGCAGCCTCGGCTTCTCGTTCCTTTTGCGCAGCCGCCCATGCCGCAGCGTGCTCCTGCTCCACCGCCGTGCGAAACGCAAGGGCAGCTCGTTTGTCTTCTTGTTCGGACGCGACTGCCCGCCGCAATTCCACGTTTTCTGCTTCCGCTGCGGTGTGTGCTTCGATAGCCCTTGCGCGCTGCTGTTCGGCCTCAGCCAAAGCATGCGATAATTGAAGGGCTTTCGCTTGAGAGTTCTGTGCAGTGGTTTCAGCAGCTACCGCAGCTCGAGTAGCTTCGTGCCTCTCCAGCTGTAAGCGCCGTACCTGCGAATCCCGTTGCATAGATGTGGTTTCAAAAGAGCAGAGAAGAAAGAAGAAACAATGCAATGTAGAATGATAAAGATAAAGCAGAGGTAGCCAGAGAAATATAAATTTCAATATTTGGCGAACCAATAATTCTGGCAATGACAAGAAGAAGAAGGCACATTTATCTCTCCTTTGAACAAACGTACCGCTGCTGCATCCAACGAGTCTTTCAAAGCAATTTGGCCGTTGTTAGCATCTTCCTCACGGTCTAATTTAGCAGCAACAGAAATAGATTGTTCTAGGCGAGCTTCAGCCTCTCTTCTCCTTTGCTGCTCTAAGGCTAGTTGAGCATGAAGCGAGGCTGTCTCAGCTGCACTGCTACTGCTGCTGCTAGTATCAATGATGTCGCCGATGTGCGCTCTTGATGGTGACGTCAGCGCAAGATTGCTCGGCGACGACACGAGTCTCGGTGGCGGCACACTCCCCGGTGGAGAAGCAGGAAAGATGCCCGGGGAAGGTGTGATTCCCGGCGTGGGCGAAGGCGTCAGCAGAGAGAAAGCGGATCGTTGTGGCGTGCCTACCATCGAAAGCGGCATCAGTTTCGGTGGCGAGGATTCTGGTTGCGATGATGCTTTCTTTGCTTCTTTCTTCATCTCGGGTTGTGGCTCCTGCGGCACTTTCTGTTGCGATTGAGACGATGAATCCTGGCCCACTGCTACCGCTTCGTTCCCTTGGAGCTCGTTATCAACGGCCTGTTTTGAGTCCACGTCACCATCATTCATGCCGCTGTTGTTTTTTAGATCGTGCTTTTCAGCGAGATCGTTGAGAGGCAGGAGGCGAGTGCCACTGCGGTCACTCAGCACCACCTAAGAAGATGGCACAGATAGACAGGAAAAGGAAATCTAAATGAAAGAAGTGAAATTGATTCAATTAATACCATAATTTGATAATACCTCTGGATCCAGCCCGATTTGGGCCATTTGCTGTCCCACCACACGTGCTTCTACGTTCAGCTTCCACCGCATGTGGTAAAACTCCCGGTACCGCGGGTGGTGACGCACTTCCATTTGTTGAGAAGAAGAGGGATGGCCGGAAGCAGCATCGCGACCGCTACTTGATGCTTCTTGGGGGCCTCCAGTGGCTCCAGTCCCTGTTCTTTCCGCTTCATCCCTATTTCCTGCTCCTGCTCTTGACGACTGCGTTGGTTCAGTGCCTTCTTCCTTATCGCCAAAAGCGCTGCTATCTTCGCCGAAAGCACTGTGGTCTTCACCGAAACCATCTTCAACATCATTCTTGCTCGTCGGTATAATTGTGCTTTGCGGAGGAGGCATACTCGACGCCCGAAGCGATTCTTGAGCTTCCAGAACCAGCCGGGCTGCACGCGACTTGCCTGCAGAAGAATTCGTCGCCGCGATTCGGGCTCGTGCCGCTGCCGACGAGGCTGGGTGAGGGGCGCGAGACGGGCTGCGCTCGTGCACTGGGGTGCTGGAGGCGCTGTTGTTGTTGCTGTTGTCGAGCCCTGACACGGAGGTGCTTGGGCTGGAGCCACTCAAGGAAGCCTGTTACAGTAGAGCATGTGTCGACACAAGGTGCATGAGAGATGGTTTGAAACCTTCAGATCATCTTCTTAGACTATTAAAAGTGTATACACCTCGTTTAATGGCCGTACCTGATAAAATTCCTGCAATTCATCGAGCTTCTTACTCAAAGATCCGGCACGAAGAGAGCTCGCATCGCCTCGCCGCGCCGCGGAAGGAGAAAACGACGAAGAAGAAGACGGAGGACCTGCACCTCCACCCGCTGTCTTTCCTGTTGTTGCACTCGTCGTGCGGCCTCGTTGCTTGCTGGACTTGTTCAATGGGTCTTCCTCAAGCGAGCTCAAGGTGCCTTCAGCAGGCGGCGGAGACCCGTCTGGAGTCCCTGTTGGCCTCCCAAGCGGTGACTTGGCGCCCACGAAGACCACCGACTCTTCCACCGGTGGATTGATCTTTGACTCGTCTACGTATCGCTGCGTGCGCCGCGGTGGGGACTGCCACGGTGACGGTTGCTGCCGTTGCTGCACGAGCGACGATCGAGCTTTCGAGCTGCTTGTAGGAGTTCTTCCAGGGCTCTTACTCGTCGAGAAGGAACCACCACCACTGATTCCTGGCTGTCTCGTACTACTCGCGGACCCAGAGCTTCGCGCCGGAGAATACTGAGCAGTCACCACGAATGGCTTGAACCCTATGGGTGGCTTCCCAGGAGGTGAATGCGAGCGGCCGGGAGGTGACCCGCCTCTTCTGTCTTTCTGCTGCCGTCTCTGGCCGCTGTCATTGTCACCGCCATGGTCAGCAAACAAGCCTAACGGGTCGAAGTAATCGCCTGACTTGCCGCCACTATGGCCGCGGCTGCCGTCGCTGCCAGGGAGTCTGTTTAGAGATCCGCCGCGCTGTGGTGATATTGGCGTATGTGGTGCATCAGTCGCTGCGTCGCCACTGCTGCTACCACTGCTGCTGCTGCTACTACTGCTACTGCTACTGCCTCCTCGGTCAACAGAACTGCCGCTTGTTGCACCGGCTGTTCGGCTTGGTGTGTTGTTCCCACCCCCAGTGCCCTGACCTTTGCGCAGGAAAGAGCGAGTCTTGTTGTTCGAAGAAGGTGGCGTTAGACTTCGCCCGAACCCTAAGCCTTTCTTGTCTTTGTTAGCCTCGGAGGCATTCTTAGCACTACCAGTACCAGCGCCAGCAGCGGTTCTTGGAGGAGACACTAGCCCGCTTTGTCGACCTTTCGCAGCTTCACTGCTAGACTTGCACAGGGTTGGCATCGACGACGCTCTCACCTCTTGGAAAGTGCGCGTGGACTCTTCCGAGGGCGTGGGCGATGCCCCCCTGTGCAGCTTGAGCCTTGGACGCGCCGGCGAAGACCCTCGACTTGATCCCGAGCGCACGGACCCAACACCGTCGTCGTCGTCGCAATCATTATCGTAATCACCATCACCGACTTCGCTGCATGTAAGGCGTGGCGGCGGAGACTGCGCTAGTCGCAATCGTACGCTAGCACTGCCTTCTGTGCGGGAACCCCCATCAGTTGCTGCGGCTGCTCGCTTTTCGGCTGACTTCTTTCTCAAGTAGCTCCGCGGCGACGTTGGCTTCACTGGACTAGCATGAGGCGAAGCAGCTTCACTGCTGTTGAGCGGCATCGAACTCTTATCCGTAAGGCATTTCTGGTGCAGCGCTACCATAAGTGGGTTTGGTGTTGTAATTGGCACTAGCTTCTCTTCTGAAGGCGACAAGAAACTTAAATCACTTTGCATCTGAGCCTGTCGCACCGAGGCGCTATACTTGTAAGTGGGCGAGCGCTGAGGCGAATCTGGCGTAGCTTCTATTAGCGAAGCAGCCCAAATGCGGCGCAAAGCAGAAGCCGATACAGCTTGAGCATCAGGCTCAGCTCCGCATGAAGCCAGCAACCCATGAACCTCCGCATCGCTCATTTGCCTACTCACATGAACATCGCGATAGAGCACAAGAAGGAGAGCAAAGACGGAGAAGAATCATTTCGGTTAGCCTAGCTTTACACGCTCAGCTCTAAACTATGGGGTCGTTCGAGTTAAAGTTTGAAGCTAGAATTGAACTTAAATGCGGAGGTTTGAGCGGCGCGGGGTTTATGAAACTTCAGTAGCAAAGTGTGGGCCAAAAGATACCTTTCAAGGCAAACGATGCAGTAAATACGGAGTGTATATACTGGTACTTGCTCTGTTGAGCGGTCCGCTAGGAGTCGAACGAATTTCTCGTAGCCTTCACTCTTCTCAGAATGTCTCAGGGCGTCAGAGGCCTCCATGGAGGAGGGGTTTGAATCACTGAAGCAAGAAAGTACGACACCCCCAAACCCCCAAAAGTACACGAACGATGGACGACTGCGCTGAGATTTAGAGTACGTACTGTAAGTATACTTACCGTACGTACGGTACGTATGCGAAAAATGATAATCTGCTACAGTACTGTACTGTAGCAGTAGCTACAGAAGTAGAAAGTCACTTACTTCATCCTTCCTGTAATAAGTACGTATACTCCAAGAAGACTCCAACACTACTTTAAAACACAACACTCCAACACTCCAGCACTCGACCAGCAAAGTAAGTAAAAGATAAGGCAAGCGATAATCCCAGCCCAAACATCCTGTCGGAAAGTAGTGTAAGACACTGCAGACAGGGACGTGCATACAGTACAGTACTTAGCGAGATTTGATGTCCGATTGATTGATTGAATAATTGATTGATGATTGATGCGCCAATTCCACTTCACCATTGCAGATGTTCCGGACTTCAGTACGCGACGGAATTTGCGCTTCAATTGCTCCAATGAATCAACCGTTTGCGTTCATGGACGACGCAACTCTCAACAACTGCGTCACAATTTCCGCAGAGGGCCTTTCTGCGTCGCTTCCAGAGTTGTCGAGCCAGGACGGATGCCTTGTGCGAGGATCGGTACCTTGGGTGCCAGGAAGTGCCTCACTCGCTTGGACCGTCGCAGTAGCTGGTAAAAGGGAAGGTGCATGTATTGGAGTGCGCCGAGTCGATGTAAAAAATGGCGACCTCCAAAGTAATGTCGTGAGTGTGCCCAATTCTGATGAAGTCGAGAGCTCTTCTTGGCACGCGCCCCCAACGGTGCTGCACCTGGAGCTTGCTTCAGCTGGGGGATGCACCGAGAGTCGCTCCGAGCTACGCTGGCGCCTTCTAAATGGTCCAGCTGACAAATCAGCAGGCACCTTACGTTTACCAGGCGATGCGGCTGCTTGGGAGCCTGTAGTGGTAAGGATTCGTTTAAAAAGTTGATGAAGAGAGTGTGGGGGGTTCATGTCTTGATACATTTGACGTACATATTTTCTCACGTTTTTTATCTTCCAAATATATGCAGGAACTCAGCCGCGGCGTCGTTGTTCAGCTGCTACCGAGCACCACTTTGCCACCGCTCATATACCGTCTCGTTCGAGGTGTTGTGCCATTGGGAGGAATCCGAGTGCGGCTTGCAGCAAGTATACAAGCACCGCAAATTGGCAGCATTCATGTTGGTGCCTTTCCTGGTGACTTGCTTCCCGTGTCACGAGTCGACCATGGCTGGCTTAAGCTTCATCCCGCGGCATATTCTATTCTTCAGTCATCTCGTAGCTTCTCCGCTCATGATCCCTTTGAGGACGGCTGGTGCTTGCTCCAATCAGGAGCGGCGGCAGCCGGTGAGCGATCATATTTCGAGATGGCCTCACTGCAAGTAGAAAAATGTTGGCCAGGGAGCACAATCCAGAAACTCGAGTCCCAAATTACAGCAGTAATACTAAATTACAATCCGGGCAGAGTGACAATACTGCAAACTGCTTTTGACGAGGTCAAAGCTTCAAACGTGGCAAATCCTGTGGGAGCTCTCACAGAGTTGTACCTCAAAACGTGTGAATTGTTCGCGAGTGCATCGAACAAAAGACCCTTCGACTTATTCATGGATGAACTTTCCATCGAAGATGACCCCTATTCCGAGCTTAATTCTGTTGCGTCGACGCTATCTCCTGATACGATAGCATCTCCGACATTTGAACCAATTGCCGCTTTTGGCGCACCTGGGCCAGCACAGTCAACAGCACCACCGTTGACAGCAGCACAAAGTCTGCTCGGCATCGGCACAATCGACAAATGGGTGGGTATATTCAAAGAAACTCAAACGACAATAGATGTGGAACAAGTCAGGCTTTCGCCGCTATCCCAGAAGTGGCGCGATGTGGTAAGATTCACCCCCTTCCTTTTCATTCCATTCACCTCCCGTGTTCATATAGGTGAATGGTGCATTAGCGGTTTCGTTTCTTTCGATATCATGCTTTCCTCTTCAAAAATTTCCTTTATTCTGATTGCGCAGGCTGCGGCTACTAAGGAGATATTCATCGCTGCCTATAATGGCGAGGAAGGCATTGTAAGGAGGTGTATCTATGACGGCGCTAGGACCGATGATTACCGAGACAATGTAATACAATGGAGCAAACTATGTGCTGAACCTCAATGCACTACGTACAATTTCAATAAAGCAGCATATGCTCTTTGCACTTTGCATGCACTTCGCAACACACCAGAAATATACATGCCATTTTATAGGTCTTGCAACGATGGCGTTCATCAAAGAATTTCTCATGTACCTTATACTGCATTTCATGCGTGTTCGCACTGCTGGGAGCTCCCTCATTTGCTGACTTTAAGGTGGGCAATCTTCTCACTCTTATGACAGGATGGAAAGACAGCGCTCATTGTAGCTTCGGCTAGACGCCATGCCGCCATTGTGGAGATCCTTCTGGAGGCAGGTTCGGAAATGGACGAAAAAGACGATGTACGTAAGTCGCAGAGAGGTGAGCACTCTCATATGCGCTTGGTGTGAATGCGCGCTCGCGTGAGCATGTGTGATAAATTCCATCAACTCACACTGCCATGCTTCACTAATACCTAAAAGTAATCCGGATTGCCATAATTTTCCACTTCTTATTACAACGGACGTAGCTTGGTTACACGGCGCTTATGTGGGCCGCGTACAACGGCCATACTACTGTAGTGAAACTCCTTCTGAAAGCGGGCGCTGAGACTGAGAACAGAATTGTAAGTCAGACTCGTTCCCGAACAGAAGGACAAGATCACGTATATTAGCTAAAATCATTTCCTTTAAGTCTATGTCTTTGGCACTTGTGTTGTTTAAGTGCGGGCGTATGAGTATGGCTTCTTATTTGTGAGTAATAAAGATCGTGCGTTCAACATACACGTACTGTAGTAACGGTCGACATCACAGAATGTCTCTTGAGAAATATTTCGTAGCCTCTACGCTGTCAATCTTCGTATGTAACCAAGGTGCCAATAACCTCCCATATGCTAGCTCTCTAATGTTCGCGCCTTTTCTTCCTTCTTTTCGATAGTGGGGTCAATCCGCACTCATCAATGCCTCTCAATGCGGACGCGTTGCCATCGTAGAACTCCTCTTGCAAGCGGGTGCCAACATAGAGGCCAAGAACCAGGTAACCGACAAAGGCATATAGACTTCATTCACGTCGAGGAAGATCGAAATTAAATTTCCAGCCCCTTTGATTTTTTCATTCGTATCGTATACAAGCTAGTACAGAGAAAATCTTCTCTCAACCATTTGTGTCTTTCTTATGACTGCCTGATGGTGTTGTTCTACTGTACGTACAATGTGTTAGAATGGCTCAACAGCACTAATTTGGGCCTCGTCAAAAAACCAAGCCACTACTGTAGAGCTCCTTCTTCGCGCGGGCGCTGACAAGGACGCAAAGGATGAGGTCATGCACAAAGATACATAGAATGTGCATCAATTGAAAATGAACCCATAGAACGTTTTTGAAACATAAGTTTTGTCTTATTATCATTATTGTTCTCTTTTCTGCTTTTCTTTCTCTCCTTTGTGGTAGGAGGGTACCTCAGCGCTTATGCACGTTTCGCGCAAAGATTACACCTGTATCATGAAGCTTCTTCTTGAAGCGGGTGCCAGTGTTGAGGCTATGGATAAGGTACACGATGACGAGCTCCTATGCAGTACACGAACTTGTATACGTAGATGCTAACATTTCAAAGTATTTTATTAAAGCTTCAAGTAAACGATGCCGTTCTTTTCATTCTTTGTAAACCTCAAGTTACTGTACTTACGTCTATCCTTGTATTGTATTTTGGTATAAACTGTAACTAATACTTCTTTCTTCTTGTTTCTGGTAGAATGGTGACACTGCGCTCATCTGCGCCACAATATACGGCCGCACTGCAGCTATTAAACTCCTCCTTGAAGCAGGCGCTGACAAAGATTGCAAAAATGCGGTGGGTCAGCCTTTCAAAATTTAGATCTTAACGCCATGAGAAGTCTCTCAATTCTAAGTACAGAAATTGCACAACTCTAAGACAGTAACAAGTCTGTTTTTCACTCATCGCCTTCAAAATAGCCGTC
>Ga0307931_1002297_pt1 | contig 12291 bp, 10 predicted proteins | sample OrgLakmetageno47_FD_201816 | JGI IMG/M metagenome (GOLD analysis project Ga0307931, IMG submission 201816) | Saline water microbial communities from Organic Lake, Antarctica - #47 | ecosystem: Environmental > Aquatic > Non-marine Saline and Alkaline > Saline | place: Antarctica: Organic Lake... | reverse complement strand
TGTTACGATGACTAGTATCTCTCTTGAACGGTGCTTTTTCAATGCCAGGCCTCGACCTATAAGCGAATGGACGACCAGTACAATGCAGGGGTCTCTGCGCTTACGGGGCGCGGGGTTCCAAACATCTCCATGGCTGCTGATACAGCGGATGGTGCACGCGCGAATGAATTGATCAAAGCATCTGCAGATCAGGTCTATTTTCATTCATATTTGTGTGTCAAAGGTCCCTTCTGTATGATTTTTTTTCTCATTCTGTGCTCAGATTATTGTTGAAACGTGTTTCGCTGGCTTGCATGTGATTGCACATCCTCTTGTGTATTTCTAGATTGGCACTGCATCTTTCACGTTTTTATAATAACACCTCTGTATGATACTTGAACCAATCTGCATTTGCTGCTGCTACTAGGGCTATTCCGAAGCCCTCTACGTACGTGGCAATTGCTTGTACCGAGGTCTAGCGGGCATACCTCAAGACACCACTGCCGCGCTTTCTTTGTTCGAGAGAGCAGCGAAGCAAGGTCACGCACGAGCTAGCCTGGAGCTAGGCCGCGTGCTCTGGGAGACGTCTGTGAATGATCATGCGTCGTCGTCTTCTTCTTCCTCGAGGAAGTCTGATGGTGTAGAGACCGAGGCAGCGACTACTTTGGATGAGCAGCTGAGAAAAAATTGCGTGCGTGCGGTATGTATTTTTTCGGTAAATTTGTTTTCATTTGGCTACACATGTAGCTGACAATTACTGTTTTTTTTGTCATCAAATGAATTCTTTTGAAAATTATATCCTTTCAATCAAAATTAAAAATCACTACACTGTTCAGATGGTGCTGTGGGAAAAGGCCGCGCATATGGGGGTGTCCGCGGCTCATTTAGAGCTGGCCAAAGCATTTGCTGCGTTTGCGCATCAGAACCTCAGGGGCAAGAGTATTACCGCTAGTACTAGTTCATCATCGAGCAGCCAAAAAGAAGAAGGCGAAGAAGAAGCTTTGTTCGATCTCGACGCTCACCTTGTTCGTGCTCGAGAGGTGAACTTTCTTTACTTCATGTCTTCCGAGTATTTCGTAGCCGCACTCGTTTATTTACATGAACTCTTTGATACACACGTGAATTTTCTACCATATGGAATACACTGAATCTGAGGTTGATTTATATGCCAATTATGATTTTCTTTCAATGATGACAAAAATCCTTCAAGGTGGAGAATGACCGAGGCCCGCCCGTGAAGATTCCCTCTGGCCTGGACCCGCAAGCTTACTTCGCCGCACAAGCCGTGCTCGCCGCCAAAGTTCCGAACCGAGGGGGTGGCCCGTTTGGCTACCCTTTGGCTGGAGGCGCAGCAGCTGCAGCAGCTCTAGAAGGGGTTGGAAGAACCACGGTGGCGAAAAGTGGAAAATCTTTGAAATCTTCAGCTTCTCTTGCGTCTTCTTCCTCAAGCTCGTATGACCATAACCATAGCACTGCAAGCAAGAACTCGTTTGAAGCCCTGATGGCGAAGGCAGGCCGGCATTTGACGGCGGGGGCAGAAGCTGGCGACCCAGTACGTGAAAATTATTCCCAGAAACACTCCCTCGTGAGCGCAATAGTTTCACGAAACTGGCGTAGTACGCTTGACTTTTCTTACAGTAGTTTCGATTATGCTTCCTCTCATGCTTCGTTCTTGACACAACGCCATGATTTTTTATTTCATTTCTTCACCATTCTTTCTTTATTCAACAGGCAGCGATGTTCGAGCTTGCAACAACTCTCTTTCTAGGGCCTGACCCTTTGCTCCAATTGGGCTCCGCCAACCTTCCTGAAGCGCGTAGATGGTGCGTGGTTGGGCGTGCTCTGTCTTGTTTTCACCTGCAATAAAGTTAGAGGCACTGCTATTGTGCAACCTTTTTCTCCTTTACCCACTTTTACTAGATTTTCTAAATGACTTGATGTGTCATGCTGAAAGCATTACAAAAGTTTTATTTTACACTTGCGCGATATTTCATTGAACTCCCCTTTATATATGCCTCTCATCTTTTTCCTGTGTACAGGTGTGCCCTTGCAGCAGCTGAAGGACATGAACCTGCCATGACCGCCCTGCGCACTTATGGCCACGGAGTAGCGCCAGCACAACCGGTGAAAGCTGGTCAATTCGACATCGCTTACGCCCTCGCTGAGCGGGCGGTGCTGGAGTGTACTGCAACTGCTGGCGACGCTAGTCCTCCTCAATCTACGAATTTGCTCGTCGCAAATGACTCAAAGCCGTTGTTATTAGCAGGAGAACCAGCTGCAATAACGGCAGGAAGTGGAAGCATTGATCTGTTGTCTCAGCCTCTGCCGCCCAAACAGTCGTCACAACCACTGCAATCAACACCTTTACATGTGCGCAAAGCAGCCGAAGCACTTGATGCATTAGCTACTTTGACCCTTCGCGGCGGAGGTGGTAGTAACCGAGCCCCGGACCCAATTACGGCGGCGTCACTGTGGTCACAAGCGGTTAGTTTAGGTCACGGTGGTGCTGCTTTTGCATTGGCCAATCTTGCCCTCAAATATCGGGTTGCCTTGACACCGGTTACTGCTGACAGCGCAATTGAAATTAGTCGAGCTGTGGCAGCAGCGGCAGAGAAAGCTGTAGCTGCTTTAGGTTCCAAGTCTAATGACACAGCTTCTGCTTCTACCAATAATCACCGCGGAAGCAAGGAAAGGAGGAGAAGCAGCAAGAGTAATTATCAGCTTGAGGCTTTGAATATGCAGCTCGAATCACTTGCAGCGTCGCTCTTTGCTTTTGCGACCACAGCTACTCTAGGCCGCGGTGCTTACCTGCCGCAGGCCTGCTTTATGACTGCTCGTCACCTTCTGGCCAAGCACTTCCGCTCCCAAAAGCAGTCAAAGGCGCCTTTGTCGTCGCATGTTATCAACGGGAATCATTTGGGGGCGTCTGAAATTGCAGCCACAGCAGAAACTAGAAATAAAACCGAGGAGAGAGCTTGGCCATCAGTGTGGCTCAAAGCATGCGAGTTACTCCGCGTAGCCTCTGATCGAGGCTTACCAGTTGCCCAGTGGAAGCTTGGGCTTCTGCTGCTTCATGAGCACGTGCCTTCAACCGCAGAGATCCTGGAGGCCAGAGCAGCACATGACTCTCTCAAAGAAAAAGGACGAACCATGCCTAGTGCTTCACCAATAATGGCAGCAAGTACATCAGCAGCAGGTGTGCCGGTAACCAAGGCAGGGCAGCGAGCCCTCGCGCATGCGTCACTGAATGCTTCTGCTGAGAGAGGTCACCGTGGCGCACAAAGTCTTCTCGGCGCGGCATATCTTTGCTTAGGAGCTTTACCTTCAATAGCGCACAGTAATAACAGCAACAGCTACAGCCCCCATAATCAGGCCAGTATTTGTGTAAATGCCACTGGACTCTGTGTGGCGCTTGATTTGCCGTTTGATTCATCTCGAGGCTGGGCATTGCTACAAGCTGCTGTCAAATCTCGCTCTAACGAAGTACAATTATTGGCCGATGATGTCTCATCCGTCAAGAAAGGTGCAGATTCAAACGAGCAGCAGCAACATCAGCCTATCAGTGAAAGCCAAGGTGCAAAGTCGGTGGAGAGTACGTCCAATGAGCCGAGCTTGAATCAGGCAGCATCTGCTGAGGTGGAGGCGGAGGCTATACATGCCACTAATGCAAGACGAAAATTGCTCCAACAATCTGCGGATCAGGGTGGCATTCACAATAGAGGTTCAAATGATGATGAATTGCTTGCAGATGTTGCAATGGTGAAGACTCTAGAGCTGCTTCCTCCAACAGGACTAGTGTTATTTCAAGCCATTCCTGAGGTGACTCGCGCTGATGCCGAGTTTATGCTGGGGTGTGCTTACGCAGCGAGCGCGACACAATTCGAGCGCAACGAGGTTGTTGACAATTTGGGAGGAACGCATGAGAAGGAAGCTTCAGGCAAGCACCTTAGCCACCACCATCATCGTGATGGGCATCATGCTGGACACAGTGCTTCGAGCTCATTGGACGGCGGCAGCCACTCCAGCCACCACTCCAAGCATTCCCATCATGAGCATCATTCCAAGCACTCTCATCATCATAGTGGTCACCACTCTCACGATTCGAATCACTCCAGACACAACAATGAATCTCATCATTCTGATTCCAAGCACTCTCATCGCGGTAGTCACTCCTCTCACCATTCTCAACACTCTGACCATTCCCATCACCGTGGGCATCATCATGCTGATTCAACCAAACACCATCAGCAAAACGACCCCACTGCAATAAAGGCAACACCCATGAGCCCCCTGGCTCGTGCTGCAACTGCAGCTGATGCGAAAGCAAACGCAATTCAATGGTGGGAGCATGCTGCTAAGCGAGGCCACGCTAGTGCAGCTTTTCGCATTGCTTGTGCAGCGCTGGCTTTGCCCTTGGATCCTCGACAACCTCTTGTAAATCAACATTTTGCTGCTTCCACTGGTGACAGCATTGGCAGTGGAAAGGACGATAATAGCAGGCACCACAGTCATCATGAAACCCCTGCAGCCTCATCCTCTCATCACCACTACAACCCACCACATATTGCGACAATTCCGGCCAATTTACCGAAGGCTGCGGAATGGTTGGAAATTGCTGCGCAATTAGGGCATAAATATGCGGTCAAATTGCTAGCCCGCGTGCAAATAGCACGGTAAGCATAGGGTCATCTTTGTCACTATCGTTATTTGTTTTTCGCACACCATCGTTTGCGGCGACTGTTTATTCTAAAACTAGTCTTTCGTGAAGCGCACTTTTTTGGGCTCATCACTTGCTTTCATGAACGAATTTTTACTTTCTTATCTGTTGGCATTATACGGTAGGTACCAAGAGGGAGCACTCGCTAGTTGGTCTGCAGACGAAGTGGCCAAACGGAATACCTGGCTTACCAAGCGACGAAAGCGGCTGGAGCAAAAACAGCAAGATGAGTTGCACGCAGCCAAACTCGCTAGCAAATTGCCAGGTAGTAGACCGGGCTCCCCGGGTGGTGTTGGCAGTGACGCAGAAGGAATAGTTGAGGAGGAAGCGAAGCGAGCTCCAACAAAGAAATACGACGACAGCGACACTGAATCGAGCGACGAGGACGAGGATGAAGATGACGAAGATGACGAGGACGAGGGTAAAGAGAAAGGAAGAGGCACCGGGACTCATGATGCTAGTAATGGTGCTGGCATTGGCGCAGAAGGTAAGGTTCCGGTTGATGTTTGTAACTTGCCACAATAATATTGTGCGACAAAAAAGTTTGTTGCGTAATGTCAGAGCTTTTAAAAGAAGACTTATTTCTTGAGAGATTTGTTTCGCCATGGCTGCTCGGAATTTACAGGTGAAAATGCACTGAGAAATGACAGAGCGCACAGCAAGGAAGAAGGGCCCGCTAGTACATTCCACGAAGGTACTTCATCGCCTGATCCTGGTGCTGCTATGAAATCGTTACCAAAAACTCGCATGACATTAAGCTCTGTGGCGTTGCTGAAAAGTGCCATGAAATGGTGCCATTTGGCTGCTAAAGAAGAAGAGCTAACGGACGGTGACAGTGGGGAAATTATCAAACATGAAGTTGGCGATAACAGTTATGCTCAGCACCATCACGATTCTACTAGCACAGGCAGCGATAATGCCATGGCTAAGGATGGCGTCGAACAAGGCAGCGGTGCGGCAGGAGGACGAGGTGTAGGCGACGCATGGGCACTATTGATGCTCGGAGATTGGTGCGCGCGCTCTCCGAGCGCTGCTACTGTTTCAAAAGCCCGCAAAGCCCGCGCTGTTGCCGCTGGCACAGCAGCGGCTAAAAATACCGAAGCTGAGTCGAATCGAGGCATGTCGCCGATGTCACCGTCGAAACGAGCCAACAGCACGAAAGGTGGAATCTTTTCACCGGCGCTGGGGTCACCGGATAGCAAAAGGAGAGGCAGCATCCGAGGCGGAGGAGGAGGCGCACACGATAGCATGTCGGCGGGTGGTAGAGCAGCGACTCCTATGTCTTCTCGAGGAGGAGGAGGAGCGAAGTCGAAGTCACCAGCGGCACGCGCAAAGTTGAAGACCCAAGAAAGAAACCAGGAACTGTTAGGGCAAGAAATGGGCGATTTGAATAGCGCAGAAGGAGATGAAGGTGAAGAGGTAGATGACGCAGTTTGGGAAGCGCTTTTGCCACCGAGAAATGAAGCTCGGGCAGTGAGGATGTGGTGCCGTGCGCTCGAACAAAGTGGCGTTACACCTGAACCGCAGACACTACAGGGTAGTAAGGATAACGAATCTACTGAGAAAGGTCCTGAGAACTCCGCGACGAACCGTTTGGATGATGACCTATTGGTAGACTACCAGTCAACTCCCAATCACCCTTGGATGGTTGGAGGATGGCCGCACGGGCAACAAAAGGCCGGCCGAGAAGCAGCCAGTCGACTCGCGGTCGCTGCGGCCAAGTATTATCCGCCGATCCCGCTGCCGCCGCCCGCGCCGCCCGCTGCCGTTGCGCCATCGTCCTTGAGTGGGAAACGTGGATCGAAAACTTCGTCTTCCGTCTCCTCGGAGGGTGGGGCAGCACAGCCGCCATCGGACAGTGCAGCAGTGGCGTCTTTGCGATTGTCGATGGCAGCGCCACCGCCGTGCCCGAATGCGATTGCTCTGCTTCGCTGTGCGTTGAACCTTAGTGCTGAGGCACCAATCCCTTCACCGCTTCATAACATGAAATTTTCAACAATGAATGCCTATCCAGAGGTTAATTCTTCAGTGTCTTTAAGCTCTTCTGAAGGGGCCTCAAGTGTCGGTCAGCTGTCAACCTCGGCAGCCAACGAGCTGCTTGGCTCGCCCTTATCGCAGCTGCCTAGTGCCGCACCGGAGTCCAATTCGTGGATCAATCCCTGGGCGACAGAGCATGCTGCGGTGCTGCCACATCCCCTCGAGGCTGCTAGATGCACCGTTGATGCTGCTCAGCAATACGCCACAGAGCTTGCTGCGGAAGCAGCAGCTGCTGCCGAGTCAGCTGCTGAGGCAGGCGCTGTCTTAACGCGTTCCGCTCTGAACATTGCGAGGAGACCGTCAGAAGGGCCGGTGCTGGCGCCGCTGGCAAGTGCATTAGAGCAAGCACCCAAGCTTTTGACGTCAGCGGAATCGCAAGCGATGCGAGCCAAGATGTTGCCCTTGTTTGACGCGACGGCGCAGCAAGTGGAATTGTCATGGACTCCTTTACCGGGAGAGACCAGCAAGAAGGATAGGAAACATCACCGCAGCCACAGCAGCCGTCACCGCGATCACCACCATCACCACAAGGACCGCTACCATAGTGCTTCTCATCATGAAGGAAGTCATCATGGAGGTCACCATTCTTCATCGCACCACGATGATCGTCATCATCACAGCAGCAACGGTCACCACGAAGGCTCTCACCATAGCCACAGCAACAGCCATCATAGCTCTAGCCGTCATAGCTCGAGTCATCACAGTAGTAGTCATGCTCACCACAGCGACCATCACGGCATTAAAAGTCATCATCATAGTAACCACCATTCAGGGCACGGCCATTCTCACTCTTTTCAGCACCACAATCAAGGTCACACCACCTCAAGATCACCATACGAGCAACCCTTTCCTCTTCCTCCACCTGTGCCAGATGACGAAGAGCCTGATTTACATGTGCTTGGGCTACCCACAGCGCCACTAGAGTCTCGTTACGCGCTATTGACAGCGCTTCGAGCAGCGGGGCTAGGACCCGCTGGGTTTGAGAAGGCTGGCTTTATAGTGCACCCTGTATTAGCTCCGCTTTCGGCGTGGCCTCCGGTACATTTTTAGTTGCCATGAATTCCTGTTGAACTGATTTTGAATGTTCGTTTCCTTTTATTGAAACTTCCACCAAAAAAATGAAGTCTTTGTCGAAAGCTTTGACGGAGTTTCATTTTCATCCTGTTCTATTTCTTTTCTGTTTCTGATGTAGGTGCACATTGCGGCTAAACTCATCGCAGGCGTAGCGCCCCCGCCTCCACCTCCTCCTAAGGCCAGACGGAAAGCAATTGTGATTCACCCGGACGGCACGCCCGAAACCAACAACAACCATAGTAGTAGCGGCGGTGGCGGTGGCATCGAAGGTGGACTGCCATTGGCTGAAAATAACCGAAGTGTTGGTGTCACTGAAGGTCTCGCGGCTGCTGTGGCTGCGGCGGCGGCTGCTGCTGCTATCGAAGAGACTCCGGATAAAAGCCCAGGAAAAGAGGAACCCCATCATGATCACCACCACCATAAGCATCATCACCACCACCGCCATCATCACCATCATCATCACCACCAATCACGCGGTCCCCGTGGTGCCGGGCCCTGGGTCATTCCATGGTTACTGCGAGGGGGCTATGCCGCGTCGGAAGTGCTTTCTTTGGGCCATAGATCAGGACAAGAGTGGTTGCATGATCAACCACCGAAAAAGGTGAAATGTTATGCACTTAAATATACTACTGTAGATTTTGATTTTCAACTTATCGAGATTGGAATCTAAACTCCGCTTTGTGACAAATTTCCTATAGCTCAATGGGATTTCAAGAATGATGTGCTCAATAGTTTTGTGTGTTGGAACCGCATTTATTTCACAGGTTTTACCGATCGAAGTTGATGGCTCAACCTCATCGCAGCCAGCGACACCACAACTTCAACCTGAAACACATGGTGTCGAATCTCCTGTACAGGCCAAATTCAACAACGGCAAAAACAGCCGTCGAAGTAGCGTGCAATCGAGGAGTAGGAATAGCGTGAGCGGTGGTGATGGAGGTAGTAGTGTGCAATTGTTGACAGAGCAGCAGGACCTGACAGGAGCTGCTTACGATGCTTCTACCGCTTCGTCTTTGATTGAGAATGTAGTGGCCGGAGGCAGCGGGAGCCCCTATACTGACCGAGCTGTGCTTCTAGACCTGTGGACTCATGCTCGAGGTAGTCTCAGCGTGAGTGACGCACTCGATGTCACTGATCTGACAATGCCTACAACAAAGATCAATATCAACAAAAACAGTAAGAATCACAATACTGGCAACAATAATGCTGTCAACGCAGCTGCTTCGCCTACGGTCCTACCTTTAGGTTTCGAAAAGACATTTGCACCAGCGTCGCTCCTTTTGGTGCTGCCCACACAGTGGCGAGCGCCTCCTGGAGTGGGTCTAGCGAACACCAAGCGTAATACGCAAAGCAACGGAATCGAGAATCACTCTGGGCTTACGAAGAATAACAGTGTCAGCGGAGGTAGCGAGGATGACACTGGTAGCATTGAGACTAAAAGTTTGGGATTATCCTGGGATGATCTAGCTGCACCGCTCGGAGAATTATGGGGTGTTACAGTGGGACTTCTACCTCACCACCAAGAAGAAGTAGACAATCATCATTTAGGCGAGCAATTGCACTCAGAAGGCGACCACCACGTGTCTGGGTCTGAAACAGCGCACGCGAACAATAATGACCACCACGCACACAGTCATCACAAGCACCACCATCACTCTACCAGTCACCATCAGCGTCATGCACCCTCGCCAAAGGAAGATCCTTTGCGAGTGGTGTCAGTCCACTTGGATGGGTGGAACTTGTGTGGACATCTCCCGCAAGACTCTTTGCACTACCTTAACGCCATGCAAGAACTTGAACTTCCGCACAACGAGCTTGCCGGGGAGGTAAATTCGAAGAGCCAAGACGGTTTATTCTTCTTTCCTTACTGTTTTAATTATTTGATCAAAAACTATACTTATCGTGATGATGCCTATTTTTACGGCGTATTCTATGTATTGTTTCACTTTCTCCCAAACGAACATTCAATGAAACGAATAGATTCCGCCGAATTTGGCGCTTCTGCCCGACCTTCGACGCGTCAATTTAGCGTGGAACAACTTCGTGGGATTTGCTCTAAAAATGCCAATTGCGACTGTGCCAGAGCACGAGCACAACACAAGCAGTCGAGCCATTGCTACAGGTTCGGAGCCCATGGCAACCCCTCCAGTGTTAGCCCCGTTGTCAAGCCGTGGGTTAAGCTCGCGTCAGCGGCAAAAGAGCAGCAGAGGCGGCGGCTTGAACTCTCGCAATGACACATCCCGAGACAGTTTTTCTCCACAGCCTGCACTCGTGCCCGAAGCAGATGATGACGAAGGAGGCAAAGAGGAGCTCACGTCGAGGAATGCGCTGACAACCCAGTACTTCAGCAGATTTGCAGTGGAGCAAGCACCACCGGTGCATCCCTGCCTCGTTGGAAATCCCTCCTTAATGGAGCTCTATCTGACCGACAACCCACGCTTAAGCTTCCCCAAAGGTGCTGCTTGCTACGGTCGCCGCGCTTGCCGAGGCCTCGATGAACTGCGCAAGGTATGATGAAAACGACATCATAAACAAACATCTTCAAATATGGCACCATCTTCTAAAAGTTTTGTCGAACGAAAGCAAAGCTTATTTACCTACTTCTAGTTGCTAAATGCGTACGAAATTGCTCTAATAACCTCTCGCTCTTCCACTCCCATTCTATGTACACACCCTTCTACATCTTTAGGTCTATGAGCAAGCTTTATCACCGTTGCTCGATAGTGCTGGCCCTCTTTTAGCACTGGGCAAAGCTTATCGTTACGGTTGCAAGGGCGCTTATGGCAACAGCGATGACACTTACGACAACAGCGACGATGACGACGATGAGAGCGAAGGAAGAGATTTTGCTCCAGCGCTGTCTGCTACAAGTAGACCAGCAACGAGCACTTCTAGAGGGCTTGGAGAAAGTCGAGGAAGTTCTAGGCTACCCAGCCGAGCGCAGAGTGAAGACAATGATAGTGAGGACGATTCCGATGCTGAAACAGTGGATGCTGAGGTGAGTACTGGTGTAATTATCTGAGACTACAGTTTCAATCCACAATTATAGACCTTGTTACCTGTTTTGAACGTTCTAATCATTTATGATGTAATTTTCATTTTTCACCGTGTTTTACGTCTGTCTCTTTCTCATCATCGTCGCCATTGTCTCTACACAGGACTTGCCTTGGCTCGCCATCAACCCCACAGAAGCTCGCAAATGGTTTCGTTTGGCGTCCAACATGTGGAAAAACCCCGAGGCCATGCACGAGCTGGGGTCGATGCTTTGGCGGGGGGAAGGAAGCTTGCCACTAGCAGGGCAACAGGATGCAGCGGGAGCGGTGGCCCTGTGGCAGGCCGCAGCGAGCGCAGGGCACCAGGAAGCGCAAACGGCGCTGGGAGACATCGAAAAAGCTTTGCAAGAAATCATCACCAATGCTAGCAGAGGCCAGGTATGGTTTCTGTGCTGTGGACTCCATATGTACACTTCTTCACTACCTTCGAGTTGGCTGTAGCTCATAAAACTATTCTTATGATGATACTTTGAATTTTGTCTCTGTACATCTAGGCGCAAGATGTGCTTGCAAATGCGTGGGCTCGTCTCAACAACCGCAATGCACCCACCAGTGAGGGAGCGAAGCGAGCGAAAGAAGCCAATCACAAGCGACGGCGCATGGCAGCCTTTGATTGGCTCGCCATCAAGCGAAAAGCCAACAAACGCAAGGTTAGAACACAAATGCGTTGTATCCGAGATCATAGTCATGTCCTTGGTACGCCATATTTCCTAGTAAAGTAGTTGCATGTATCATTTTGGTTCGCTCTTCTTTCTTGGTCTTGTGCAGGGCATTCCGGCTGAAAAAGGTGTGGGGCCCCGCGCTGCCAAACTCTTCTGTAGGCGCCAGAGAGCGCACCAATGGCTGCAGCTTGCCGCACACCACGGGCACCAGGTCGGCGAGCACCGAAAACTGAAGCAGATGGCTCTAGAGGCCACGATGGGCTTGTCATGGCGTGTGCTCAACGGCAAAGAAGGTGCCAAGCGGCGCGTGGCTTCGGAATGGCTCCAATTCCACTGCCGCGAATTGCGAGAACGGCACAATTCCGCTCGTGCCAAGGAGAAGATGGCCTTGCAAAGCTTGGTTCAAGCAGCAGCGCGGCGCCGGCAGTATGCTCGTTTAGCAGCACAACTCGCGCAAGCTGCTGCGTTTGCATGGTTTTGTTCGGGACAAGACGACCTTTGGCCGCCTGCGTGGTGGGAAGCCATCGCACCTGGAACTGAAGGTGGCCAAGCTCTAGAAGCTGAAATTGCTGCATTGGCCGAAGCAGATCGTGTGGTGCTGGAATTGCCAAATCGATTGGTACGAAAAGCACTGCGCCCGATGCCTCAATCTCAGATGGAGATATATAGCCAACCAAACCAAGGATCCGATGAAGTTAGCGAGGTAAATTTGCTTGCGTCCAAGGTTAATCACGGTGTAGAGGAAGAGCCACCATTGTGGTGGCGTCGT
>Ga0307931_1002296_pt1 | contig 12295 bp, 16 predicted proteins | sample OrgLakmetageno47_FD_201816 | JGI IMG/M metagenome (GOLD analysis project Ga0307931, IMG submission 201816) | Saline water microbial communities from Organic Lake, Antarctica - #47 | ecosystem: Environmental > Aquatic > Non-marine Saline and Alkaline > Saline | place: Antarctica: Organic Lake... | reverse complement strand
AACGTCATTTGCAGTTCTATGTTCGTTCGTGAGTTGTGAGGTCAACTCTTAATTCATTGGCAGACAAGTATTATGACAAAAACGACCTCACGCACAAACTTGCACAAAAATATTCGCTTACAAAAATTTAGCACAAGCTCACTTTTCGCAACTTCTTGACCAGCTTGCTCTTGTTCTTGAACGCTCTTAACGCAATGTTTGACGCCAGTATTTCCGCATCTGGTGCGTCAAAACGTTGAGGCACGGTCGAAGAAGATGATGATGATGATGATGAAGAAGAAGTGCTTACAGAGCCAGGCAAAGGTGCTCCTTTGCCAGCACTACTGGTGCTGCTGCTAGTACTGCTACTGCTGTGAATACGGCTGCGCTTATAGCCAGGAGGAACAGGTCTCACAGGAGTAATCGGCGGAGGAGGCAGCAGTGCAGCAGTCTAAAAAGGCCCGGTCATATATATAAAAGTAAATGAGGTATTAGAAAGAGGCAAGAACTGAATGCCAAGGAAACAGAAAAGATACAAAAATTGGTGTGCAAAAACAACATCAAATACTTAAATATGCAATCTACTAGGAAGCACGTATTTGCTTAGTATATATTTTCACCTGCGCTGCTTCAGCAGCTGCCATCAGTACGGCGCTCGTCATTCGAGACGGCATCCGCTGCTGCCGTCTCCCTGCAAATGAAGATGGAGACTTCACGAGACTGTGGCTGCTGCTGTTGTTGCTGTTGTAACCGTTCCTTGATGATCCACGCGCGTTCGTCGGGCTGACCGACGACGACGGCGAAGAAGAGGACTTGTTTTTCACGCGCATAGCAGCGCGTTGCAGCGTCAAAGGACTTGAACCGCGGCCGCGCTCGTCACTGCTGCTGTTGTTACTGCCCCCAGCACCAGGACTAGAGGTAGCTGCTGCTGCGGCTGCAGCAAACAAACCTGCAGCACTAGCCAATCCACCTTTCTTTCGGTTCGGAGACGCAAAGGATGTGTCCGTGGTTGTATCTCCTTCGCCATCGCCAGGAGGGCGGCCGATACTCTTCATCAAACTCCCCACAGAGAGGCTGGAAGTAACACTGTCAACAGAACCTCCAGAAGTGATCAATGATAGGCTGTTGTCACCAATGCCACCATTGCCAATGAAATCACCGAGGCCATCTCGGCTGACATTGCTTTTGATATTGTCATCACCATTGACGTTGCTGCTTGAAGCGTCTGCTTCCTTACTACCAATACCTCCTGTTATTATGGGTGCTTCTACTGCTGCTGGTCCTGGCGATGGAGCTGCTGGTGCTGGTCCTGGTTCAGTTGTTATGCTCTTCGGTGATGACGATGCTTCAACCGGGGGCGCATCGTCGGATTTCGCGGAGCTTCCACTGACGGCCCGGTCGGTGCGCAATTTGCCAACGAACGACGACGGCGGCGACGACGCAGTTGAAAGTGCGCCTTTGATGAGGTTTTTGCCGCTGGTTTTGCGCTTCAAGCGAGCAGCAGCTGCGGCCGCTGCTTTTTCTTTCTTCCTCTGCGCTTCGTTGGCTTCGTATTCTTGGAAACATTCAGCAGCGCGAAGTTTGGCCATGGGCGATCTAACGAAAAACATAATACAGAGAGATTGATCAATGAGCGTATCTGCACACCAAATGCTCGTAGATGAGATGGCACCGCGAAAAGTAAACAAGTACGTGAGATCAATAACTTCAAACGTGGCAATAAATAGTAAAAAGCCCGTCTTAATCATGTACCGCATAACGTAAGCGGGGCCACCAAGGCCATGAACACTGGCTTCGCCGTAGAAGTCGGCAAAAGGGTCCTCGACGCCACCGTTAGCGTTAGCGGACGACGAAGAAGACTTTGGAGTTCTGCGCGATTTCCGAAGGGCATCAGGACTAAGAGTTTTACTCGCAGGGCTATGAGGGGTCGACAGCGACTTCCTGTCAAAAGACGCTGAGCCGTTTACAGTGCTGCAGTTGCCTTTGCTACTCCTCGAAGCTTCATCTATCGAGTTATCTCCATGACCACCGCCTCCATTGTCGTTGTGTGCATCATTTCCGTTGGCTTCAAGATAGTTAGTCTGCCGAGTAAATGTCGCTAACACAGAGGAAGCTGCCAAATGCGTCGACTCCTGAGCAGGGCGCAAAGACATGCGCTTCACGAGCTGAGGAAGCTTTGACGATGACGACGACGAAGAGGGCGGTCGCGAGTATTTGCTGGAAGAAGAGGAGGCTTCACCAGGGGTACCAGGAAGCTCACCTCCTGCTTCATCCCCATCTTTTGAAGGGCCAGTGCGAGCAGCTGAAGTGCTTGATGCCTCGACCAGTGCTCTTGATGCCGCAAGAGCTGCTTTTACCGTGCCCATTTTCTTTTTGAGTGGCGAGGACGATCGACTACCCACTGTGGAATGACGCGCATCGGCAGAGAGGCTCAGAGCAAGTAGCAGGCGGCCTTTTGGCAGTGCCTGCATGGAACGAAGGACGACAACCAAAGGAACAGCAGAAATTGGAATCAGAGACACGCACAAATCAATCATCGTGAATGACGCGTACGAAGAGGAGAGAAAGGTAAGAAGTCCATTTTCCCTGAATACTTTATGTTCGAAATCGAAATGCGCAAACTGTTGAGATAATCTTAAGGAGTACTTTCACAGCAAAACTTTAAGGGTGTGATAGAAACCTTCGTGTCGGCTTTTCCCGTTTGCAAAGCTGCAGCTTCAGCTCCTGCTACCACTTTCGGCGGCGGAGGCTTCGGAGGTGCCACAGACTCTAGCAGGCGCCGCTCGTGCAACGTCTACCAGGAAGAACAGGTACATAGAAAAATGTGAATGGCTGAGGTGGAGGGGGGTACATGTATGCAATGTATAGCACAGCGAAAACAAATAGAATCGCGATTTCAGAAGGAAATGAACAGCCCAGTGCCAGGCTTGATGTGCCAAAAGGTAAAACCAAGCTGCAGTCGCTGTGTTTCTGTTGTTGCAGGATGCCGTGCCAACCGCACCTTTTGCGACTTGATGTTGAGCCTCCGGTCCGCCAGGGCTGCTCTTGCGTGTTGCAAGAGGGCTTCATCGTCCATGGCCAAGAGTGAGTCATCGCTGGTGTCCACCTGCGAAGCGCAAAGCAAAACAACAGAGGTAGATTAAGCAGCACACACACATAAGTCAACAATGATTCAAAAGTTTCCATGATCTTGAACATGATTAGTGAGTATTCGTAGGCAGCAGTAGCAACAGCAGCGGCGTGGGTTAGCACAGAACAGACAAGGCAGACCACAAAGCAATAGGCAGGCCTTTCACGAAGCGAAAGGTTTAGCTCAAAAGAAAAAAAACAGCGCCACACCTGCTGTCTAGATTCCGTAAGGTTCTCAAACAAGTTGCTTTGGCGGCGGTTGAGCGCGCGAGGAGGCCTTCGTGCTTTCAAAGCCTTAGCTGCATTGCTCTTTTCAACCAGCAGATTCCGCTCCGCGCGCCATTTCTCTTCGTATGCGGTGAAGACACCTGGCCGCGGCCGCCACGGCTGCATGGTCGATAAGTCTTTGTACTATGCTGCAAATTCACTTTAGGCTTGTGCGATCAATGAAAGCAGGATTCTATGACTTTCGGTTGTCGTCTCGAATAGGAAAAGAAGTGACGAGTGAGATGAACTTATTTAACCTTTGAGAAGCGAATGTGACTCCGGCTAGCCAAAAGATTACTGTTCGTTAACTTAAAGCATTTTTACTATAGATTTCTAGACTGTCGCGAAGCTACTCGACTACGCCCACCGACGCCCAAGCTAGTATATCGGCCAACTCTCGCAGTGTTTCACGCTTCACACTTTTCGTGTTCCGTTACGGTGCTCTAATATATAGTCTCGGTAGTCCGTCGCGCCGTCGCAAGTCAAGAAGATCGCATTGCAACGTTTTGTTCCAGTCCTAATCCTTCACACGTACACTCATCATCATATCTCAACTTTTGCGGCTTGAGGCGCGTAGCCATCCCGCCGAGTATCTCAAAAGAAGTCTAGAGGAGCGCACGTAAGATGTTTCGGCGTTCTAAGAAGGCTAGCTCTGCTGATGCCAACCAGGACACGAAATCTCCGGGACTTTCGAGGAAAGCAAGTGCGCAAATGAGTGATGATTTCACAGAGCTCGGTGGCAATCGTCAAGACAGCGACATGGGGAAAATCCCATCAGCAGGCACTAGGATGGAGGACAGCGGCAAAGCTCCATCAAAACTTGAGCCGACTAGCAGCTTTCGGTAAGGGGTGTCATACGCTGTGTCCTAGTATTATCAGGCTTACTCGTTTGAACTGTCATAGTTAAGCTTTTAAACATCTGTATCCTCGTGCCCTTTTTGAACCTTTACCACACATTTCCAAGGTGCGTTCCTGGCATAGTCTAAGTATAGTCGCAGGTTAAAAGCATGAAAACACGCCAATTGCTTACGTTTTTAAGTGATAATACAGCTGGTTCTCACCTCCTATTTTTCATGCCCCCCTTTTTCTCCCCGCCAAGGTGGGACAACACTCAATTGGACGATGCACACCGCAACATGCTCCGCGAAAGCCAATCCAGCGCCGAAGCTGCCAAGAGGGATTCCACCAGCACGCCTCCTGCTCCAGCTGCCTCGGAAAATTCATCCGAGGTGTCCAAAGTGCCAGCGGTGATTCCCGAGGAGACCGAAGCCGAGCGGCAAGAGCGCGCGTGGGCCGAAGCAGAAGCGGTGAGTTTGCCCAACTTTTCAGACACATACAGCCTAATCCTTGCCGTGCGAAGAACTCCACGTTTTCTTTGTATGTGCTTGGTATTGCGGCTCAAGTCTCGCGGGTTCCTACTTGTGTAGTCGCTATTTTTACTTGAAAATACTTTGAGGTGGGATTGCTGTTGTAGATTTGCTCCGTATGTTGGGTTTGATAACTCGACGACAGAAGTCTACATTTATGCTTGTTCGAATACGCTATATTTATTCATCCTTCACTTTTTTTGCAGCGCGAAGCGCGTCAGTTAGCGGCGGCTGCTGAAGAGAAACAACGCGTGGCCTCGAATGCTGGAGCACTCGTTCGAAAGGTGTGGGTTCATAATGCACATGTACCCTTCGTGCACAGCTGCTCCTTCCTATGCTCTACAAATCTGTCATATATCATTGAGTTTACAATGTTTGCCCTAATGTATGTTTTTTTTTCACCGATTTCATCCTGTACGTACAGGCGTCAGAAGAGCAAATGGCACGTCGATCAGCAGCGGCCGAAGCGGCTGCAGCCACTGAGCCTCAACTCAACGACTACTTTGAGTTCCAAGCCATGAACCAACCTGAGTCTACCGCAGAACCTGGAACAGTAGCCTCAGCGGCATCCGCAGACATTGCGGCGACGAACCCAATTCTTGTGAGAGAGAAAGGTTCTGCCGCGGCAGCTGCTGAGGCAACGTTTGTGGAGAATGTGGGCCCCGAAGTGGTGTCTCTCGGCACCGGCGCATTTGGGAAAGTGTGGCTCGGCCGGGCGAAACTTGAACTGCCGCCACTGCCCACGCTGACTCGCAGCATGACCAACAGTAGCAACGATCTCCTGTGCCGAGCCAGCATGGAAGACCACAACAGCAGCTTCCGTCGAAGCGTGCCCGGCAGAGGGAGTAGCACAGTAGCGCCACTCTTGTCGCTGTCACCAGGGGTGCCCGTCGCGCTCAAGGAAATTTCCGTCGCCAAATTGGTGGACGGAATTGAGGGCCCCGCAGCTGCGCGGAAAGAAGCGAAATTTCTCGCCCGGTGCCAGGTCAGTGTTTACTTTTCTAATTTTGTGTTATTCATCCCACGCACACTGACTTCATACCATTTGGCTTCATAACATGTGCGCACGATGTGGTCGTTTTTAGTACACCTTAAATTCGACGACACACCTTGTTTGTTTCTCGACCTCTTATCAGGGCCACCCCAACGTGATGCGTTTCTTCGGCTTGTTTGAGACGTCCTCTTCGCTTTGGTTAGTGACGGAGAACTGTGCGGGTGGAGACTTGCACGCGAGGCTGAATCAGCGCCGTGAAGTTTTCTTGCAGCGAGAGCAACAACGTGAAGAACTGGGAATAGGTATCAGCAATGAACCATCTTCTAAAGAAGGAGCGGGAAATATCCCCCCTTGGGGTGGTTTGAACGAAGACACCGCTGCAGCGTGCGTTGCGTCGTTGCTTGGTGCTTTGGCGCACCTGCACAAGCAAAACGTGGCTCATCGAGATGTCAAGGTTTGTTTGCCAAATAAAGTAGATGCTGGTTGCCTGACCTACTCTCCTTCTTCCTGTTTCTTCTTTTACATCAAATTTCCAAAGTTTCTTGCTTGGTTTAGTGCGTGGCGTTTTTCTGCTATCACCCTTCTTTTTCTTTTGTTTTCTTCTACTTCTGCTTCGTGATAACTTTTGGATACTGTTTTCGAAAACTCGCAGCCTGAAAACATGCTGATTCGCCAACCATTTACCTTTCCTTCGTCTCCGAGCACGGCGAATGTTGCCTCGATTACTAGCACAGACGCCAACTTTGAGGCCGTTCTTTCGGACTGTTTCACGGTTGATGACGGGGCTTCGATTGCGCTTGCGGATTTTGGGCTTGCGGCCACATGCAACGGCAGGAGCCTGAAAAAGGTGTGCACTTTTGGTTGATAGGGCGCCCATTTTCTATCTCGCTCGCATTCTTCTCACCAATATTTTTGTCGCTTTTTTGAATCTTTAGTGATATTACTGATTTTTCGATGCTCTTTTCTCTAAATTATGTGCTCAATGATTCTCTGCATTTTTTTTGTAATTGGCAGTTGTGCGGTAGCACGCAATATTTGGCACCAGAAGTCCTTCGCACCAGTGGCGCCAGTGCAGCTGCGGCGGCTTCAGGCGGCATGGCTACCCCACTCGAAGGCTATGACATGCAGTGCGATCTATGGTCCGTTGGCGTAGTGGCCTATCGGCTCCTGGGCGGAGATTTGCCGCGCTTTTGCAGTGGAACCAACATTCCAGAGACGGAACTTGCCGTTTTGGCGTTTGCTGGCTGTGCGCCTTCGAGTGATCCTGTGGACAATGAAGCTGCTTCAGCTATGCTCGATCAGTGCGTAGCTGATAGTGAGGCCGCGAACACGAACAGCGGCAGCAGTTCTACTGATGCTAAAAATGCTACCGATGCTCCAGCTGCTGCTGCTGCACCTACTTCACGACCTACCAGCGGCGACTTCACTCGAAAGCCTTGGTTTCGAGAAGGCCGGTCCGGCAGTGCGTGGTTGGCACCTCTGGCGTCGCATTCCAATGGTTATGGCAGCGGGTACAGCAACAACGCCGTGTGGGACAGTCGCAGCAATGGCGGTAAAAGTGGCGTGTCCCTGGAAGCGCGCTCGTTCATCTGTGCGTGCTTGCATCCCATTCCTGAGCGGCGGCCGAAGGCTCACGTGCTTTTGCAACACCCTTGGGTGAAAGGAGCCGTTTCCGCCGCTGCTTCAGCTGCTGCTTCGAATGCGAGCAGCACAGCGAGCTCACACGATGGCAATGGTGTGGCCAGCCAACAACCATTTGGTGCTTTGCACCCGTTACCAGAAGAAGAAGGTGGGGGCACAGAGAACAGCGACGACGACGATGGGGATGAGGGCGCAGTTGTAGTTGGGGACAGCGACGACTTTCTTGCTGCTGGAAACGACTCCAAATCGCTACAACTGCCTTCAGTAGATGGTGCTGCTAGTGACACCATCCCTGGCGCCAAAAATCTCCCGCGCATGTGCAGTGACATTGGCGTTGGGTCCGCTTCAGTGACACCTGTGGCCACGAATCATGTTGAGGGCAATAGTAACCCTTCGACGACATCACCGACCAAGAAAAAACAACCCGCGCGCATGTGGCATGACGGTGGAGACGATCTTGCGCCAGTAACCTCCCCAATTGCAGTATCATCGCCTGCGTCATCGACTGCAGCAGCAGCCAACCTACCCTCGCTTGAGTTGGACGAGTCGAGTGATTGGTGGGAAGGTGTGCTTCCGTCTAAATCCGCGCTCCTTTGCTCTCTCACCAAGAAACCTTTCGAAGATCCGGTAAGCCTCCTTCAGTACCATATTCATTCATCTAGCAAGGCCTTCCAACATTCGGATCAATTTACACTTAATTCTTTATTGTACCAATGCCATAAGCACTCAGACCAACGTTGTGCAAGTACTTGTACGTGTTACACTCCTATTATTGTTATGTGTTTGTTCATATGTGCTCCTTTGATTCGTTAAATCTTCTTCAAAAGGTGTTGAGCTTAGAAGACGGCAAAACCTACGAACGGTCTGCGCTAACAAGGCGCAACTTGAGCCGCGCTGCGCACGAACGCCAAGCAGCTGCCTGGGTCGAAGCACAGAGCGAGGCCACTGAGGCGTTGGTGAACGATGGGTCTTTGTCTCTGGTGAGAGAATTCAAGCTTCATTTTTTTTGTATCAGCAAACGAAAGAGTCATGCGTCAACCGTGAAAAGGAGACTTTTTTTTAATTTTGAAATTGCCTTGATTTTTTCATTTATTTGTTGTACGATGAATTATCCGTCTCCACATTTGAAAGCACTCACAAACCTATTGTGTGTGTGACTTTTTATTCCCCTCTTCTTCGATGCTCTGTTTCATTTTGATTCGAGAACAGGCGCAAAAGCTGTCTCGGCTAGTGGCGTATCGGTCGGCAGGTTTATTGGGCCGGCCTCCGACCAGCACCAATGCCGAGCGAGCTTTCGAGGCAGCCAAGGTAGTCGAACTTTTTTCTTTTTTTTTCCGTTTGCTTGGGGTCTTTTTGTGTGTGGCCTTAGTTACAGCGTCTACGTACTTTTCTTTCGCTTGAAGGGACTACGTATTCTCACTTTGCATCTTTTCTGTGTGTATGTTACAGGGCCGTGTGATCAACACCAAGCAAACTTTAGCCTCGAAAGGCAATGCCAAAGAAACACCGCAGGTCGTCGCTGCCGCAGCCGAGCATTATGCTTCCAAAGCCAGGCAAGCGGGCATGCTGACACCCGACGAAAAGGCAGCTTTCCTGGGAGACCCACAAGCGCAGGTGTGTGTTGAATGATCATAGTTTTTTTACCTATGCGCAGCGAGAGAGCTTTTTTTTTTCCTTTTTGCTGTCAAATGAATGAGTAGAAGCTTTTCATTCATCCTCATTATGTATGTTTTTTTAAAGAAATACTTTTCAATGCTTCACTTCACATTCGTGTTCTTAATGCAACTTTTTTACTTTGTCTTTGTACTGTGTTATTCATTATTGCATTGTTCGCCGTGTTTTCCGAGTTTTTTTCTCGTTTTCTTTGTTTCGAATTTGCCCTCCTCAATTGCACAGAGTCGCACTAATGGTGGCAGTGACGACACCGTCCAGCAAGGACCAGTGCGGCGACGGTCCTCCATCGTGCGGGCCGACCGAGACGCAGGCTTGATCCCAAATGAAGCAATGAAGCTAGCGGTGAAGGAAGTAAGTATTTGATGCAGAGATAGGCAGACCTTCCCTGATGGAGGTTGGGAGTTTGAGAAGGTAGACCTATGGCTCCGCTGCACATGAGCATTCGCATCATCGCTCCAACGCGTTGTGAAGTTTTGGCCTCATTGATCTTTGGCAGGTACGAGATTTGGTTGAGACACTGCGGCGCGACCGAAAATTACTTCTCAGTGGGGCTTCAGCTGCTCCTGTATCGCCGGTACTATTTTGCACCTTCCGCTCATTATTATGCCACTTTTTATTTATTTATCGCAATAATGCTATTATCGAATATGAAGTAGGATTTCTTAACCTCGTTTGTTCTGTGCCTTCCCATAGTTTTGAACTTTTTTTTTTTTTTCCTCGATGTACAGAGCTTATGCTTTTTAACTGCATCTTCTCTTTCCTGCTTTATTTGCACTCTTTAGGTTGCACTCAGCAATGCTCCAACTTCACCTGCCAACAACAGCAGCAGCAGCAGCAGCATGAACCTCTTGGAAAGCTTTCGAGGGGCTTTCATGGGCAATTCTGCTGCTGTTGCTGCTAAACCCACCGCCAGTGGAGGCAATGCTCCTCTTCCGCCGCCTTCGTCGTGCGCCAATGCGAGTGACTCTGACTCGACAGCTGACCCATCTATGAGCATTGCAACCGTAGTTGTTTCGGTAAGTGAGACAACGGGTACTTCTGTCTTACTCTTTGAGATTTAAAAATGTATATCACTTCTCGCCGCGTTCTCTTTTCCTTTGTTTCTTTTCTTTGTTTGCTTGCTAAGCGGCACACATGCACCAAAATGGAGTCACACGGTATTGCGTACTGCTTCTCACGTTTTTCTCTTATTGTAATGCCGCTACATATACCAGGTGGACAAAAACGAGGGAGAAAAAGTCTTTTACCGCACTACAATCACAACCAAAGGAGGAAATCGAGGCACTTGCTCGCATCGGTTCGGCGAATATTGGAATTTTTACAAGGAGCTCTCGGTAATTTCCATTTATCATCTCGTCTTATTATGCATGCTGAATCCCCTCAGTCTCAGATGGACTCCTCTATCGTGAAAATTGATTACGTTGATGAGGCGACCATCATTGATTACGCTGTTCATGTATACTGTGCCTTATTGGTTTGCTTATGTAAACGAAGTATTTCATATATACCCTTTTCTTACATTACCTTCCTACCCTAGGTGATGGGTGGAGTAGCTGCCTACATGGGAGGTCAAGCTACTTGGGCTGCGGTCAATGACCTCTTCCCCAATCGCGACACCACCACCGACCTCAAGCGCAAACTGGGCATTGGCCTCTCGGAAGACCAGGTGGGCAAATATGTATATCTATACTCGTACATATTTAACGAGCATCTTACTCGTACCTGGTGGTGACGAACGGGTACCAGTTTTGCATATATGCTCAGAAAACAATCTACTTAAGTGGTACTTCAGAGTATTTAACATCGTTTTTGTGTTTGACAATGTATGGCGATGTTGCCTGGATACAGGTTGAGGAGCGCCGCGCTGGCCTTGAAAACTGGTTGAAAGCAGTGTTGATGCCATCCTGTGCGCGCGCGGCCCGTGACGCTGCTGCAAAAGGCGTCGCAAGTCCTTCTGGTGGAGCAGCAGCAGCAGCCAAAGATGATCGTGATGATACAGGAAACTCTCAGGCCGACAAGCCCGTGCCCGTTCCCATCAAGAACCTCATGTGGGTGTTTCTAAGGCTCGACACGCGCGTGACGCACCTCTGAGTGAATGCGCGCCAACATTGTGGGACACCATGCAACGGACAAAGGAACTGTGTACCAGTTTTTCCACTCACCAAACAGGAAAATAGACGAAGCAAGAAAAGAGACGAAGCCGCACTGAAATGCACAGCGCATATCACCATTCCTGATTCCAGATCCCAAGATCCCTCTTAGTTGCCAGAAAAACTAAACATGGGAGAGCTCCGGAAGGGGGCTACTTCTTGATGACGTCCAGGGGTTTTCAGAGTTACCCGAATAAACATTTGGAATTGGTTTTAAAAACGATAAATGCCATATATATATATATATATAAAAATATAGCTAACCTAGAACAGCCCAATGGGGCGCTAAAGTCAATTGAATCCAAGGAGTCCCACCTTTATGGCAAGTTATGAGCCATGGAAATGGGATGCTTACTCCAGTTTGACACATATCCATTTTAGCTCCTAGATTCCCCCACGCGCGCACATACATGTATGCACATTTTGGTCCATCTCGAGGACACCCATATGTCCATGTGCTTATCCTAGTCCGCTTTGTAAATCCGCTCGAGCTGCCCACGTCACTGCGGCTCTTACAACTCCTTGGCACTGCGAATCCATTGAAGAAATGTTCCAAGAACGGTCCAGAGAGCCAGCTACGGTGGACGTAGACTCGAAGTGTGGACTGAGAGATCGAGTACAATGATTCAAATCGTTCAGAAATCGACCGAAAAATTGAGGAAGAAAAAGCCATCGCGTATTAAATTTAGAAATGAGACAGTGACCGTGATGATAGGAAAGCGAGGTGGAGAGAGAGGAAAAAAAAATACAGATGGAGTAACCCGCCTGAGTAGAACCACGCGCCCGGCACCGCACATGCCCGACACTGCAGCAGCTGTGCCGCCCGACGGTGAAGAGTGGGTCGAGGACGCAGTTCTGGGAGAAGCAATAACAGGACGAGGTCGTGAAGCATCGTCATCAGCAATTCGAGAGCTGACTTTTTCTTGTGCAACATTCAGCTTTTCATTTGTGACGGCTTCGTCAACTGCATCGTCTACGCCTTCTGCGTAAATCGCTAGCGCAGTTGGGAAGCCTGGAGGCGGATAATAATGCGAGTCATCTTCGCAACTCTCAGAGATTGGCAAAATAGAACTATTTTTATGCCCTTCGTCATT
>Ga0307931_1002294_pt1 | contig 12302 bp, 8 predicted proteins | sample OrgLakmetageno47_FD_201816 | JGI IMG/M metagenome (GOLD analysis project Ga0307931, IMG submission 201816) | Saline water microbial communities from Organic Lake, Antarctica - #47 | ecosystem: Environmental > Aquatic > Non-marine Saline and Alkaline > Saline | place: Antarctica: Organic Lake... | reverse complement strand
AGGTATATCGCCGCCGGAAGCTGCATTGTGAGCTAATTTCACGATTTACGACCAGAACAGGTTCCGAAATCGTACACCCAGTCCTTTAAAGAGTGTCCACTTTCTGGCCAAATCGTCGACCGTGAGCTAGAAGCGAAGCAGAAAGAAAACACGAATATATTGTAGTCAAAAATATATTACAGGCAGTAGATACTTTTTTGAATCCCAATCACTTCACACTTTACTTCGTGCGCACCCAAGGCTCCTCGGCGAGCGGGCTCGCCCCGCCAGCACAGATGGACATACGGTCATACTTTGGCCAGAAAAGCAAGGTGGTATTATCAGTTGAGCTGTGGCAATCGTTTAGTTATGCTCTGCTTGGCCTCCGTTTTTGTTTACCCCCTCAATGTTGACAATGGCAATCACAGGCGATGGTGTATTAAGATATCATTAACATTTTTGCTCCTCAGGCGGATGGACCATCTCCACGTAAACGGCCAAACGTAGGAAAATCATCTGAAACTAAAGCGGAACCAGCAGCAGCAACGGTGGCGGAATCTCCTAGAAGGCAAAGCAGTCGAGCTTCACCCAGAACCAAAGGGCCGATAAGCCCCAAAAGCTCTAGCAATGATGACCAAAGCTGCAACAAGAAAGGTGGCAATTTGTCTCCCAAGGCATCCATAAATAGCCGCATCTCCCCGACTCAAAGAAAGCGGTCGACCGACATACCAGTAGTTGATCCTGCGTCTGCTGGAGACACTGCTGTCCGCATTCCCAGCCCAAGAAGGGCTAAATCAGCACGAAAGCCACTTGTGTGTAAAAACTGCAGCGCCGAGCACGACGGTGGTTTCAATGGTGACTTTTGCAGTCAGGCCTGTCTCAGCCACGCTAGTAGTGAACAGCTTTCGCCACCCGAAACACTGGTTGTGGCTCCAGTAGCAGCAGCTTCCGAGCTACCTGTCAAAGAGCCCACGCCCGCGCCAGCAGCTGAAAGTAGGAGCCGTCCCCGTCGGGAGGCCCGGTCTTCGCCGACAGCTGCCGCCACTGGTAGCAGTAGTGCTGAAGCAAATTCTTTGGATGGCATGTTTACCAGCGGCAGCCCTCGAGGCAGCAGTGCAGGCGGTGACGGCATTGCAAACAGCAGCACTGCCACGAACAGTGGGAGTGGCAAAAAGAACAAGCGGGCAGCAGCAGCAGCAGCAGCAGCAGCAGCAGCAGCACCGACTGCTCAGCCACCCGTTGTAGAAACAGCAACTTCGATCACAACACCTCGGGCGTCAAAAGCTTCAACTAAAGCTACGCCAAAAGCTGCGTCCAAATCCACACCTCAGGCCACTCCCAAGACGCCTGCACCCAAGACCACGACACCCAAGGCAACGCCCGCGCCCAAGGTGTACAAGGACCCAGCGCTCGCGAAACTGTCGAAAGTAGACGCCAAAATGATGTCGAAGCGGCGCGTGCGTGACGCCGTGTCGGACGTGCCGTATGACTTCGAGTTAGTGCCGGCTTGCGCTGGTGCTTCTCTTCGTCCGTGGCCTCCAGCAACAGCCCCGTCAACAACGGGCAAAGCTACTGAGGTTGCCAAAGAGTCGATGGATGATGATATAGCGCCCGAGGTTGTAGCGCCATTCAAACCAGATGTTACACCTGAGACTGCTCCAATGCAAGATGCTGATGAAGCAGCCACAACCGCAGCAACAACTACAGCACCAGTGTCCGACGCACCCGTTGTCGACGATGACACCGGCAATGTAACGGTCGTGCCATCGGGCGATGCGGGTGACGAAGTGCAAAAAGTGAAATTTACCCCCATGAACCGGCCTGAGCCGCTGCTGCCGGAGCCACCAGTGGAGGCACCGCTTCTGGGGCCGGAGCCTCCGCCAGGGATGCTCGCAGGCTCAGTATTGGTGAAAGTCTACGACCGCGAGGTTTGGGCAGCGAGCTTGACCGAGCTGTTGCTGCTGTGCTCTGAAGCCGCCTGGCGACGCGTTATTGCCAATCGCCGAAAAGCTGCTGCATCACCATTAGTTGCCAGCGACAACAAGGATGACAAGGAAGCTTTGAGCGGCAAGAGCGCCCAGGGCAACCACAGTAGTGGCTCCCTTGTGACCTGTTCCACGGATATAGTGCCAGTCGTTCCGTCTTCAGCGCAGCAGCCGCAACCAGGCGACGGTGCTGCCTCGTTCTCATCGATGGTGGATGCACAAGGGATGCTCCCAGTACTAGCGGGCGCGACGGGCGGCGCCCCTGACGCCAAACCTTTGACTCTGGAGTACATGGCGGATCGGCTGGACACCGACGACCCCACCTGGGGGTACATGGTTCGGCAGGAGACGACGGGGTGGTTGCAGGGTTTTGTCCTCTTGACCGACTTCACCACTTGGAGCTCGTACTTCCGGTTCGACTCCACTGCCGCCAGCACGGGGATCACCGCCGACGACTGGGCGGCGCGTCGGTGCGATTTGCCGACGCCCCGTGCGCCGAGGGGAACCTTGGCCACTCTGTTGGACGCCGAGCCCCGGTGGGGAGACCCATTCGAGGAAGGCGTGGTGTTCCGACGGGTGGCCGAAGTGAGCTTGCTGGGTGGCCTGGGCTGCGGCGCTTGGCTGCTGCATTTAGCCTTGCAAGACTGCAAGCAACAGGGCTACAAGTATGCGGTGCTCCAGGCCACCGACCAGGCGATCCCCTTCTACGAGCAGATGGGCTTCGTGCGCGTCGGGTGTGTCGCACGGCATGCTAAAGACAACGATGGGGACGGCAACAGCAGCCAAAGCCAAGGGCTCAGGCCTGGCAAAGAGGGCAACAACAACACTGCTGGTAGCAGCAACAGCAGTTGTTCGCCGTCTTCCAGCAAGGCTACAAAAAGCCCCAAGAGCAGCAAGCCTCTGACGAAAGGCTTAGCTGCAGGGCTTCAACCTCCACCCGTGCCCCTTGACGTGAGCCCGGACGACGGGTACTACTGGCTCGCCCAATGGATGGCGTTCCTGTGCGAACAGTTCAAGCTGCTGGACGAAGACCAAGTGTTTTGCGTGGCAGTTGACGAGGTTGAAGTCCCCAATTACCGGTTGGTGTGCCCTTACCCACCCGTGGATTTGGGCCTGATGGGCCGGCGCGCTGTTGCGAACCGGTACTATAATGAGTGCACATAAAGAAGCATCCTAACACCTTCTCCTCATTGTTCTTTCAATAAGTTGTGATCTGACCTGCATTTGGTTCGATATTGAAAGCACGCAATTTCACAATAATTTTCTCTTGTGCGCGCAACGGTTCGATATTCAACTCTTCTGAAGAACTTGTACCTTTTTATTTGTATTCTGCTGCCAGGTATGAAGCGTTACCGGACTTGGTGGGCGATTTACACGCGCTCGTGACCAATGCCCTCACTTACAACGCAGGGAACTCGCCGATATACCGCCGGGCCAAAAAACTGAGAACGGCGTGCCTCAGCCTGGTCTCGGACTTCGTGAACGAATGGCCTCATTTAGCAGCCGCCAGCCGCACCATGGCACCGGTCGTGTGGCCGGAGTGGTGCTGGCTGACTCCGCCCGAGCCCCCACCGCCACCGACCCCAAAAGTGGTGGCGCCGTCTTCGACGGAAGCTGGCCCAGGAGCAGAAGCTATTGCTAGCGCAGGAGCCAGTGGGGCTGACGGCATGGCAGTGGAGGGTGTACCTGAATCTGCCACTGTGAGTGCGAATGAGACCTCAAAGGTCTTGGTGGCGGCAATGGAGGCAGGAGGTCAACCTCATGAAGGAGGAGAAGAGGGTAAAGGAAGCGACAGGAAGGAAGGTGAACACCAAGATGGTGGAAGCAGTGAGGGCGATGTGGGTGCAGTAGCAGCCACTGAAGCTCAGACAAAGACCTCGGAAGACAACGAGACTTCGAAAGTTGGCGAGCCCATGAATCACAGCACCTCTGCAATCGAAATTCCCACTGTTGCCGCAACTGTCGAGCCTGTTACGGGTGAAACAAGTCACTCTTCCACGCAGCCCAACAAAGAATCAGAATTGGAGCGCACTCAGGCAAGTGAACCACCATCTCAGTCCTCTACTGCTGAGCGCACTACGGGAACGACCCAAGCTAATTCAGAGAGTCCTTTGCTGCCAAGCATGGACAACAAGGCTGAAGGCTCAAGTGCCAGTGCTAGCATGGACATTGTCCAGAGCGCAGCAGACGAGAAGGAAGACAATGGAACAGGAACTGTGCCCACTGCTGCTGGAGGAGCAACAACCACAACAGCAAGTGAGGTAGCCGTTGGCGTAGTCCAAGGCGAAGGAAGCCTCGCCGAGTCGTGCTCGCTGTTTGTGGGGGACATCGTGTCGGCGAGATACGGCAACGGCCTTACTTGGTATACGGATTGCCGCATCAGCAGCGTGAATTCTGCCCACGACAGCGGGGCAAGGAGTAGTCGGGGTGGTGGTGGCAGTGCTAACAGCAGTGGTGATGGTAGCGGCAGTGGCGATGGGAGCAGCGGTGGTGGTGCAGACACCCCAATTTTTACGTACGGCATCAAGTACAACAACGGCTCGAAGCGCAGCAGTGTGCAGCGTTGCGACATTCGCCTCACGGAACGCACTCCCGAGGCCGCAGCCAACGCAGCTGCGGCAGCAGCGGCAGCTCAAGTAGGAGCTGGGGCCGCGTCGAGTGCAGCGCCTGGAGGGGTTGCGAAGAAACACCACCGCCATGCCAAGGGCGCGGAGAAGGAGAAGGGAGCCGTTGGGCGCCCTAGAAGTGGGTCGTTAACCTCGGTGACCAGGGCGCTGGCAATTCCGAGTGGCGTGTCCTTTGCTGCGGCCGATGGCCCTCGCAAGCGCGGCCGCCCTCGCAAGCGCGGCCGCCCTCGCACTGCGTCAGCCACCCTCGAGCCGCTGACCGCAATCTCGTCGTCAGTGTTGCCGTCTATAACTGGTGCTGTGTCGCCGTCTGTAACTGGTGCTGCCACTTCTGGTTCGTCAGGCAAGAAGCGCGGGCCGAAGAAAGGGGCGAGCACGGGAAAGAAATCCAAGGCAGCGCGTGTTGCCTCTCCTTCGACCGCTGACGTGCCTGATGGCGAACACGGTACCAACAACGATGGAACTGTTGACTCAGCCGGTGCCGACCCTTCTTCTTGTTCTTCGATGCCCTGGGCGGGGGGCTACCGCGATGCAGAAGAAGCCGCCCATGTCGCGTGGTTGCAGACCCCTACAGGGGAGGAATTTGCGGCGCGGCTGGCGGCGGCCGCGGACCGGGACACGCGCGCGGTGCTGGGTTATGTGCACTGGACCTTTCCTGACCAGACGGTGGAAGACCAGTACCCTTCCTACATGATGGCCCGCACGTTGGACGATTTGCCGCTCGGTGGTTGGCCTTCTTCTTCTTCTTCTTTGGAGACTGATGCGAGTGCTGCCAAGCCTTCAAGTGAGAGTGGCAACTCTTCCTTCAACACAGCTGTCAACGGGTCTTTGGAAGCAAAAGGAAGTGAAGCTGGGTCTACCAAAGTGTGTGAGATGACAGCAGCAGCAGGAGGAGACGGAAGCGGAGAGCCAGCGTATCCAGCGACGAGCGCAGAAGGGTTCGTAGGCGCTGCCAAGGTGAAGAAGGACGTGACGCTGTTGAAAAGCGATGCACCTGAGACCCTTTTCAAGGTTGGCCTGTCGCCTGAGATGGCCGCAGGCTTTCCGCGCGGGGTCACACCTCGTGGCACCACTTTCGTCGCGAAGTTCGGTGGAGACGAGTACTTAGGGTCGTTCCCCACGCCCGAGGACGCTGGGGCTGCTTACCAAGACTCTTTGGCCTACCATCGCCAGCACCGGCAAGCAATACACCTTGGCAGCACTGGTAAAGGCAGCAGTGGCAGTAGCCACAGCAGCACGAGTAGCAGCAGTGGTGCAAATCGTTTGAGTGCAGGAAGTGACGGCGCGAAAACCCCAAAGAAAGGGCAAAGCAAGAAGGGTGGCAAGGCAAAAGGTAAAGGAAGGGGCCGGGGAAAAGGGGCCAAGAAAGGTGCTACTGGTGGCGCCGCTGAAGCTGGTGGCAGTAATGCCACAGAGACCAATCAAGCAGGAGATGCAGAGGCAGACGTCGAAGCAGAGGTGCTCAAAGAAGACGAAGGCGCAGAAGATGTTGGTAAAGTGGAGGAAGCTGGCGAGGACAACAAGGAAGAAGCAGAAGATGGTGAAAACGCCCTCGTGTGGCCGCCGCCGCCGCTTCCGAGGCCTGTGGACCCTTCCGTCAACCTCCTGGGCTGCGCGCACAAGTGGCTCGTGGAGGAGTCCCCCCAAGTGGTGCCGCATCGGATGGCGTGGGGACTGCCAGATGACAGGGCGTCTTTTGCTTCTACTTCGCCAAGCAGCGCAGCACTGGCCGTTACAGGAGATGAAGATTCCACTCCGTCGGCGAAGAAGGCGAAGATAACAACAGCAAGCATTCCTGGCAAGAAAACGCCGGCGTTGTACAACAAGGTGGTCACGGTGCAGGACTTGCCGCCTTGCTACCCCAACAAGTACTGGTTCGTGTACCAGTACGTCCCCGACATGCAGTGGTGCCACTTGTGCCCCCTTTACGTTGACGGCACCTTCAAGACGGGCCCGCGGATGGGCTGCCCCCGCTACAAACTTTGCCCAGAGGGTCGGGCTCGGGAAGTGGATGTGCCAGCGTCCCGCTGCGCGCTGGTCGAGGCCAGGCAATGCGTGCACAGTGCGAGCGCCGACAAAGAAGTCTTTGACATACCCGAGGAGGCAGCGGCCGTCAAATAGAAGAAGAGGGAACTCATACCCGTACCCCCTCTCGTTCTCTATCTCTGTGCCTTTGTTTTAGTTCTTCTGTTAGCTGCCTCTTCCACTTCCCGATTTAATTGTTAAGAGCCCATAGAATACCGGAAGACAAAGCTCTATTCCCGATTGCCTTTCCCACTTTCCCACTCCCACTGGCAGACCGGAAGGTATGAACGAAGGAGCCGGGTGGGCCCTTTTCGTGCGACATGAAAGCCGTGATATAACCCGAGCCATCATGCCATCACCCGCCATCGGCCATTGATCATTGATCACTGCGACTTGTGTCTTCAGACTTGTGTGGTTTGTGGTTTGTGGTTAACACCACAACCACTGATTCTTCTTGGATCTTCTTTTGAAAGCTCGTTGCTACCGTTCGGCGTGCTGTCCAACATCAATACGCTCGCTCATAGCTCACGTGAACATGACGTCGTTTGAAACATCTGTCAATGGCGTCTCTGGTCGGACGCTAGTTGTTGCCGGAACTGCTGTAAGTTCATCGTAAGCACGCATTCTAGGTTTCTCGCAAATGAAATAGCACAACCTATGGACCGTATCTTTGGTGTCACCTAACCATCGCGCCATGTGTAACTGTTGTCCTAACTGCAGGCTGCCGCGACGTACAGCTTGCGTGGCGTGCGCTTGGGTACCATTGTGGATGGCTCTGTTGTGGAGCACCTCGCAGCGCTGCCTCTGTGGCTTTTGGATTGGGCCGCTGACATGGCGATGGGCGGGTGAAGAAACGGACAAAGCTCTACATATTTGAATAATTTTAATTAATTCCCTATTTCTCTAGCCTTTCATCTTAACTAACGATTTCTAACATTGGAAACATATACTTTGTCTGCTTGCTTGTTGCTGCTGTTTCAGGTTGTTCAAATCCTTGCTGCACCGTTGGTGCGTTGCTACCATGCCGATGTTGTCCGCTGCAGCCCCGGAAGCCTCTGGACAGGATTCAGCAGCACGCGTGGCCTTGGCTACGGCAAAAGCAGGTGGAGTCCTCTCAGCTACGCCAGTCGATGGCCTCAAGACGCTGCACGACCTGGCGGAACACGCGTTTGCCAAGTATGCGTCCTGGCAGTGCACGGGGACCCGTACCCTGCTCGAGCTCCGACCGAACCCCAAGGGCCCCCCTACTAAAGTGTTCGACAACGCCACGAACTGGCGCACCTATGCCCAGGTGCAGAGTCGATCAGCGGACTTCGGCTGGGGCTTACGAGCATGCGGCCTAGTGCCGCAGCCCGACCCAGACCAGGGCCTTGAAGGAGTGCACCGGTTGGACCATCAGGCGTCGAGTGGGTTTGATGCCGTCGCAGGGAATTCGTGCGTGTGCTTGTACGAAAACACGTGCGCCGACTGGCTGTGCTGCTGCTTGGGTGCTTTTAGCCAAAGTTTGGTGGCCACCACGGTGTACGCGACCCTCGGGGTGGGGAGCGTGGTGGATGCGGTGAACGAAGGCAACTTGAAAGTGGTGTTCTGCAACCGCGTGACGGTAAATGTTTACAAGAATTGCTGCAATATTATAATAGTGATGATGGTAGTGATGGGATTTCATTGATAAATTTGGATTGGATGGGACCAATGTGGATACTTTGTTCCTTGCGCACTTACAAAATCGTCTTCCTGTGAATGAGTCTTTGAGGCAATGGTTGGCCCTCCATTTGTGATGGCCAGTTTTTTTAAATTTCATTTATTCTTCCTTTACTTCCCATCAACTCACGGAACAATACATAATCCATTTGGAATTAAGGATATATCTCAAATTGGTGACTTGTGCATGTGTCTTAGGTGCCGGAGTTCTTGAAGCGGCGCGAGGACATGCCTACGTTGACGCACCTCATCGTCTCGGACGACAGCGTGCCAGCTGCCGACTGCCAGGCCCCTCTACCTAGCAGTGCAAACAACAACAACAGCAACAAGGGCCTCACCATCTTGACTGTGGAAGAGGTGTTGAGTATCGGTCAGCAGTTTGGTGCCAAAGCCACCGAAGGACCTGTACCCCCTAAGCCAGCGTCGGTTGCGGTCGTGATGTACACCTCTGGCTCAACGGGGCAACCGAAAGGGGTTGTGATTGAACATCGCCAACTTTTGGCCACGGTGGCGGGCGTGAGGTATCAAAATATTAAAACTATAATTTAAAGAGTTTGCGTATCTGTTGCGCACTTTTTTCTCTTTTTTTTTTCGTACTTTTAATTGCATCTATTTTGTCTGCTCACTTGCTATCATGCGCCTTTTACTTGACTTGCCGTTTCTTCGATGCAAAACAAACTAGGCAACAAGGTGCGTACTACAACACTTCTGGCAAAGAGTCGTTGCAAGACTGCGTGCTGTGCTACTTGCCCTTGGCGCACATTTTCGAACTGGCCAATGAGCTCGTAGCTCTAAGCTGTGGTTGCAAGCTCGGCTATGCGTGCCCGAAATCCCTGAGTTCCGACTTGGCAGTGCCTTGTGGGGGGTTTGAAACCTTTCGCCCTACTTTCATGGTAAGGCAGTAAGCCAGGCAAGCTCCTTCATTCTTGCCTTACAAAAAATAATTATGCTGTTGAGTTTCTTGACATTTATTCAATGCTGCGCATCACTGCTCGCATTCTTTCTCAGTAGCTGAAAAGCATGATGGCGCTCAGAAAGACTACTCCTTGTATTCTTGCTATTTTTTGCACGCATGCACATTCGTATGCATGATGCGTATGGATGCATATTTTCACTTGCCCTTCCCTTACACCTTCTCCATACAGGTCGCGGTGCCCAAAGTGTTAGACGTGCTGCGCAAAGGATTGCTCGCGAAAGTGAAGGCCGCTCCTTCGAAAGCGAAACGATTGCTCTTTGATGCCGCCCTGGCGGCGCGGGAGAACAGCAAAAACCAGGGCCGTGCCTCGCCCCTTTTTGATGCACTCATCTTCAAAAAGGTGGCGGACAAATCAGAACACAACAATTTTACCCTTCCTATTCGAATCCATAACATGTTCTCAGCGGATTTCTCTTTGTCCTCTTTAATCTTCTTCAATTAAGATCAATATTTACATTGAATCACTGAATCATTCTGAAAGGTCCGCGCAGCGCTAGGCGGGCGTTTGCGCGTCATCGTCACCGGTGGCGCCCCTTTGAACGGCGAAACCCAGGCCTTCGTTGAAACCTGCTTCGGGGCGAGCGTGCACCCGGGCTTCGGTTTGACGGAAACTTGCGGCATCGTCAGCGCGAACGCCTTCGAAAGCGGGCGCCTGAAAGGGTCCTGCGGCCCCCCTGTAAGCACTTGCAACGTGCGCCTGGTGTCGTGCCCCAACCTCTGCGACGCCAACGGCCGCCCTTACTTGGCCAGCGATGTCCTCGACGAAAAGGGTACTCAGTGCTGGGGCCGCGGGGAAGTGGTGGTATCGGGCACTAATCTGGCGAGTCGGTACTTCAAGCAGCCGGCGATCACCGCCGAAGCGTTTGGCGTTGGCCCAAACAAGCAACGCGAGTTTTCCACGGGCGACATTGGTAAGTGCATCAGCTGTTACAATATGCAGTAGTATTACAGGTATAGCAAGGTAACGGCGACATTACGCGCTTGTAAAGCGTAAGTGTGTGTGCCTCTGAGAATGGTGTTCTCAAGACGATTGCTGTATTTGGATTGACACTCTACTCACTAGCGTATTCGCTTATAATTTCACGCTTGATAATCTTTTGTGCCTCGCTTGTTTATTCCTCTTCAATCTGCCTTACTACTGCAACTACGTTTAATGCACTACAACTACTAGGCTGCTGGCGCCGCGACGGCTCTTTGGCCATTGTAGACCGCAAGAAAAACCTGGTGAAGTTGTCTGGCGGCGAATACGTGGCGCTGGAGTTCGCCGAAATGGTGTTTGGGAACTGCGATTGCGTCGATGCTGTCGCTGGTGGCGTCATGGTAAGTGAGTGGGTACTGCGTGAGAGTGAAAACGACTAAATAAGTTAAAGTAATTTGACGCGGGCGAAGGAAGTGCACTATCTTGTTTTTGTATTCGTAGCACTTTTCAATGGTTCATTCTTGGTGAATGCCCTATTCCTTCATTTTTCATTGGTATTTTTGCCAGCTTCACACCTCCTCTCTTCGCCTTTCTCGCCCCATTCCCACCTTCTATTGCACACACGCAGGTGTACGCGGACGGCACGATGGACAAACCCGTTGCGCTGCTGCAAGTGAACGAGCCCGCCCTCTTGGCCTGGTGGGCGACTACCCAATCATCGTCGTCGTCTCCTTCGCCACTGCAGTCGTCGGCAGAGACTCTGCTCAGCAACCCCGAAGCTGAAGCGTGGGTGCTGGCGCAGCTCAATGCCGAAGGCTTGAAGCAAGGCTTAGGGCGCAACTGCGTGTTGGGTGCAGTGCGCCTGCTGATGGACCCTTGGACCCCAGCCAATGGTAATTGCGTGCATACCGCGCTCCGCCTGCCTTGTGTATTTTCATTTATCACTTCCCTCCTTGCTTTATCTTGTATCTGCAGCTATGGATCTACTTGTCGCGCTGTGTGTATCTGTCTTCTGCATGTAGTCGAGTACATTTTACTCTGTTCTTTCAAAGAATCACTTTTTACGATGATTGTGCTCGTTTATTTGTTTCATATACTGATTATTTAATGCATGCATGTGCGCTTGTGTAAACGCTGTCCACTGATGTGGGTGCCGGGCGGTGGAAACTTGATACCAGGCTGCCTCACGGCGACCAACAAAGTGCAGCGGCGCACGATTCAGGCTGCGCACGCGGACTTTCTTGAAGGTCTCATCAAGACCCAACAACTGTCGGCCTGAGGAGAAAGCAATCGAGACTCGCATTTGGAAAGTTTTGTTTACCTGGTGTATTCAGGGCTGCCCTGTCCCTTATAAATTTATAAGACAAAAATCTACAAACCCAAAAGGCGCATCCAGAACGCAATTGGTTATGCTTTCCAGCTAAAAGCGGGCTACTTCGAACTGAAGATTCCGCACTGTTATTCATTATTCATAAATGCTGAATACAAAGCTCCATAAAATTTGTTGGCGTTGCTTTGCAATTGGGAGTATAAAGAGACATAATTTATTTCACTTTACATCTATATCTTGGCCGCTAGAGCTCTTTGCTTAACTAGTTCAGCTGTTCGGCTTAAATCTTTTTAAGAAACAGAAAAAACAATGTTAAATCATCTCCCCAACCTCTGTCTATTTGTGCTGGGCTTATGCCTTATGTCTATGTCTGCTTTGAATTTGAACTCATGTAACGTAACCCGTTCCTAGAGCTGAAGAATTATGCGTACTCAGCGCTTCGATTGAAAAAGAGTGATATGCGAGTTGTCCAAGATGTCCATAACCCTGAGCTCTGGGTTCTGAATTACAGCCCTGAGTGATGTTAAATTTCAGTTCTTTCCTGGCGGCCGCGTAGCTACAGAGCTGAAGTACAAGCGCGGTAGATGAAGTCGGAGTGGCAGTGGCAACATGGCAGTGTGGGGCAGTGGGTTGTTCGAACTCGAACTAATACAAACCCAAATGGCACAGAAGCCAATGCTGCGGGCAGAAGTGGGAATGCGCGTGCGTTGCGCAAACAAAGCAAGTGCGGGATGATTCAGGAGGGAGAGGGGCATTGGCC
>Ga0307931_1002292_pt1 | contig 12304 bp, 14 predicted proteins | sample OrgLakmetageno47_FD_201816 | JGI IMG/M metagenome (GOLD analysis project Ga0307931, IMG submission 201816) | Saline water microbial communities from Organic Lake, Antarctica - #47 | ecosystem: Environmental > Aquatic > Non-marine Saline and Alkaline > Saline | place: Antarctica: Organic Lake... | reverse complement strand
CTGCTAGCGAGCTGCAATTAGCTAGCTGCTTGTTACAGTATACTGTAGCTACTAACTCACCTGTATCTGTAGTAAGTAGCTAATCGAAATAGACTGTTTATTCAATTACTGTATAATAGAAAATGACTGCTTAGACTACAGCTCCAACTCTGTATCTGCTGCAGAGTAGCTAGAATGTAACGAGTTGCTCTACCAACAATAAGTTGACGGAAGATGCGATCAATGCAAGGAATATCAAGATGAGGGCGATGAGAATGCGTTTGCCCTAATTACTCTCGCTTTCTCGTGGCGAAGAGTAAGTGATGCAGATGACACCACGCTGTTATCATCTACTTTGTCGGCATCCATTATTACTCGTTGGCTGATAATAGTTGACTACGCACACTCGCTAGCCTTGGCTGTACCTGGTGATGAATGCCACTTTAGCGGGTAATCACCGTATTAGGCTAGGTTCTATGCTGAGCGCTACAGTCCTTTTGGTGACTACAATGCTGCCGCGGGGAGTTGCCACAAAGTCTATCCTTGAGCTAAACCGCACCCGAGCAGTGCTAAGACATCCTGCACGCGGTGCAACTGTAGCACACCACAGGATGTTGGCTGGCAGCGGGAAATGTTTCTATGACCCGAGGCAGCGCGCAACCAAATGCAAACACGCCGATGGATCTGTCTGGACGTCAGCGGGTGCCACAAAACCACTTCTTGACGCTCCGCCTACCGCCACTTCAAGTACTACCACAACGACTAGATCACCTGAGGCAACCCCTGTTGATGACTATTCCTTACAGAAAAGCGAGTTGGCAGCGTCATCAGCTCTAGCAGCGCCAGCAGCATTAGATCAAACTACAGCCGAGGAGAAACGAAGCAGTAGTCCAGCACACCACCACCACAAGAAGCATCACGCTTTCACAGCAGCGTTTCCAGATATGGTGCTTGACTCGAATCGTTTCGACCACATCAATCATGGCAATATCACCTGGACTCTGCCACCACTTCAACCTCCGAGCGCATCTTGTCCGTCAGTAATGGATTGCGGCGGAGTCAATTTTCGTGCTGTGATTGCTGAAGATCTGAAGCCGTGGTCCTCGTCATCACAGCAACAGCACAGTGGAGGTGGATTGAGTCGAGCGAACGTAGATGGAGCTATGGCGTGGAAGGTGAGATCCAGGTGTTTATCAAAGACAGGCACATTCGAGAAAGAAGAAGAGGGTACATTATTGGGTGAGTGAGGAGAGAGGCCCATTCACTGAGTTGTATGTACGTAAGCTGCTTTTGAGTTGTAAATTTGTTCAAAAGGACGAGTTTTCAAATTCGGTATCAACTTCGCAGCTTTCGTAAATGTACCTTTTTGTCCAATCTCTCGTTATATATGCTTGCATCCACCTCGCATTTATCATTGTCTTCACCTCAAACTTTCACTTGTTGTTGCAAACAACAGGTGCTCCAAAACCCGCACACCAAACTCAACGCCAAAGGGTGGCTGCGCGTCACCGTCTGGCAAGGGCAACTGTTTGCATCGCACGTCGGCACGGGCCAAGGATCCAGGGATGGGGTCTTCCTCCTCGCGCTCTTGGAACTCTTGCAGCGCGCCAACAACAACAAGCTGCACGGCAACGGAGAAGGCTTGCCTCGGGTACTGATACTTTGCGTTTCTTGTGCTCTGAAGTAGTACTCATCACACCTACAATCCCCACCTGTACGTGTGGCGTGCGGACCACAGCGCCATTGTTCCTATGTTGCTCACTTGTGTAACAACGCAATACGTTTATGTACTTTTGTTTCGCTACCATCACCACCGCTACAACCTGCTTCACGCTTCTTCTTCCTCCTCCTAGTCACGCCTTGCACAACAACCACACCATCATCCCGTCGATAGGTGCCTGACGTCGACTTCGTGCTGTACACTGAAGATCGAGCGCGGCTATCGGCAGCTTCGTTTCCTTCAACCCATCCTCACTTGCCGTTTGCGCTGTCCTTTGCAAGGCATGACGACTACTTAGACGTGGCGGTAAGACAGCCTCTGATCGAAGCTCAGCCCCATCCCGTCAATCCATTATTCCGTCTCTTCTCATTCCTTTTCTCCTTTATACTTCTTTTCCAGTGCGTTTCCTTGTCCTCTTATTCCGCCCTTCGCCTCTCCATTCCTTGTCCCAACTCCCCTCCCGTTCCTTCCTTGTCACCTTCTGTATGTACTTATGTACTACATTAGGTCCCTGACCCTAGCTTCTGGGGCTGGGCGGAAATGGGCGTTGCCCCACACTGGTTCCTAACCCAATCCTCAGCTACCACTGTACCGTGGGCTCAGAGGGCCAACAAAGTCCATTGGCGAGGAGGCATGCGGCGCTCGGGTATAGTATTGATTGAGTGTATTCTGGGAATGGCTATTGTAACATGCTTTCTTTAATTGACATTATTCCGTCTTTTTCTATTTCTTTTATTCTGCTGCTTAGTACGATATTAAGTCGTCGTTACGGATGACAAATTAATAAATCAATGCCCCTACCCATGCCTTCATAACAGGCCGGCTACGAGAAGCCCTCGTTGAGTGTGCGTCATCAAAAGGAGGTGGGGCCTCTAAAGCACAGACAAGCACTAGTAGTGCTAACGCCAACATTCATAGCTGGATGGACATCAAGCCACGCACCGAGTCGAATTGGGAGCATCCGATGGATCTAGGCCCAAAAGGAAAGCTGGCGCTATTCATACAGGTATTGGTGGGTGGGTGGATGTGATTTTGTTTGAGTGATTGTGTTATGCATTCGAGTACATCTAGCTAGGAACAGTTATAGTGGGAACTCGAACCAAAACATCAGAACACCAAACAAAAGGTGCATGCGTTGCATGCGCATACTTGAAATATCTTACCTTTCTTTACCTTTCTTTACCTTCTGACCCGACTACATGTTTCTGACCCGACTACATGTATGCATTTTAGGGCGAAGGCTACACCTCGTCGAAGCAACGGGTGCTGGCATCTGGCAGTTGCCCGGTCTTCGCGGAACTCACCGGCCACGACACTTACTATGGGCGATTCCTGAAGGAAAACGTGCACTTTAAAAGGGTGCGAGTTGATCCACCGCCAGAAGGTACATGGGCTTTGGTTTTGCCAAAATGAGAACATCCAAATTATAACATCCAACATCAACTCTGTTCGCCTGGTCTCTCCTCTGTGTGCTCGTCTTCTTGCCTCCGTCAACTTTTCTCTTTTTACTTGAAGTGATCGCGTGTTGATTTTACTGTCGTGTGTTGCGGCCTTGACCTCATCTTTTTACCTGACCTTACCCCCGCTTTACTTTGTTTCCAATGACAGGGGCAAAATTATGTGTGAATGCTCAGCACAACGCATGCGCGAAATGCGGCGACTTAACTTCAGCGGTGCATTGGGCGTCCACCAACGACGAAGCTGCTCAGCAATGCGGCCAGCATGCCAGGGACTTCGCGTCGGCACTCTTTGCGAGGCGCAGCTTGCTGCTGTATCTCGGGGAGGTTTTGACGCAAGTTGCGAACTTACAGGTGCGACTATTGCTTGTTCTGATTGCTGTACTGATTGCTGACGTGGTTCCCATATATTCTCCTCTTTTCTTCGTTCTTTCTCTCTGTCATTTGATCTGTGGTCGAATTCGATTTCAGGCCAAGAGCTCCTACGATTACGCAGCTGTAGTGAAAGAAGTCCACTCAAGTCGAAGCCCCAGCAGCAGCAGCAGCAGCAGCAGTGGTGGCGGTGAAGCTATTCCAATCACAGCGGCTTCCATTTTGAGCCGAATGGATGCAGCTTGTGGGCACAAGGCGGAGCGCGGAAATTGTGCCGAGCCCACGGCGCTCGTGCAGTGGTGGCTCACTCAGCCGGACCCCAAACCACAAGGGGCTGACGTCCCCTGCCGGCGTGACTTGTGTCCGCGCTGCTGCCCCTCTTCATAAAGAGAGGGGAATATGAAGCAGCCGCGCTAGAATTCGCCCGGGCTTAGTTATGATTGGTGCATAGCTGGGCTGACCCTGGCTTTGTGGTCGCTGTGTCGTTTGTAAAGTGTAAATGTGTGCGGTGTGGCATTCATAAACGGTAGGTAAATCCTAATTGGCATCATCAGCGGCAAGCCCAGCGAATGCGCGCCCGTAGTGGCAAATGGCCGGCCGTTCGGTTGTTTTAAATAAAGCGCACGAAGCATGGTTAAATGGGGTGTCGCAGTAGAAGTAAAAGACCGAACCGAAAGGCGAAAGGCCGAGGCCCAGAAATATCCGTAGAGTATATCATATTAGTGTTGTCATGTTGGACAGAGTTGCTCGTTTCTGCTTGCTGCAACAAAGAGTCATCGTAAAATTTGCTCTTGAAAAATGGCTAGCACGGAGGCCGAGGATGTTGACCGGACCATGACGGACAGTCCAGTTCAAGTGGACTTCGCGAGGGCTCTCCAGGTACTTGTCAAGAATACGCTATAGAGTATTATGGGTGGTGAATACTTTATATCTCCGAGCTTCGTAGCCTCTCGGGTCGTCGTAAAATGTGTTCGAAACGTCTTCGACCCACCGCCATAAACTTGGATCCAATAGCTCGCGATTTAGCCCTGAATGATGACTCTGTTACGCTAGGCAAGCCTCTTTGTATAGCTAGTTGATTATTCTTAGGGCAGCTAATGCGTTGACGATGCCGTCTGACCTGCATCTTTACATGTATGTGTGTGATTGTTGTGGTTGGTGGTCGCTGATGGTGGCACCTCTTTACCATCTTTGCTGCCTTGCCTGATGTGCGTGTGCGTGTTCTTCAACGACTACTAGATTATCGAAATGCTCGAAGAGAAAGATGGCGACGAGACGTTGTTCAAGTTCGAGCTCAAAGAGGCCAACCTCGCCTCCATCCTTGACAAGGTGAAGTCAAGTGGGCTTTGCTCACTCTACGAAAAGTGCGATTATAGGCACAGAGGCTTACTAGTTGACGGCATGTGTGTCTCGGATGCACACAGAAAGCAGTCTATTCCTCAGCACGAGTCGAGTCGAGCTCCTGTGCGCTGCCACACAGCTCTCCCACACACCGCGTCACGTTGCTTTCTCTGTGTCTTCGCTTTTCGTTGCTAGGTCCCAAAGGATATGAAAGTAGCAGTTGTGTCGGTGGTCGGCAATTTCCGCACTGGCAAAAGCTTTCTTTTAACTTTCATGCTGCGATACTTGCGGAATCGGTAGGAATCAATGCGCCTCTTTTGAGCTTGATTTACTCGGTGGTTGCTAAGTGTTGTTGGAACCTTCCTGATCTCTCTCTAATGTACTACACATGTATATTCTCAGCCACTGCGAAGGGACCTCGTGGCAAACTGAAGACGGCGCCACACTGGCTGAGGGCAACGCGAACGACAGCAGTGCTCAAGGCGAAGGAGTCGGAGATAACAAGGAACCCCAGCACAGCTTCGAGTGGCGCGCGGGCCACGAGCGCATGACAACCGGCCTGTGGATGTACTCGGAGCCCTTCTTTCACACCGCGGTAATCATTTACACGTGTGCACACATGTGTGTGCTTGAGCATAGGAAATGAGATCGATTAGGGAAAAGGAATGAGCGAGGGACAAAAGGAGAGAGGTGTAGGGAGAAAAGTGAGAGGAAGCAAAAAGACTCAAAGTTGGCATGGTAAAGCGAAGGAGGAGATCGTTGAAAAAGGAAGGCTCATTTTCCGCACATTCCTCAATTTTCCAATCATCCTCTTGATTGTCTCATTCCTTGTGTTGTTTCCCGTGCTTCTTTGTGTTGTCCTTGTGTACCAGGCCAACGGGGAGAAGGTCGCGGTGCTGGTGGTGGACACGCAAGGCCTGTTTGACAACGAGTCGAGCATGCTCTTGACCAGCTGCGTGTTTGGCTTGTCCACCCTGATGAGCAGCCACCAGATTTACAACGTCAAGGAGCGCATCTCCGAAGACCACTTGCAAACGCTCGCGCTCTTTTCCGAGTGAGTCAATTCTCTTATATTCTATTGCCATTGCTTTTGACATTACAATTTCCTTCTCTTGTTTTTATGGAACGTTGCCTGTTTACCAAGGCGACTGTGAGGCGAGCTGGACTTAAGATAGATGTACATCTGTATGTTGAGCTTCGTGTATTCTTTGTGCATTTTTTTAAAATTTATCTTTTGTGCCTTTGCATGCGCAGGTATGGGCGAATGGCGCTTGGGCCTCAGGAAGAGTTCGAAAAAGAAGAAGCAAGCGACACTAAGAAGGGCAGCAAACAGGACGAAAAGGAGAAGGGCGCCGAAGCAGAAGAGGGCGAGAACGACGATGCTGCTACAGCCAAAGCAGCAGCCTCGCCTCCTTCGAAGCCAACCAAAGTGGCGGGCACAGGCGGGGCTCTCTCAGGCAAAGCTTTTCAACGGCTCGAATTTTTGGTAGGGGGGAGGTGCTGTCACGACCAAACAATCAACCAGCAGTCAATTCAGTTGCCTTGTTTTATTATTCTTGCGTTTTTGTTTATTCTCGGTAAAAAACTGTGAATTTCTTCGAATGTTTCTACTTCAATTCTCAACCGTGATTAAATATTTTCCCTTCTTTTCACATTCAATTTTTCCTTCAGGTGCGCGACTGGCCAGAAATTGAACTCTTGAACGAAGAGTTCATGGACTCATACATTCGGAAAACGGTCAGTCAAAGACTTGATAACATCTCAATTCCAGCTGAGTTGACGGCATGTTCTAATTGATTCTCTTTCGCTCATTCTAGATTAAATTCGGTATTCGTTTGTGAAATTGTCTTGGTCTAAATTTCTTTCAATTCTGATGGGATTTATTTCCTCTATTCTCTCTTTACCAGGTGATGGAAGAAAAAGGCTCCAGAGATTTGCGCGAAACGCGGGAACAAATCGTCAAGTGTTTTGAGAACATTTCGTGCTTCATGCTCCCCCATCCGGGCCTCAGCGTAACCCGTAAAACTTACGATGGCGCTATTACTGGCGGCAAGGTATTGAGAATAAAAGAGGAAAGCGAAAAAAAAAAGATTAAAACAATGGATACTGGATGCTCCTACTCCTTTTCTTCTCTTCACATCCTCGCTAGGTGGCGCTTTTATATTCTCTCTCCCTCCAATTCTGTGTACCATTCACACCACATTCACACACTCTCGCACACTCCCGCACTCCCACCGTCACATTGCACATGTATTACATGCACTTACCTGCACCAGGGCTTGGAGCCGGAGTTTCGGGACATGCTGGACCGGTACATGCGCCGGGTGTTTGGCGTGCACTTGGAGCCGAAGCGGATCCACGGGAGGCAGCTCACGGCGCCCGAGCTCATGACCTACATCAAGACTTACGTCGCCCTTTTTCAAGTGGGCACTACTATGTTATATTAGGGGAGAGAAACTGCCTCGATGCACTCCTGTTCTTTTACGCAGTGTCGCCTCTTTTGTCTATTTCATCATTACTTGAATTTCACTATGATTTTCTTTTGTCCTTCTTCTCCTTATCTTCTTCTTCTTCTTCTTCTTCTCCTTCCTCCTTCTTGGCCTGCCTCATGTCAGGACGGCCGCAAGTTTCCCGAGGCCAAAACCGTGCTGCAGGCCACGGCCGAAGCCAACACCCGCAACGCCGCTACTTTAGCCCTCAAGAAGTACAACGAAGCCTTGGACAAAGAGGTGAGGGGAGGGATGAATAGTGTGTTGGTGCATCGAGTATACGTAAATTTATCGCTGTAACATGGATATGTGTACGTTTGCATTTTCGTGTGTACACACAAGTGGAAGATATCGGTGACGCCTCTCTTTTGAACGGGCAAATGCCAGTGTACGTATGTGCGTGTGTCTTGTTAGCGTGCTACTCATTCATTCATACCTACTACGTACACACACGCGTGCATATATATGTATGCGCCATCTTTTAGGTCGGCGCGACGGTGGCTCGGTTCGTGGCAGTCGACGAAGCGACGAAGCTCCACGTGGCGGCGTCGAGTGCCTCTCTGGAGTTGTTCGACGCGATGGCCACCATGGGACCCAAGGGCGCCATCGCCAGCGTGCGGGCTGAGCTTCAGGGGCAGATCGAAGAGGCGCACACCAAATACGCGGCCATGAACCTGGGGCGAGACCCCATGAAATCGGTGAGAGATGATTATTGCGGGGGGGGGTGATCAAGACTGATTGAAAGAAATAGAGAGAAAGAGGTTGAGAAGTAGAGAAAGAGGGAACGAGAGCACGAGACGAGGAGTGTTTCCAACCATTTCTGCCCAGCTATTCCGCGTATGTGGGCCTTGATCTCTTAATTTTTTCTACTTGCAATTGTGTTGATTGGAACGTGATGATGACCACCACCACCACCACCACCTCTACAGGTGCGGCCTTACCTGGCGCCCGTGGCCCTCGCCATCAGCTGTTACTTGATGAGCAAAGTCATTGCCACCGCCTGCGGCGCCACGGTCTGCAACAACGCCGTGGACCTTTTGTCGCACGTGTACGTGGCGTGCTTCACCTTGCTCGCCATTGCGAGCGCGGGCAACGTGAGCGCGTTTGCGGCGCACATGAAAGCCATTGCCCCCATGGTCATGGGCCAAATGGTGCCTCCTTCGGCAGCGAAGTAGATGTGGGTGTGGTGGCATATTTGTTTACGGAGGTACCTTTTTGTCCTCAAGAGCTGGGGTCGAAAGAAAGAGGAAGAAGGAAGAGGCAGAAGGAAGAGCACGGAGCAGGGAAAGGTGGTGATGGCCAATCAGGATCTTCGCTTGTGACTTGTGGCCGCATCAGGCGGGTAAAAGTAAGCGCATTCTAGAATATAGAATTCGTTTTTGGTCAACAATTTTAAATCAGATAACTATTCTCATTCTCAGAAGTTAGGTAGTTCCATTTTCGTTTTTACGAAGCCTATCAGCTGCATGCAAGGGCGAAATGACCTACGAATACTTCTTAGTAGTCGAGGTGGCCAGTTCATATCCAAGATGCCTCGAAGACTACTACACTAGGACTGCGAGCTGCGAGCTGCGAGGACCAACGACCACGGACCACGACCGACGACCGATTCAAATATTCAAAATAATCATTTGAAAAATATAATTCGTAAGAATTACGATCAAAAACACCGTTCAGCAATTGAAATCACTAAATTCGTTGAGCAGAGAAAGTGCAGAGATTTCTTTTCTTACACGGGCAGACGGGCATCTACGTATAGCGTGGGCGTTCCAACTCGAGCCCTGAGGTTTCGCAGTGGCTCACAAAGGGCTTGAGGAGCTTGCTTAGTAATCGGCCCAAGCTTGAGCAGCAGTCGTCTTCAAGTTCATAGGCTCATCCCTTTAGGCTGAAATTTGCTGAGAGGCTGTTGGCACGAAGGTGCAAGGACACCTCTTGTGAAAAGGAAGTCTTGATAATCTTTGAGACGTCTCAAGCATGGCCAACGCTACCGATACCTCCGACCTCGACAAAGTGAACTTGCCTGACTGGCTCGTATACACGGGATTTGTGCTGCTGACGCTGCAGATTTCGTTGGGCATATTTGGCTACTGTGCTGGATGGAGCGACCCGTCAGCACCAACAACAAAGCCACCCAAAAAAGGAAAAGAAGGCGAAGAGAAAGAAAGCGAGCAAGAAGGCCGCGACCGGCGCATCAGCCGAAACAGCAAAGAAAACCTCGTGGTCGAACCAGAAATGGGCGAGGTGCGAGAAACGTGGCTGTAGAAGGGGAAATGCCCAGCCGTATTTGCCGATACCTCTCTGATCCTCTGTCTTTTCTTTTCTGATAGCCATCCATCTTTCAATGTGTCGCAATGCACTATGTCTGAATAGAGCATTTCTTTTCTTTCTTGATTTTTTCCCTGCATCTTCTTCATTCCGTTTAATTTCTTTTTCTTCTCTGTACCGTGATTTATTTACCTATCATCTATTCATCCAGTTTGTTTTGTTTTGTTTTGAAAAACAGTTGTTTCGCCGGCACTCCAAGGGCAAAGATCACCAAGGTGGGGACTCGAAAATGGACTCCGAGGACGACGACGATGCAGCCTTGTGGCGTGAAGCTGTGGACACCTTTCGACAAGCCTTACGAGTGCAAGCGCCTGAGACCTTACCGGCTCCGCTGTTGGCGTACTTGAACGGAAGTGCGTTCGGAGAGCGCTGCGCGGCGGTGCTGGGCTCGGACGCTGCTGCGGTGAAGCTGCCTGCGTCGGAACTCAGCGGTGAGTGGTGTGACATGAGAGAAAGAATGATTGATGCAAGTATTGAGGGGCTATAAGCTGTGCGTTTGCCATCGAATGGCATGCATGCGTCAGCTTTTTGTCTCATTCCACTGCCCTCGGTCTCTTTGTCTCATTTTGTAAGTATAAATCCCCTTTGGCTGCTGCTCGCATCCCTCGCATCTCCAATGGCACTCTTTCACCTCGCTCTGTTTTCTCCCTGCAAATACCATGCCCACCCACGCCCGCAGCCCGGGTCCAGAAGCTGCAGCGCGAGGTGCTCGTCGGAGGCAACGACGACGGCGCCCGGAAAGGCGCTCTGGTGCAGCGGGCCATCAGCCGCACCGAATTCTCAGCGTCGCTGCGCATCGAGCACTGGTATGTGTGTGTGAATGCTGGGGGGGGGGGGGTAGAGAAGTTGAGGCGAGGTGGGGCTTAGGAGTTGACAAAAAAAGCATGCTTTATTGCTATTCCTCGTGTCTTTCACAAATGTTGGAACGTTTCCCCTTTCTCTGCCTTCTTCTCATTTCTTCGTGCTTCCTATGCTATCTTGTGCACCTTAGGCTGCGCGCTTACGGTTTCCGTCACCCTCCTGCGGGTTCTTCTTCCTCCTCAACCCAGTCTCAGCAAAACTTGCACGCGCGTGACGCGGAGTCGAAGGCCTTTGCGAAGGCCGTGGCGGAGGGCATCGGCGGGGAAAGCGGCACGGCAATCATGGTGATGGCGCGGGCTATGGTGAGTACATGCGTGTTTCATGATAGAGGACGATGATTTTTTAGGGTGTAGATATGTGACAAGCGCACCTTGCGCACTTGTATATGCTGCCGCGCCGTATTGTGTTATTTCTGTCTTGTAGGCCCATTCTCATCGATTTGTTAATGTCATAGTTGGGTGGTTACATCCGCCTGATCGGATCCAATGGTACATCTGACATCCTTCTTTTCCTTGCATCTTTCAATGCGTGTCTTCAACTATCTAGGTCACCGCCAACGGGACGTCCCTCTTGCTGGAGCTCACGGGTAGCCCTTCTCTGCCGACTGCCCCTTGGGGCCCTTCGTCTTCTTCACCTCCTCTTACGTCTCGCGCTCTCTTAGCTTCCGATTTCAACCACAACAACACCACCACCAATCGTCGATCCACGACAGGAAGCAGCAGCAGCGCCCGCGGAGGAGGCGATGTTACCTCGGAATACAATGAGTCGGAGTGGGGTGAAAACCAGTCTGCTTTTGGGGATGTACCGTTGGGTCTGTTGTCAAGACGCTCGAGCGCCGTTAGTGATGTGAATGACTTGAGCGAGCTCGACAATGGGAGCGTGCATGTGGATGAGTCTCTGCCTCTCGATACGCTGGTAAGGAATCAAAAGACAGACAAAGAGAGAGGGACAGAGAGGCAAGAGGCAAATGAGAGAATGTGAGAAAGATTGGAGTCAGACAAGCACATTGTACGTAAGGAGCATTCCAAATGGCGCCCGCAATTATTGTTTTTATTATTCTTCTTCACTTCATTCTCCGGGCAAGACACCTAGATCCTCATTTTGCTCCTTACGACTTCCTTCCTTTTTACCATCTACTCCCGTGGTCCATACTCCACCCTACATGTATGCCCACTCTCAGATGCTGGAGTCTCCGAACGCGTCTTTGGACCAGCCCTTGGTGCTGGAAGTGGAAGGCGGGGCGCGGCGCCGCGGCACTCCCGCGATTCTCATGGGGCAATCCGCCAACGATCATCAACGGTATTCGACAATCCTCGCTAGTCCTTCTGTACTTCTACAAATTACCATTCGAAATACTGCACTTCAAGTCAAGATGCTGAATCCCGTTCCCTCTTATGAATTCTCCGCCTGCTCCTGCTCGCGTCTCTCATTTATGTCACACGCTATGCACTTCTATTCTATTTGTCTCCATTAATAATCATCCTTCCAGATGGACCATGGATAAATCCGGCCGCTTTTGCCCGATGCATTGCACTTACCTGGCACTCGACGTCGAGGGAAGGTGCGTGAGATTGGCTTTATCTCTCCTTTTGTGTTTTCGCGTCGCTATTCAAAGCCACTACTCGCAATACTCGTACCTCCTGTTCGGAAATTAAATAAGAATTGGTTTTGGAAATTTGATTGCTTAAACGACCCCCCGGGCTTCAGCCTTAGTGAGATAAATGATGCGTCCTGTTGCGTAGCTCAATACAGTACCTTTG
>Ga0307931_1002291_pt1 | contig 12307 bp, 7 predicted proteins | sample OrgLakmetageno47_FD_201816 | JGI IMG/M metagenome (GOLD analysis project Ga0307931, IMG submission 201816) | Saline water microbial communities from Organic Lake, Antarctica - #47 | ecosystem: Environmental > Aquatic > Non-marine Saline and Alkaline > Saline | place: Antarctica: Organic Lake... | reverse complement strand
TTGAGGTATTGACGTTGATGAAAGGAAGGACCGATGCTGTGCGCATAGTGAAATCCGGGGCAAGGAGGATGTCTTCACGTAGATTATCCTGACAATGATTTGGTGCGGCGGTCGTGCCCTGTCGTTTGCGGTGAGCTGCTCCGGCGAAAAGGTTGTGGCTGTGGCTGTGGCTGCGGCTGTGCTTGTTGGGTGAAGGCTAACACAGTTGCGGCGGTTTCGGCCGCCGCCGCTGCTCCTCGGGTGAATGCACCGGGCGGTAATGCTCAAACTTCGACATAAATGCTGTGAAAAAAATTTCGGAGCTGCACACCGCGCCGCGCAGAAGATGCCGTAGAAGATGGTCTTCTATTCACGAGTTTGCTTTTATGAGAGAGAGAGAGAGAAGGCCGATAGGAAAGGCGGAGTATTTTCGGCCGCCCTAATGTAGTGCGGAGAACACCAGCCACCGCTCCGTTCTTGACCGCTGGTCGTCTCCTCGAAGCTCGCGCACCACGTTGACAAGGGCCATCAGGGGATCGTTCAAATCGGCTGCCTCCCGCCGTTGACTACTTGCCCGCATAGTACGCTCTGGCGCACTCAGGAACAAATATAATGCGCACACGCCACCTCCGTTGGCGCTAGGGTAATTCACCTGGGCGGTCCTATAGACCGCCCCTCAAATCGATCTTTATCCCTCATAGTTAGTTCTCTATTACAAGTAAGCTAAATCAGCTGCTTGGAGGTTACTACGGCCCAGACTTCTCCCAGAGCACATCACGACTTGAGGATAAACTATGAGCGACGATGATGCCACCGACGGCATTTCACAGCAAGGCGAACCCAACGCCACCCCTGTTGTCACAAATGAAGACGATGTTTCAACAGAATCCGACTTGATCGGTGACCAAATTCCCGAAAAAGTTACTACCAGGCGTAGTAGTGGCATGGCCGGACCTACACTTGACAGTTCACGGTCGTCACTTTCATCGTTGCGTTCAGCGCGCGGCCCGGCTGAAGAATTCGATCAACACGAAAGTAAATGCCATAAAATTAGGCATGAAATTGATACGTTTTTTGGCCCTCATCCTCTTGGTGAAAGTTGTACCGACGAGTTTGCTCGAATCTGCGACGAGCCTATCCCACGTGCACCACACTGTGAGAAACTGATCACTTTTATGCGACTAGAGATCAGTGAAATTTCTGACAATGAACTACGTCTCGTGAAACTTGTTCTCAAAAATCGCAAACGAGATTATGAGGATATCTGCTCAACTCGTATGACGGCTGCCGATAAGGTGAAAATTAAAAGCCGCAGGTCATCGTTGGGTGCTATCGACAAACCAATTCAAATGGAGTTTAAAGAGCAGATAGACCGCCCACTGACAGAGCAAGAAAACAAACCTCTCAATGAAATGACTAGCAGCTACGATGTACCACCCAAACACTTGCTTCGCAGGGATGCGCGGAGTCGGTTAAAAACAGGCTAACACGCTATGAGCTTTCCTTGCGCCTCTTTTCATGGCTGCTGACGATATCATTCTCTAGCAGCACCTTGGACGAACCCATGCTGTCGAGTTCATCCGCGCCGTGGACCCCTGGTGATATCCTGGTGAGAAAACACAAGCTGTTTTTGTGCTGGAGAGCTGCTTGGAGCACTTGCTCGACAACTCTAGGGACGCGATCAAAAGCCTCCTCCATTTTTCTGGAGAAAATTATTTGCTTTCCTTCTTTCTCCAATACTTATCCATGAAAGGCCAGCGCTCACCCGAAAACCCAAAGTAGAGCGCGGTTATTCTGCCCTGGAAGCTCCCCTGCGCTGGGACCCTCCGTCCTACCGCCCTGCGATCTGCGATCTCCTTCTGGCTTGCCTCGTTTAACTCCCTGCGCTGCCACCTGTAGTCCTGCGCTGCCCCTGCAGCCCCACGCCGCCCGTACCCCGACGGCCCCTTTGCCCACTCCGTCTCCCGGGTGGTGCTTTGACGAGGATGCGCTCGTCCACGCTTTCACAACTACTACCCCTGTTATCGACCCAGTGAGTCACGGCGGACTCTCAACCTATCTCAACTTCCGCATCAATTGCCATACCATCGCGCTGTGACGCAGTGCGCGTCATTGGCCTCTTTCTGCGACAGTCGTACACCGGCAAGGGTTCAGGAAGTGAGGGGCGTGCGAATCGGCGCCATGTGTCGGGGGAGTTCCTGTTTTCCCGGAGTTTGGATGGTGCCGGCGCCAGGCTTCGAGGTCTTAAAAGATGCGGCGACTCCGTGGCGCGGGAGCTGACGCACGTGGCAGACGTTAGCCGGGAGGCGGCAGAGCGAGCTGCTGCGTCGGTGGCGACCTTGGTGGCGACCGCAGCGAAGGCTTCTAGCCATGGACTCTCGGGCGGAGAGGGTGCCGTTTCTTCGTATTTTCTCAAGGTGTGACATGTTCCGTGAGTTGACTCTTCAAAATAGTGCCTTTACCTTCACAGCCACAATTTCTTTTGCGGTGCATTCGACCTTAACAAACAACCCGGATGGCGGATGGAGCTTAACACGACCGCAGTGTCGTTGCCGATTTTTTGTCCAACAAAAGAATTTCATTCCGGAAATTACCAACGGATGAGTAAGTTGCGAATCCGACTTGGGCTTCTGGACTTTCCTGCTCCCTGTCTCTCCGTATTTTTGTAGTGCTCGCGCCTTACCTCAAACGCAAATTCTTAGAACTCCATACTCCATAGTCCATAGCCATAAACCATGAAATTAATAAAAATGAGAAACCACGCACATGAATTAAGCGATTCCAGATAGAAGGGCAGTACGATTATATATCCAAAGCGCAGAGGCTATGTGGTTAGATTTGCTTTATACTTGCAATCAACAGCATAAACGCCCGCGGGTGCCCGGATGTCGTAGTCGCAAAATACACTTCAGTTTCAGTTACTTCACTGGCACTTCTATAGCAGCAGTATACGCAAGGCTTCTATGCTGTGCATGTATGCGGATGCGCGATACTAAACAAATAAGAAGCAGACCTACTGCGCTCCGCAGCAAATCAGCTTGTACCTCTTGATGCCCAGTAGGAAAGGAACTGCCAAAATTTCACACGGAGTTGCAGTTGCGGATTACGGAACTAACAAATCCTCAGAACAATAATTCAGCAGAGTGCCTTCTTTAGTGATGTGCGTTTTTAATTCTAGAGAAATTTGCTTGCTTGGGGTGCGATTCTTTGATCTCTTGGCACTAGCAGCGCATTTCTTTTGGCTAGCTTGGTGAGTGGCACCTGTTTTCATTGTTTTTGGACTTTCTTTTTTGTTTCTTGGCTTGCGGGGCTACCATCTCGTCGTCTCGTCGTATTCTCTTGTTCGCCGCTTGTTTTGCTGTTTACCTTGCCCTTTTAGGGTTTCTTCCTGTTGGTCACTGCTTTGACTGCTTGAGCTTGAGTCGGTTTGGTCTTCTTGTCTGGCACTGCCTTTGCTGCCTTGGGGCGTGCCGACCTTTTCTTTGAGGAAGAGCCTTCTTGCTTCACGCCAACGTCGGTTACACTGCTCATGTCATCCCCTGCCTCGAGAGACAAGCTGATTTTGATCCGCTTTTCGTCAGAAGAATTCCTACCGAATTTAAATTCCTTAGTGCCTTCATCTTGCACAACAACGAAGAAAGCAATTTGTCCAAAAGGACCCGACTCGTAAGTATGTTCGTCCCACTCGATGTCTACGACAAACACGCATTGAAAGATTCTACGAAACATGAGCACATGAGCCAAGCGAGTAGAAGAGGCCACGCAGACAAAATCGAGCGCACAGAATCAATCAAGTAGCAAGATTGTACAGCGAAACGACACAATAATCTGCATTTGCGACTCGAAAACTAAAACGTCGACAAGTACACTATCAAGGTCATGGGTTAGAGCCGGGGAAGTGGGACCTACACTTTAGGTTCAAGACGAAAGCGTGAACTGGTACGCCAAACAACTCCTGCACCGAGTGCTTCACGAAATGGACGTGGTGTTCTCGAAAGAGACCTACACGTACACAAATATAAGGACACAGTAAGGTATGCGTAACGGTGGGTGCTACATAAGGGCAGTGCTTCGGCACCATGATTACCTTGTTGAATGAGTGCGATGCGATTGTGGGCCGAGACCAATGCGCTATCCAAGTCGTCGAAATACGTTCGTTTGGGCCACGTGCCTTGAAGGTTGCGATAGAGCTTATCGATGGAATTGACCACACCACTATCGTACCTCAAACCACTGTCCACTTTGAGGTCAAAAATGTAATGAATGTAAATTTCGCCTACACCTCCGACAACCACTTCCCCAGGAACCTCGATGGCATACCGAGGATGGTTCGAGGGCCACAACAGCTGATGGAGCTGATACCGCGCCTCGTCAGCAAGAGCGTTTTCCTCGTCCTCAAGAGATCGAACCGCTCGCGCATTCCCTCCATCCTCCGCTTCTGCTGAGGCCTCCCCATTCTCTGCTGCTGCTGGAGCACTGGAGGTGGAGGTAGAGGTAAGGCCTGCTGCTGGAGCAACTTCATCAATTAAGGAGCTAGTCTGATCTGGCTGCGTTTTCCCCAACCGAAGGAACCTATAATTTGTAACGAATAAGAATGAACACTCCTTGTATCTAGCATGATAATAATACGAGCATGCAGATTGTTTTGAGGTGAATCTACACAAGCGCCACCGGTCTCCGCATGCTGAATAAGTCCGAATCTTCAGTATGTTGTCCTCTTTTTCGTCTTTTTCTTTGCCCTTCTTCCACAACCCGTTCTTCCTCAACTCAGGAGTCTACGAAAGGAAGACAAAAACGAAAACAACATGAAGTTAGCTGAGCGAATCATTTACAACAGGGCAGCACCAACGAGCTGGCTGAGAGAATAGCACTTACATCGTGATAAATTTGAAGAAGCTTGGCATCCTCCTCTGAAGTCCATCGGGGTGCTGCAGGCCTGCTGGCAGCTGGTTGCTGGGCAATCAATGCCGCTGCGTCTAGTGGAGGGGAATTCCCGGTTTTGTAAAGTGGCCTTGGGAATTCCCTAGATTCCCGGGAATTCCCATGGATTCCCGGGAATTCCCGGTAGTTTTGGGAATCCAAGCCTGTCGCAGGAGCTCAAGAGAGGACTCCCCCAAGCGGAGAATTGAGGTCCACAAATATATTTTTCACCTAGACATCAGTGGCGTATGCGAAGTATGGCAATACAGAAAGCGAAAGGGAAATTCAACTCTCCTATAGTATTCATACTGGCCCCGAATGGCCGCTTTTAGCGCCCGTTCTCTTCTGGTTTTGAAGTCGCAAGTAAGGATGTTTAGTGGCGCAATGAGGAGGTACCTCCCTGTAAATGAAACAATACCGCCCTGTAAATAAAAATCCCCCCTGTAAAGCCCATATACCTCCCCTGTATTAGAATTTCGAGGAATTCCCAGAAAACGCTATTTTAGAAAAGGGAATTCCCGAGGAATTCCCATCGATTCCCGACCTCGGGAATTCCCGGTTTGGGAATTCCTCCCCACTAGCTGCGTCGTCCCTTTCGGGCCCAGTGTCGGACATTTCTTCTCTTGGTCCACTGCGGCTGGCGTGGTGACTTTCAGAATGAGGGCGAGGTGATTTTAACGGTATCCTGCAGTGTTGCAGCAGCGCAAGGCCTGCAACAGGAGTCGTCTGCTGTAGCACAAGAAAAAGCTGGGAAGTCAACGTCAAGCACCAAACGACTACTTCGTGCGGAATCGAATGTTCCCCACAAATCACAGGTGCTTCAAGTGGTATTTACGATGATACTATATGAGAGCATCCTATTTTAAACGATATAGATCAACGTAGTTTGATGTTTAGTACCGGCATCTCAAAACTGCTCTCACTGAAAAATGTCTGTCTGTCCTTCACATCACATTTTTATCTGGGTACATATGTTCTGACACCTTACGTATGTTCTGACACGTTGTCACGTCACTGACATCAACCATGTTCTGACACCTTGTCACGTCACTGAAATCAACTACGTTGATCGTGGCGTGGCGGCGCGCACGCCGCTGCAGTTACATGAGAGCTGGCTCGAGCCGGCTCGAGGCAGCTCGAGCCGCCTCTACTCTAGCTCTAGCTAGCTATCCAGTAAGCTTAGCTTCAGTATGGTCATCACTTGAGCAAGGAGACCCTTGACTTGAGCTACTCCTCAGAAAGCCTAGAGCGCGCAGACTCTGTTTCTGTTTGTCTGTCTGCGCGAGTGCATGATGAGTTCCAGCGTGCTCTGTAGAAACCTAAGGAGGAGGCAAGGCAATGAGCTAACAGCCAGCAGTGGAGATGACGCAGTGGGGGAGAAGTAGGCCAAGAGTACCAACGAGCACGCAAAAGTGCTGCAAGCTTTGGAGGTGGCCGCAGATCGTGCAGCGGCCATTGAAGCTCTAACGCCAGGGTTGAAGAAAAAATATCTGCGCTGGCATCGGTGGCAAAAGCTCTACATGTAGACCTGGAGGCGGTGACGCCTGCGGACGAGGCTGGTGCTCTGGCGGGTCTGAAGAAACGCGCATAGGAGGAATTTGGCATTGCCTTCAAGAATACGGCAGAGTCAATTTCTAGACAGGGCGCAGTCTAGTCGCCCTCTACAAAGCCAGGTTGCTTTAGTACGCAGCCGGATATAACTTCTTCTTCTTCTTCTTCTTCTTTCGCCCCTGCGCTGACGTGCCAGGGGACAACAGGCTTTGTCTTCTCCATGGCTTCGGCGCCAGGCACAATCAAGTTGCAAAGTTCATTCAGGCACTTAAATCGTCCTGGAAAGGATGGTCTTGAGCGGCAAGGCCATAATTACGCCGAAAGGTGGAAATTGAAGCGGTGGTGGTGGTGGTGAAAACAGCGGCAGCCTTCACCGTAAAAAAGTGGTGAACCCATGGGCCATACCTTTGGATCGCGATGATTGGCGCTTCAAACTCGCAGGAGGGCCAGAGCAAGGAATGGGGTTTGAGTCGCCATCCTTCACGGCGATGATGGAGGAGGAGGAGTCGGAAAAAGAGTTGAACGAGTGGGAAACGATCACGGTGCCCGGCACCTGGCAGGTGCGATAACAGAAGTGCACCGGTACTCTCTAAATGAAAGATTCGAATTAGCCTGTCAGCCACTCATCTTTCTATTTGCCTTTCTTTTTCTTACCTCCTCCTCCTCCTCCTCACTCCCTTATCTCCAATTATCAACACGCGCGCTCTATGCGCTCACTCTGACTCCACACACTTCATGTCATATCCTCATGTCCAAGGCCAAGAACCTTCACGACACACCAACATTCGCTACCCGATTTTTCACCCTCCGCGAGATAAAGCGCCAAGTACGAGTGGCCGCAACAAGCACTCACAAAACTCGACCGGCCTTTATCGGCGCACTTTTGAGGTGTGCGTTTGCGTTTATGTGCTGATGGTAACTGTGATTTACTAATTTTAGGTTACAAACCCAAGACTGCTTCATTCATTGCCTTGCGTTTCATTTCACAGGTGCCCCCAGTATGGCCGGGAGGGAAATTGAGCCAATTTGACCTCGAACTTATACTCACTACCTATGACGAGACGGCACTGCCACCATCCCGGGGATCGACGCAAGGAACAGGTGAAAGTGAGGCGGATGTCGATGAATGGTGCTGCGCGCAGTCCTTGTACCAACACCGCGGGCGGCGCGTAGCGTTAGTGATCAAGGGCGCATCCTCAGCCGTGGAGGTGTTCATGAATGGCGTGTGGGTAGGCTGCTCCAAAGATTCTTTCTTGGAATGCGAATTCGACGTCACCAATGCTCTCTTGAAAGGCCCCAGCAACAACAACAGCAACAAGGAGCACAGTAGCGCTGGTGGTGGTGGTCCATTCGACGTGTTGGCGCTGCGAGTGGCGCACTGGAGTGACTTGTCTTACCTGGAGGATCAGGACCAGTGGTGGCTGAGCAGTCTGCACCGGTCCGTCGAACTGCACTGTTTGCCCGCCGTGCACTTTGCCAGTTTGAGCGCCACCACGCAACACCTTGCCTGGACATCGACTACTAGTGGTGGTGCTTCTGTTGCTGCTGCTCTAACCGATGATGCTTCCATCATCGACCCAGTTGACCAGCAGTCGAAAATGTCGTTCACCCCCACTTGGGCCGTGGTGGCGGTGGTGGTGATGCAGAGAACCCAAGTCGGGACGCAGCAACAGCAGCTCGCCTCTCAGCAACGGCAGCCAGCAAAGCCACTGCGGCGGCACACGCCAGCAAGAAAGCCAAGCACAGCGAGGCAGCGTCGTCGTCGTGAGGTGCGGCGTCTCCTCGTGGTGCGGCGGTTCCACTGTCGCCGATTAAAGCGCCGTCGTTTTCCATTCCCAAGAAAGTGAAACCTGTGCCAGCAGAACAGCAGCAGCAGGGGACGGGAGCCAGCGGTGCATCCAAATCATGCGAAGAGGTTAGCTAGAGCAGGGTTTCAGAGGATTAAGCAGTTACCGCCGAAGCCGAAATAATTCAGGAACTCACGTATGGCGAGACATCGAAGCACAATAACTTGATAAGTCATATGCGCCTTCTGGTGATGTGGGTGTACAGGTAGTTCCGGGTGTTAAGAGGTTGCCACGTTTAGAGAGTTCAACCTTCAGACCGTTCGAACAAGCCTTGGCTGAGAATTAAGCCCGTTTTCGTAAACGATACGAGATTTCGTTTCGGTTTCGTCAAAGGAGAGTACGCAATTACGCCGAAATAACGCGTAATCGTGCGCCCGATTAACTATTAAGCGAAAGAACGAAAAATAAGGCGAATTTTGACGATACGATTTACCGTAATACCCAGCCCAGGAACAAGTCTGACTGGGCTCAGTAACCAAGAAAACCGCGGGTTTTCCGGGTTTCTACCGAATTCGGCTAAGCAGAAGACCCGTTAAATTCCAGTTGCGCTTAAAAAAACAACAGCAGCCTTCTGGGTTTTCGTGCTTGCTGACTGGGCTGAGTGTTCTTTTGCATAAAACAGTTGCAGTACTTAGCTTTCGCGGCGCCCTTCGGCCACCAAGCATCAGGAGGGTAAGGAATGAAGTAAGTCAGCTGCCCCCATTTCGACCTCCTGTCCTTGTCTACGTCCCGCCCCCAAGTCATCTATGGACAACCCATTGGTCGAGAATACGACCCACAGCCAGCCAGCCAGCCAGCCAGCCAGCCAGCCAGCCAGGGTTGAGATTCCCGTTTCCGCGGAATCCCCGCGCGATGGCTAAAAATTTCACTTCACGTGGTATTTCCGCGGGAACGGACTTTCCGAGCCGCAGTCATAAAGGCACTGCTATATTTCCGTCGCGGAAATCACGTCTGATTGGTAAAAAAATCCCTTACCGCGGGAATTCAGCGGAATTTTACGATTGAAATCATCAATCTGTAGATGTTATGCTGTATTGTAGTACTTCGTGATGGTTTCCTGTGTCGTCGTTCAAGCTCCACGTCGTTCGTTGATGACAAATTACCACATGTCATCGTGTCGAAGTATGTAAGTATGTTGCCTTCTCGACCTCTTCGATAAACGCTGTGGTGATAGCACACTTGTGAGACAACAGTGTAAGCACGCAGTCTACCATCGAGATGATGTTATTTGAAAGTGAGAGCTGGCAGGAGTTAACCTGTGGAATCTAAGTACAGAACATGTACGTAAAGACACCCAGATAAAAATGTGATATGACGGACAGAGTCGTAAACAAAAATACTTGGTAGGCACTTCCTGGCCGTGCCGGTACTAAACATCAGCTCTTCGTTTATCTATTGATTGATGCTTCGTTCGTTCGTGGTGGTCCGTGGTCCGCCCTTTTTTTCTGTACCTACTGCACTAAGCAGTACTGTACTACTACGAGTAGTACAGCATACAGCAACAGCGAAGTTATGCTGTGCATGTATGCGGATGCGCAGTACTAAACAAATAAGAAGCAGACCTACTGCGCTCCGCAGCAAATCAGCTTGTACCTCTTAATGCCCAGTAGGAAAGGAACTGTCAAAATATCACACGGAGTTCGGAGTTGCAGTTACGGATAACGGAACTAACAAATCCTCAGAACAAGCCTAATTCAGCAGAGTGCCTTCTTCGGTGATGCTCGTTTTTAATTCTAGAGATGTTCGCTTGCTTGGGGTGCGATTCTTTGATCTCTTGGCACTAGCAGCGCATTTCTTTTGGCTAGCTTGGTGATTGGCACCTGTTTTCCTTCTTTTTGGACTTTCTTTTTTGTTTCTTGGCTTGCGGGGCTACCATCTCGTCGTCTCGTCGTATTCTCTTGTTCGCCGCTTTTTTTGCTGTTTGCCTTGCCCTTTTAGGGTTTCTTCCTGTTGGCCACTGCTTTGACTGCTTGAGCTTGAGTCGGTTTGGTCTTCTTCTCTGGCACTGCCTTTGCTGCCTTGGGGCGTGCCGGCCTTTTCTTTGAGGAAGGGCCTTCTTGCTTCACGCCAACGTCGGTTACACTGCTCATGTCATCCCCTGCCTCGAGAGACAAGCTGATTTTGATCCGCTTTTCGTCAGAAGAATTCCTACCGAATTCGTGTTCCTTGGTGCCTTCATCTTGCACAACAACGAAGAAAGCAATTTGTCCAAAAGGACCCGACTCGTAAGTATGTTCGTCCCACTCGATGTCTACGAGAAACACGCAGTGAAAGATATCACGAAACATGAACACATGAGCCAAGCGAGTAGAAGAGGCCATGCAGACAAAATCGAGCGCACAGAATCAATCAAGTAGTAAGATTGTACAGCGAAACGACACAATAATCTGCATTTGCGACTCGAAAACTAAAACGTCGACAAGAACACTATCAAGGTCATGGGTTAGAGCCGGGGAAGTGGGACCTACACTTTAGGTTCAAGACGAAAGCGTGAACTGGTACGCCAAACAACTCCTGCACCGAGTGCTTCACGAAATGGACGTGGTGTTCTCGAAAGAGACCTACACGTACACAAATATAAGGACACAGTAAGGTATGCGTAACGGTGGGTGCTACATAAGGGCAGTGCTTCGGCACCATGATTACCTTGTTGAATGAGTGCGATGCGATTGTGGGCCGAGACCAATGCGCTATCCAAGTCGTCGAAATACGTCCGGACGGGCCACGTGCCTTGAAGGGTGCGATAGAGCTTATCGATGGAATTGACCACACCACTATCGTACCGCAAACCACTGTCCACTTTGAGGTCAAAAATGTAGTGAATGTAAATTTCGCCTACACCTCCGACAACCACTTCCCCAGGAACCTCAATGGCATACCGAGGATGGTTCGAGGGCCACAACAGCTGATGGACTTGATACCGCGCCTCGTCAGCAAGAGCGTTTTCTTCGTCCTCAAGAGATCGAACCGCTCGCGCATTCTCTCCATCCTCCGCTTCTGCTGAGGCCTCCCCATTCTCTGCTGCTGCTGCTGCTGGAGCACTGGAGGTAGAGGTAAGGCCTGCCGCTGGAGCAACTTCATCAATTAAGGAGCTAGTCTGATCTGGCTGCGTTTTCCCCAACCGAAGGAACCTACAATTTGTAAAGAACAAGAATGAACACTCCTTGTATCTAGCATGATAATAATACGAGCATGCAGATTGTTTTAAGGGTGAATCTACACAAGCGCCACCGGTCTCCGCATGCTGAATAAGTCCGAATCTTCAGTATGTTGCCCTCTTTTTCGTCTTTTTCTTTGCCCTTCTTCCACAACCCGTTCTTCCTCAACTCAGGAGTCTACGAAAGGAAGACAAAAACGAAAACAACATGAAGTTAGATGAGCGAATCATTTTCAACAGCGCAGCACCAACGAGCTGGCTGAGAGAAAAGCACTTACATCGTGATAAATTTGAAGAAGCTTGGCATCCTCCTCTGAAGTCCATCGGGGTGCTGCAGGCCTGCTGGCAGCTGGTTGCTGGGCAATCAATGCCGCTGCCTCGTCCCTTTCGGGCCCAGTGTCGGACATTTCTTCTCTTGGTCCACTGCGGCTGGCGTGGTGACTTTCAGGATGAGGGCGAGGTGATATTAACGGTATCCTGCAGTGTTGCAGCAGTGCAAGGCCTGCAACAGGAGTCGTCTGCTGTAGCACAAGAAAAAGCTGGGAAGTCAACGTCAAGCACCAAACGACTACTTCGTGCGGAAAGTTCCCCACAAATCACAGGTGCTTCAAGTGGTATTTACGATGATACTATATGAGAGCATCCTATTTTGAACGATATTACATGAGAGCTGGCTCGAGCCGGCTCGAGGCAGCTCGAGCCGGCTCGAGGACATGGCTCGAGCCGGCTCGAGCCGCCTCTACTCTAGCTCTAGCTAGCTATCCAGTAAGCTTAGCTTCAGTATGGTCATCACTTGAGCAAGGAGACCCTTGACTTGAGCTACTCCTCAGAAAGCCTAGAGCGCGCAGACTCT
>Ga0307931_1002289_pt1 | contig 12307 bp, 7 predicted proteins | sample OrgLakmetageno47_FD_201816 | JGI IMG/M metagenome (GOLD analysis project Ga0307931, IMG submission 201816) | Saline water microbial communities from Organic Lake, Antarctica - #47 | ecosystem: Environmental > Aquatic > Non-marine Saline and Alkaline > Saline | place: Antarctica: Organic Lake... | reverse complement strand
GGAGCAGCAGCAGCAGCAGCCGAGGCAAGAGCACGAGCTATGTGGGACTTTTATTTTTCACGGTACTCTTGTATTCCGTTCTATCCATATTTAGTTCACGTAATAATCCCTCCCAAATCGTTCACGGGTCACACAGAAATAAAGTTGAGTTCAGAGGAAACTTGTACTATAGACAATAAATGAGATGGCGCTTATCAGTTCTATCGGTTGTTTCTGCGAGACGCAGAAATCGAGATCAAGCATTACTCTGTGGCATTTGTCGGCAGCATTTCTTAAGCCATTCCACTTCCACATCGCAGTCGAACGAATTTTAGTTTATGTCGGGTTTGTAAGATAGGGTTCGGGTTGGGGTTGGTGTTTATTTTTGTCTAAATTTAACTACATGGGGTTTTATAATAAGTGCTTATTTGAAATTAATCGCGAAAGGGGTGTTGTGCTCTCGGCTGACAGGTAACAGGTCAACAGGCAGAGATACAGAGCATACTTTTTGATGCGCCTTGGTGCACAGCACAACTAACAAGCAGCGTATGGCAAATCGAAGTAAACCCGAGCAAGGCGCGTTTGAGACCGAGATCTCTTTATCTAGTCTAGTCTAGTTAATACTCTCCCAAAAACAAAGAAAGGCAAGTACACAGCAGTCACAGAGGCACATAAATAATGCACTTGAGCTGCAAATGCGCTAGCGAATTCGCTCCAGAAGGCCTATGTGTATATGTATTTAAACGGGAGCATGAAAGCGCGCTCTGGCATAGAGTTTGCATTCCTTAAACAATTTTTGCGGCATAAAACATAAAACTTTCTAGCCTAAATGAGCCACTTGGTCTCTAGCTAAAGGAAATATTTTCAGTAATTCGTCAGCTTTCGAGTTGCCATTCACCCATTATCACGCACAAGAAGTTGAATTTCATGGCACGACTTACCACAGTGCAGCGTTTTCTGGTGTGTCGACCTCGAGAGAGCTCCATATTCGGTGTGCCCGGTTTGATCCTCAGAGCCCTCTCTGTAGATATGAAAGTAAGAATCAAGTAGACAGACTTGCTCTGTACTACTGTAGTACTGTAGCAGAAAATAGAGCGCTGCATCTGACTCAGCAGATGCCTAATGAATGACAGAAGAATGTATACGTAAGTATGTTGTGCATTATTCTGCACCAAATAAGTTCCGCACTGGTTCCACGGTTCAAATCCTTTTGAACTAAGAACACTGCTCTCTGCTCGGCACACTTGAGCTCCTCCATTAAGGAAAGCTCATTTTCATAGGCTCATTTTGCCAGCTGTTTGGAACTCGGACCGGTGTGAGAAATGCTCGGCGTTGAAATAACTTCAATTAGCGACAAAACCTTGTACAAATGGAATCTTGGTGCGTGCATTTTGCACTTCGTGCAAGGCACTTTTCTCTTCGTTGCCTCCTTCACAGCGCCAGGTGTGAAAGATTTCAACAAGGACATCACTACAAATTGGCTTGAATACGACGAAGAGACCAACAGCCTCGTGAATGAGACTGAAACTATAGGCACTATCAAGATAGGGACCGTGGTAAGTATTCTAGAAACTATTCTAACTCATTTTGTCAGAATTTGCTTACCGTACGCACTATTGCGAAACAGGCAGCTGTATTTCTTCTTATGTCAGCGGTGGCGCATCTATATGTCTTCGTATTTTTTGAAGTCTATATAGCCGACATCAATAACCAATGCAACCGCGCACGCTGGTAATATTTTGCAAAGTGATAATCATATCAAACTTATCAAGGGCTTGTAAAAGTGACACTCTGCACCACACGCCTTTTATCAGGTACGAGTACGCAGTCTCTTCAAGCCTTATGATTGTGGCTATCGCTGTACTATTCGGGGTCTACGATGTAGCATCGCTTCTTCTAATTTCAATTTGCAATGCCTCGATGTGTCTCTTTGGGCTCCTGTGAGTAGACTCATATATCAAGCATAAACAAATTCAGTAAAGTAAAAGATTCGACGAAAATATGTAGACCCACTGTTGTATACTTTATGTGCGCATATCTTACTGCGTCTTTTTCTGATGACAAATACCAGGATGGAGCGCATGAATCCGCCAGGACGACATTCTGTTGACTGGCTGCCATTTTGGTTCGGTTGTTTCGCTGGTGTAGGACCGTGGATCGTTGTCTTTATGTACTTTCTCGGAGGTGGCAATTATGACGAAACTCCTGATTTTGTCTATGCCATCCTTGCAGCCTACTTTGTATTGTTCAACGTCTTCCCTATCAACATGTATCTACAGTAAGTACAAAAATCAGAGTAGTTCTGGTTATGCTGAGGTCTTTGTACTTAGCATTTGATTCTAGCCCGTCATATTTTTTCAACAGAGCAAATACTCCTCACACATGCTTGCTTATATTTGGACTTCCCAGGTATGCCAAGATCGGGCGCTGGAAGGACTACCGCTTTGGAGAGCTGGGATACATCACGCTCAGTCTCACCAGCAAAAGTGCTTTAGGTTGGCTAGTTTTTGGCGGCTCTCTCCAGCCCGACGGCGACGATTAATCGTGACCGGAAATTATAGCCTAACCGTTCATATTTCATTGGCGCGATTTAATTTCAGCTCGTGCTTTCTCCAGACACCACGGATAATTCGCAGAAGATCAAAGGACTGTCGTCTTGATGTGAGACAAGACCCAAACTCAAACCTCGATACCACCTCAAAACGCGAATCGAAACTTCACAATTAACATTAACAATTAACGATTTTTCATCTAGAGCAACGAGGAGTCCGATTTGGCTTATGGCTTTTGTTTCGTGGTTTGTATTCAGTATTTAAGGTGGGAATAAGGGTAGCCACCAGCGATGTGTATGTACCGATTTACCTAGCTCTCCTTTTTTATATAAAAACTTCAAAACTCAATGTCGATCTCGAACGAATTCGTAGCGAATCGAAGAAATTTTCAAACCTCAAGCCCAAAGACGAGCCCTCACTGAGGTGGGAATAATTTGAAATGGAATGAAATGAATCCTCGTGCCGTTAGAATTTGTTATGGTGCTAATGCGCTTAGCCCTCCGTCCAAGTAAATGGTTTGGCCTGTGATTGACAGTGCACTGTCACTGGCTAAGAAGGCTGCAGCAGCACCCACTTCGCTTGCAGTAGCAGTGCGCTCCAGAGGCGCCTTCGTCAGGGCAGCGTTCTTCATCTCTACAAACCCTCGAACGCCGCGGCTAGCTAGAGTGCTCACCGGCCCGGGGCTTAATATGTTTACCCGCACGCTGCCCATGGACGTTGGCCCTAACTCCATAGCGAGGCCGCGTGCTGCTGCCTCAAGCGAAGCCTTCGCACACCCCATCACATTATAGCCGGGTACCGCTTTAGTGGCCCCCATAAAGCTCAATGCTGTGATGCTACCGCCAGCACCGCCGCCGCTGCTGTGCCCATCCTCAGATCCGTCGATCTTCGAGCTGGATAAAGAGGGCCCAGGCGATAACAAATTAGATCGTTGGCGGGTTAACAGCGGGTGCGCGCTCCGGGCAATTGTGAGCAAGGAATAGGCGCTGACGTCGTGAGCGGCGGCAAAATCAGCCCGAGTGGTGGCTAGGAGGGAGCCATGCATGGCCGCAGTCGGTGCGTGCGCTACAGCATGCAGCACCGAATCCAGGGGTAACCCTGCGCTCAAACCGGGGTCTTCTGAAACCACAGAGTCAAATACTCTTTGAATGGCGTCATCAGACGTGACATCGCACACGTGAACGCCTGCTACGCCGCCAAATGAAACGTATCGTAGCTCTGAAGCTAGCTTTTCAAGCCCACTAACGAAGCGATCACTCTGGCACACTACATGTACCCGCGCACCCTGTCGCACCCAGGCCTCAGCGACGCCCCATGCTAAGCTCCTCTTGTTAGCTGCACCAAAAACAATACCAATCTTGCCTGCGAGCATTCTTTGCTGAAGAAAAGAGGTTGCCTAATTGTTCGTTCGTGTTCTGAAGTATGTGTTACTCCCACTCCTAGCTAGCTAGCTACAGAAGCTGCTGGCAACAACTAAAAGGGGTTAGCTGAAGAGCTGCAGGCAAAACTTAAGACCTCGAGGGACTCTCTCTGCTTCTTAGATGATACCAGACTTTCAGAGAACCTTGCTACAGACCTTGCTACAGATCTGTAGTATAGCTATGTGTAGCGTGTAGCGTACGGTAGCTAAGCTATCTAGCTAGCTCTAGCTCTACATTAGCTAGCTAGCTGGTAGGTTTGCAGCATGTCATGTGTTCGCATGTATTTGCATAGATGAAAAAGGATTGGGACATGAAAAAGGAAGCTGAGCAAACAAACTCCAAAATGTTTAAGGAGGCTCTCTTGGTGGCGTTTCTATCATGCCCAAGCGATGCATTACTCTTGCCGGTAAAAATGTCATCCAACCAATGTGAATTTCGTTTCTTTTTTGATTTCTCCTGGTACACCTAGCTACCGTCTCACCGGTCAATATGATTCATAGCTTCCTATGGCGACGCCACTGCGATGCGCCCCTGCCTGTACGAGAACTTCCCTGGCTTCGAGGAGCGGTTGCCAACGTTACCGGGCTCAACTTTTCGTATCAAGAAATGATGAGTACGGAGTAGACGTCGATATCCAGGTATTGCGTATCTTGAAGCGCCTTCTAGCGATACGTAGTTCTATCTTTTTCTACCTGTTTATTCACGGCCAAAACTGCACCTGTTGATTAAAAATCACTACAGGACCAACAACCACTGCCTGGCGAGGACTTAGTCTTGCCCGCTGGACTAGCTCTGATAGTAGGTTCAGTCTTGATACACGCACCTGCATGGGGCGCCTTGTTCTCGGAGCTAGCTGACATGAAGGCTGCTATGCTACTGCCAGGAGGCCAAGGGCTTGAAGAATACAACGCAGCCGTTAATTTCTTCACCCTTTTTGCCGTAGCTCACCCAGTCTTAACGCCAGTCTTGTGGATTGCCGAAGTCATGCATGCTAGCCCAGGCCCTAGACTGGCGGGCTTGGTGCCTTTTACTTTTTTGGCCCTAAACGCGGCCGTCATTTGGACCCTCAGCAAGGTGAAACCACTGGGTCCTTTGACGGCCGCAGCAGCGCTGGCGCTGTTCTTGAACACAGTCGGACAGGGCCTCGCGTCAGAGGGCAATATGGCGGGCTACAATCTTGCGCTCAATGGCGAAAATCCAAATGTGGTGCGCATTGATATCTAACTGTTTGCCTGCTTGTTCAAGCTCCCTTCTCAATCGCACTCTGCTCTTCATTTGTTTTGGTTCTTGATACTATTTCGTTGTTGTGGCAATCAAAAACATGGCATTTCTTCCTAACTGCTCTTCGACTGCAATGCTAGGTGCGCGGTTGCCCGGCTTATGCCGAGGTGCGGCAGCCGTCGATGGCAGGCTTTGAAGTGGCCAAATACCAGGGCCGGTGGTACGAAAACGCCTTCCACGACTGGACGCAGTTTACTGAGGTGAGGATTGAGCACAGTATATTCTGAGTGTTTCAAATCAGCTAGGGATGCCCTTGCGAGTGCTTGCTAGTTTTGATTTGGCATATTTCAGCTGCCTCACTACGTGCGCAGCTCATAACAACGAATTCTACGTGTATGCCACTGCCCACTGCGCTGCCAAAAATTCCCTATAGGTCTACGACACCACTTTAGACATTTCCTTGGCGGAAGACCAGACCAAGTGGCTGGACGACTTTGGGTTGAAAGGGCCCTCGCCCGATGGCAACCAGTTGAGCTGGGACAAGTCGCCAGTGGCCAACGGCGCTCACTACTTCTTGTAAGAGGACTCTTCTTCTTGTTGTTGCACGAAGACACATAGACGCCTCTTTTTTGCATGAACGTTGATTCCCATAATCAATTTTGATTTATGCAGACTACTCCTGTATGCAACTGTGTTGCGTGTTATCTCTATTAAACCGTAGGTACGGAAAGCTCGAGCCTGGGGCTCCAAACAGCGGCGTCTTGCAGGAGACGGGCTTTGGGGTTAGCTTCCCGAATTATATCGTCGACGTGCAAAAGAACATAGATGGAGGGTGCGTTGTTACACAACCAAAGCAATCTCATATTGATATTCCAGTATGCGTGTAACTGCTTCTAACCATTCCAGTGCGACACTTGATTACATACTACTAAATAAAAGGCGAACATCGTTCTTATTTTCACCACATCAGGTACGAGGAAGCCATTCAATTTCAGTGCTTAGAGCGCGGTGGCGTGCGTGTGTTTGAAGGCATCAATTTCTTGAGCCGAAGCCCTACCTTAAGCTCGGAGCGCTTAGAGGCCATGCACGCTCGAGCGACTGCTGCGGGGTTAGACCCTTACGGAAGCGCGCCTGAACAGGTGCGCCACTACCATCATCGCTAGGCAAGCATCTTATGTAAAGCAGCCTTCCTCTTGTTTGCTTGGGAAAGATAGAGAGAAAAGGAGAGGAAGGGATGGATGGCGCGATTACTAGGACAGTGCTCAGCGATGTCAATCAAGTGACACTTGCTTGTACCCAATTTCTTTGCTCACCCCTGCTCACTCCTGAAATGTCTCCGAACATCCAGATGCATGTCGTGAAGCACACCGATCCGACCACTTGGAAGCCCATTGAAAATGAGTGGCAAACATTTTGGGATGCATTAGGCTTACCGAAGCTGCTTGCGCTCGTGGAGTCAAGCACGCATTCAGCCTTCGAGGACATCGAAAGCGATCGAGTGCAATGACGGACTTGCACTAACTTGGCCGAAGGCAAATGGAAGCACAGCTATTCGCGGCTGCCTGTTCTTTCTGGATTCCTCTTGGGTTGGCTGGCGTGCGAATAAGTTTGATTCGATCCAGGTGTCCCTGTAGTAACACTTGCCAATTGCCAGTAAATTAAGTATCAATTTATTATTAATATCGGATATCCGATATCGGCATCGGCCTTCTTCTTCTTCCAAAGCCTCGTGGGGTTCTTGACACCGGAACCCCACAACGGCAGCCAATGCTAATATCGGGAATCCTTCATCTGAAAAGAATGAGGTAAGTGAGGAGCGAACTGTGGTGCGTAGTTGAACACAGAAGCCTGTAGTACACATCATATTGTGCAGTAGAGAGTAGAGGAAAAGTTGAAGGCGATCGAACCCAAACCCAAACCCAACTGAGTATTTGGATACCCAATCCCCCCTTTCTGGGGAATGGAAACCCTCGAAACGGACGAAATGGAAGAGTGATTTTTGAAAAAAATGATCTCCTTCGTTGCGCTCGGGGATAGCAACGACGCGTCGAACGGCCCTAGCGAAGAGGCAGTCGATGCGCTGGAGACATCAGAGGTGACTTGTCTGCACTGCCTGAGAGTTGGATTGAGCAATCTTTTGTTTTGAAGCCAAGCGCAATTGATTTGGCTGTGCTTGCAGCATGTCTCAGCCACCCCTTTCCACCGCCATCTCCCATCTTCCTAGGCACGGGTAAACCGGCGCTTTGATTCTTACGACGAAGCTTTAAAACTCCAACGGGCTGCAAAGACAACAGCAGACTGGGCGGCAGCGGCAGTCGCGTTCCGAGCTCTAGCTGAGGATACTGTGGGTCTATCGGGGCCCGAAGCATTGCAGGTGTGACCTCGTAGTCGCGTTCGTTCGAACCATTTATACCCAACTTGCATCGATAGCTAATTATCTTCTATTGTTAGCTCTGATTTTTGCTCGCCGCTCACCTTCGTGCATTATTTCCATCTCCCACATCTTATGCTTCGATGGGCTTCCCTAGGCGGCGCCACTACGTTTCGCAGCTCTCAAGAACTGGGGATTACTTGAAGAACGCTTGGGGCAAGCTCAGAGTGCGCTGACTGCTTACACGCAAGCTTGCGATGTGGACGGCAGCGACCCGAGCCTCTGGTACCGGCTGGCTGCATGTGCGGCTGCACCTACTAACCATGGTGAGGCCAGACAACCACCTGAGAGCGGCACCGTGCCCGCGATAGCCGAGGCTGGTGCAACTACTAGCGGTCGCCGCCGCCAGCGCGTAGGTGGGCCTGGGTCAAGATTGCGGCTTGCACGCTTTGCGCTGGAGCGCGCTCTTCTCGTGCAGCCCCAGCACTTGCCATCGCTCATTCTATGCCCTCAAGTGCTTGAAGCCTTAGGCGACCATGGGCCTTCACTCAGGGAAGCCAAGCAACGCCTCGCAGCCCGCGACCCTTATGGGACTTTAAGTCACGCTCGGCCCAATCGTGCGGTAGGCTCAGTAGGTGCTAGTGGTGGAATGCCTGCAGCAGCTGTAGACTTAACTTCAGCTAGCTGTGGCAGCAGTAACGACAGCCATGTGACGAAGTTGCTTTTGCGAGACGCAACTTGGGTAGGCTTGGGAGATCTCCTCCTCCGAGCTGTAAACTCGAGTAACACATCGATAGACGGCGGCCAATGCGATGATGCCTTACCCACGGGTCTGCTCTTAGGATGGCCATGCGTGGTGGTGGAATTGGCCGAGGCACCGGCCTCCGACCCTTTGAATGAAATGAGGCCAAAGATCACTCAACCCAGGGAGGAAGATGCGAGCATGGCTGAACGCGCAAATTTGACGATAGAAGGTGACAGTATTAATGTTGATGGCCTTAGTAGAAACAGTAGCAGTGGCAGGGGCGAGTCCGACGTATCTTTTACGGACGCGGCACAAATAAATACAACAAGAAGTAAGGCTCAAGAAGCGGAAGCAGTCGCAAAGGATGCAAGCAGGGACGCAGATGAGAATGACAACGATAGAAATGGAGCATCTTTGCCTCAAGGCGAAGCTGCTCTTGACGTCGACAAGCAAAATGAAGAAGGCCCCTCGAGCGCACGGCGATCAAGGCGGCAGGTGGAGCGGAAGGCCGACGAATTAAAGCGAGTTGAAGAAGACACCAAGCGGAGGCACGACACTTTAAAAGACGACGTTTTGGCGCCCATTTTGGCTACTCTTGGGGCTGGTAGCGCGCTTCTAGCAACCAACGTTGCTCCCTTGGCAGGCAAACTAGCAGGCGACTCACCCAGCTGTGAAGTAAGAGCTGAGGATTCCACATGGTGGCTATGGCCGGAGTATTTGGTAGCATCAATAAAAGAACGCAAGGCTGATAGTGTGTCATCATCCAATGCCACGAAAACCGCCAAAGAAGATGGAGTGAAAACGATAGCATCTGCGCGAGGTAAGCGTGGCTCGAATCGAAAGAAAGAGGCCACCCCCGCAAAAGATAGCAGCAGTGAGAGCGACTTCCAAGAAGCTGTTCTTAGAGCAATTATTACCTGGCACACCAAAAGAAAAGTCAACCCTGCGGGAGTGACGTTTCATGAGCACCGAACTGTGCATGCCTTCCTCAAGCGACAGCCAGCACAACCGCTTGCGCAATGGCTTCAGGTCTTCGTGAGCAATATTGGTCACCAAACTGCACATTTAACGAATAAACTTAAGACGGACATAGCGTTAGCATTATCAGAGCGGCAGCACCTTTCCAGCGTCAATGATATTTCAGGAATCGCTGGTAGCGAGCTATCGAATGACATTATTGAAATGTCTGCAATCGCATGCGCTGCCGCGGGCTGGAGTGATGCTGTCACTCCTGAGGCATCCTCGTCAGAGAATGCAGCAGCGCCAGCACCACTCCAGCGGCTGTCGTCGACATTCCTTTGTTGTGTAGACATTGTGCGTGCTTTCTCGCCAGCTCCCATCGTTGCCCATAGCAGTGGCTTGAGCGGTGGTTTAGACAGTGTGCAAGCTGAGTTGTTAGCAGCTGAGCTTGCTCTACAAAAATTGGCATACGATCTTAGCGTTGCAGGCAGTGGTGGCGAGAAACACCATCATGACCATGGAGACCTCTCCAACCTTTCCAGTGGAAATCACGGCGGAATCGACAGTGACAGTTTGACCTCATCAGAATTGTGGGCTCGTATGCATCACCGAAAACAGCCGTATCCTAATCTTTATCCTAATGCTCACAATGACGACAAGAGTAACCTGGCCTCTTTCAGACTTGCTGCTGAGAAAACGCTTTGGGAGGTTGACGCATGCATAGCGCGGTTGAAATTACAATGTGAAGGGCCCACTTCATCCTTGGAAACTCATCAACGCTACGCTAACAGTAATGCTTCCTTGAAAACGAGGCTCGCTCTTGTGAAAGCTTCACGCGCATTCCTTGGGCATGCCGCCACTCTTGCCACCAGCACGAGTAGTAGTGGCAAGGGTACTGGTGCTAGTAGGGGTGGCCGTTATAGTCATTCCAATAGTGGCTCAACTGCCACTATGGAAGAGTCGCAGTACTTGACAGAAGCATCGGCTGCCTTGGGAACAATGACCTGCCTGTGGCGGCCCCACCTTCATTTCCCGGCAATTGGTGTGACTGCTTACACCGTTGACACCAATACCAAGCAGAACACAGTCCGCAACGAAGCGCCAAATACCACAGGTAGCCGTTGGGCGAATGAAAAGGAAACGATTGGTGGGGTTATTACCACACCACAGTCCTTGGAAGCACGCCGAAAGGAGCTGGCAGAAGTCGATCGTTTGCCTTCGCTGAGAGTAGCCCTCACGAATGCACTGTTTGACGTACTGTCGTCGGGATTACCACGAGATACTAACGACAACAACGATGAAGGGAGTAGAGATGGCAACAGCAATGGCGGGTACAGTGATTACGATGGCGACAACGTGGACGTTGATAGCATCGACGAATTCAGCGATGAAGAGAGTAGTTCAGGTAGTGAGGCAAGCAGCAGTCGGCTCAGCAGCCTCGGCAGCTGCAGTCATTTCAGCAACCTGCATGCACACTCAGCAGGCAGGGACTCCTCTCATGCAAGGTTGCTGCAGTTAGAGAACAGCCCTGTAGCGCGGCGCCGCTGTGCAGAAGCTTTGGAAGCAACTCTTTTGGTGGCGGCTAAGCCTCGGCATGATGGTGATGGTGAAGAAACTCCATCTCAGAATCAGGAGCACACCATCGGTGCCACAATTCCATCGTTACAGCAGCAGCAACCTGCACTGGTGGCAGATGCCCTAGAGGATCTCATGCAACACTGCCCGCAGCTCTTCCCTGCCCTTCCTCAAGGAGCTGCCGGAGGCTCGGACACTTCTGCTGCAAATGCTTCTGGTGGTAATAATGGCAGCGCTTCAAAGCCGCGTCCCGGTCGTCCGCCTGCTTCCTCAAACCGCTTAATGCATGGCTTGTCGGGCCACACGACTCTGGGTCCGCCTCCTTTGGCGGCACTGGCCGCCCTGTCAGCGGAGCGCACACGCCGCCATGCCCTAGGTTTACCCCTTGCACCTCCGGTACCTTCTTTTACGCAACCTGTGTCTGAAGGAGACTCAGCACCGTCACCAGCAACCAACCATGTCTCAGCCGCTCATCGCGCTTCGCTCTTGGGCGCGTCTTCATCATCGGCTGGGCGTTCTGCTGTTGATGGACGTTGCTTAGACGAGGACGACGACGGAAGGCGACTCCTCCGGCTAACTGGGGCTCGGAAGGCAAGCGAGAAATGGTGCGAAGCGCAGGCCAATGCAGCTGCCCCCACGAGTGTGATTGGTTGCTGGCTGCATGCGGCCACTGGTCATAATCCCAACTTAACCCATCTCATAAGCAGTAACACTGCCAGTAGCGCCGATGGCAGTAGTAAAAGCAGCACCAACGACAAGACCCCCACCGCCGCCGGGCTGTTGACATTTTTGACTGCAGCGCTGGAGCATGCCGTGTGCCGCGCTTCCGCCACCAATAACAGTGGAGCATCACCACCGCAGCACGAACATTTGGCGATCATTGAAGGTTTGCTCCGCACTATAGCTGCAGCGCTATGGCGATGCAGCCACGCTCACGAGAGCCAACCAGGTTCAAGTAATTCACAACCACCCACTGTGGGCACTTCGCAGACTGCTACCACGACAGAAGGTGGAGATCATGCACAGTTGCACCCAGCGTGTGCGTCATGGGGCGGTGCTGCTGCAACCATTGCATTGCCGCAAGCTACCACTCACGCACTCGCCGCCGCGCTGCTAGCCTGCATGAAGCTCGCTGCGGCCACCGCCACTCAAGACGCTCGCGACGCGCTTTCAAGCAGCAACAGCAGCAGTGGCAGCAGTGGCAGCGGCAGCCTTGGCAGTGCGTTTGGTGTCGGTGCTGCGCGTCGCACAGTGGCTGGGGCTGTGCTTGAGGCATGCCTCGCAGTAGCGTACTCTGCTCCCGTGGCCTATAATTTCGAGCCTTCTCATGACCTACGTAGTCGCATCAATGGCAGTAGCAGCAACGAAAATATCAAGAGTGCACAGCCTATCGGTTGGTATCTTCTTCGTGCTGTTGGTCGCGGGTGCCTCGCCTTTGCATGCGCTTGCCTTCAACAATCCGACCTCCTCTCCAGCCGGCACT
>Ga0307931_1002284_pt1 | contig 12315 bp, 15 predicted proteins | sample OrgLakmetageno47_FD_201816 | JGI IMG/M metagenome (GOLD analysis project Ga0307931, IMG submission 201816) | Saline water microbial communities from Organic Lake, Antarctica - #47 | ecosystem: Environmental > Aquatic > Non-marine Saline and Alkaline > Saline | place: Antarctica: Organic Lake... | reverse complement strand
TTTTTTGGCGTTGGCCGCCTGTACTTCTTCCGACGGCAACCGCCCGCTGTTTGACATGGTCATGAGCTGTAGAAGGTGCAACGATAGAGTTTTTTTAGCATAGTAGGTTTTGACAAGAACGACAAGCAGACAAAATAAAAGAAAAAGAAGTAAAGAAGGGTGGTGAAACGGTGGCGCATTATCAGCAGTTTCGAATAAAAAGAAGAAAGCGTTGTCGTCAAAAATTACTCTAATTTCAGTCGCGCAACATTCGTGAATTTCTCGCAACATTTTTCTGAAAAGGCCTATAAGTCTCTCGTGGCGTCCTGAATGTCGTTACTTACGGAAGCCTGAAATTCGGCTTGCTGGCGCTCGAGTGCCTTGAGTTCTTCGTCTTTCTTCATCGTCGTCTTCATCAGGTCCTCCGCCGCAGCCGAGCCTGCCGCAGCCAACACCTTTGCTTTGCGTTTCTGTGGAGTCGACAAAGCAGGGGGGGGGGGTTACGGCGAAAGGAGTTCAAGGTATGAGTAGAGCAGTGGCAGCTGCACAAGTATACAGCACATTCAGACTTTTCGAAAGATGATTACGCGGCCTTAAAGGTAACAAGTTCCACCCTCACCTCAGTGTGCTGGCGCCGCGTTTGGACGATATGCTTGAGCTCATCGGCGTAGACTTGGCCTGTGTCAGGGTCCTTAATCAGATCGAACACGTTGATCTTGCTCAGTTGCGGCCCGAAAATCGCTTTGAACTGCATTTGAATGCAGATCGCCAAGGAAGCGCAGTAAGAAAACCAGAGTCATCGAATATTTTTAATTTGAAAAATAGTCTCGTACAGGAGGCACTGGATTTAGAAAGAGGCGCGTGGGAAAAGAGCGACAGAAGAGTGTATTGCGCCTGTGTTGGGGTTGGGGGTCCTAGACTAGTAATTTCCGTATTACTTTTAACGCCAGAGTGTACGCTCTGGAATGATATCTAATGAATAGCAACTTTGGTCTCAGGTCTTCAATCAAGCGGGACTTCTCGGTTTATATGCACCACTTGATGAAAACACCTATTCTCTTTTCTCACCGCATTCTCGTCTAGAGGTCCATTTCCAGCTTTAGCAAGAGCATCTTCCACATCAATGATGCTATCAACGGAGGCCCCGTTGCCCATCTGGAATGAGAACAAAGCATCCGCACGTGTAAGTGTAGTGAGAAGCTAACCCTAGAAACTACTATCTATCATCTTATATCATTCGCCACAGGCAGTCGGCCGACGGCAAGGCACATGTGGCGTACTAATCGAAATAAATTACGGGCTTTTCACGGGGAATAAAACGCGGCTTGACAGGGAAATTGAATTACACACAGGATAAGAGACAGCTTTCGAGGCTAGCGTTAGCGAATGTTCCGGGTGAGCGATGCAACAAGGCAAAGGGGCTCCACGGCACGTCGGCGTGAATCAACGCCGCCGAAGAATCCACGAAAGTCAAAATGCAAAAATGCAACTCGGAAATACTGTGGTTCAGTTTTTGCTCGAAAATTCCTGAAAATTCAGGAAAATGCGATATATATTTCTTCAATCTTCCTTCAGACGACTACTTACAACGGCTCATCAAAGGACGGCTCGTGCGTACCGAGGCCCCAAGGCTTAGGCTTAGGCAGGCTTAGGTTTGTATCTGTAGCATTATTTTAGTGACTTGATGGCAATCTGCTCGTCTTGATCGAAGGTGCGTCGACCTCATTTCAGATCAAAATTATTGGAATGTCTTCCACTTTTTAAAATGCTGGGCCTGTATCCAATTTTCGATCATGATATCATGGTCTCTTCATTCACGCCGTCTAATTGAATAATACCTACGAGCTGTCGTGTCTTTCACAAGGCTCCCTATGTAATTATTCTCCTGTTCAGATGAGGCCTATGGTATGCTCATGGAAGTTTTCGTTCGTAAGCGTGGTGGCTTGTTCCTTTGTGTCATGCGTAGTGAGTACGCAAGGTGCTAGTCCTGGTGCTGCAGCGTTGGCCGGGGTTCCTGTTTCAGCGAGGAGCGTTGGGCACACGGATGGCCATGAGGCACCTCCTTCGCCTTCAAGAAATACCTTGGGTGGCAGCGACAGTGGTGACACTAGCGACGATGGTAGCTTGCCTACGTCGTCAGGAACCTTAGGGCCGCTGCCAGTTTTGCGGGATGGGTACTCTCCGTGCACGTTTGCTGCGGACACTACTGCTCGACCTTCAATTTGGCTCGATGTCTTTGAGCGTGACACTGCTAGCTTTGCCACTCGTGCAGCTACGATTGATCCGCAGGCCGCCCAAAGATTTGCTGATGCGTGAGTTTCTTGATTCCTAAATACTGTTGGTTGATGCACACCTGCTTGATTCGAATCAATTTCGTTTGACCGAGGTCTAATCAGCCTTCGTACGCTAAAATGTCCAAGCATTAATTCCACTCCTTCGTCATTTATATCATTTTCCCTCTGCCACCGTCTCATTTTCTTGTCAGGTTTCGCCGCATCGTCGCGGAGCTTCAATTACAGGATGAAGCGTGCAACGTGTTGACTCTGTGCCGCCTGCGGGAAGAATGTTTGCGGGCAGCTGGATTCGATGACCTCTTTGCGAGCGTGAAAAGCGACGAAAATGCAGCAGCGCTTGCGTTGCTGCCGTCTGTCTTGCGTCACATCGACAAGTTGAAGAGTCCAGTTGGACGCATGAAGCGCGCGCTGACTGGAGTGAGTGTTGATTGTTTCATATCGACAAAATGCACTGAATATTAGAGTAGCGTGGGGAGCAACAGATAGAGGAGCTCTCATCCAATATTGCCGAACTACTTTTTGGTGCTTTAAGTCCTCGTCTAATTACGCATGTGGTCAACTCTCCTACCTTTATCAAGGTCTTTGCGGGCAACATTTTCGACCTCGGAGCCGCAGCCAGTATCGCGAGATTTGAGCGTGGGTCTGGCAGCGGCTCATTTATTGCAACCGTCGCCGAATTGGAGGGTGAGAGCTATGAATGCTACATGAGTAATGGATTTTGTCATCACGGGTTTAAAATAGTGCTCATACAGGGTGCCTGTCAAGTATACGTGTCGTATCAAAATTTGTTTTTACTAAGGTCGATTGGAAATAGGAGTATCGCTCAATATTACTCGTAATTTTTGAAACAGGTGCAGGCAAGAAGCGTTTAGCGATCGACAATTTAGACGCATTTCTCGCCTGCGCTTGCCCGAGCCTCAGCGGAGATGCTGAAAGCAGCAACGGCAGCAGCAACGGCAGCAGCAGCAGTCGCCTCTTTGGGAGCAGCGCCGGCACCGAGGGCTACAAACGAGTTGTCATTTTCGTTGACAATGCAGGTGGGTCTGCGCTACAATAGGGAAAGTGCACATGTTGAGGAAGAAAAAGGGGTCAAATGATTGCGCGAATTATGCAGTAAACTGAGTTGCGCGATTTTGTTTCTGTACCCCACGTACTATTTACTGTGCCTGCACTCGAAGTGAAGGCTGCTTTTTTATGCACATGGCACGCACGCGCCACCTTTTCGGACAGAAATTGCTTGTAAAAAAACGTCAAAACCATTTCCGCGTGATTTTCTCAGCCATTTTTATCGACTAATATTCTTTCGCTGCCTTCGTTGCATCACATTGCCCAGGTGCCGACGTGGTGCTCGGTATTTTACCGTTTGCGCGCGAGCTGCTCCGCGCCCACCTCGGCGTCACTTTGGCTCTGGCTGCCAATGAGAAGCCAGCCATCAATGACGTCACTGCCACGGAGCTCCAGGTATGACTTCTTCTCTAATTGCGAATATTCGTGCCTCCATGTATGGGATATTCAGTCACATGTGTCTTGCGTGTCCGTTTACGTGTGTGTGTCACGTGTCTGCTGCATGCATACGTGGCGTGATGACTGCATGAGAATTTATGCGTGCGCATTGTTGATGAGTTCTGCACTCAATGACTAGCCTCTTTCTTTTAATGTAATTGTTCTGCTACATACTACGAGAAGGCGCTCTTGGAGAGCATCGCATCAGTAGACCATGATTTAGGGCAGTTTGTAGCGTCGGGCCAGCTTTATGCCTTGTCTTCCGGTGGTGACTTACCAGCGATAGACTTAAGACGGGTCTCCGAAGAGGTGCAAGCGGCGGCAGCATCTGCAGACCTCGTCGTGCTGGAAGGTACTCTTTCGGCTTGTATGTGGAATAGGAAATACGTAGTAGGAATTGCAGTATAGGTCGATGCATGGTGCAATTAGGAAGCACAAGTGGCTTCAGATCTGTAACTTACTTGTAAAGCTAGGTCGCTATGGCTGACTCTCGCTGAGTTGCTCGCTTCGGTGAATAATCATGGATCATCTTGCTCCTATCTAGGATAAATTCCGACTCAGCAATTCACAGTTGTTTTTGTCTTTTCCCCTTGACATGCTTAGGCATGGGCCGAGGAATTGAAACCAACTTAGAAGCGAGCATGACGGTGGACTGCCTGAATTTAGGCATGATCAAACATGTAGAGGTCCGTTCTGCTCTTTCATTTGAACTTCCTCATCGTCTTCTTCATTGGTGTCTATCCTTTCGAGATTCAGAGCGTCCTAGCAATTTCTAAGCCATAGCACTAAGTACTTACACCTGTTACCGCGCGCGGAGAATGTGCGCAATGGTTTGAAAGATATTGGAGAATGACGTGTAAGCTATCTGCTCCAGGCAGCATTGATCGGTCTCTACTCACTCTTTCTTGTTCTTTTCTATCAGGTAGCTCAGTTACTGGGCGGACAGCTTTACGACTGCGTGTGCCGTTTCAAGCCCAAAGTACCTACGAGTGGCTGGTAGTTGATAGTCAAATCGTGCTCGCGGGCATGTCGTTATCTCAGGATCATATAATTCCTCCCACTTCTCAATTCGAGATGGATCCTCGGCGGCTCCTCAAAATTCAATTCTTAGACTGAACATGCGGGATTGTAGCTCAATGTGAACTTTATTCATTCCAATACCAAACGAAATTGGTGGATGAGTAGACCCAAATTAAAAAGAAAAGAAATGAAGCATCTCGGGGACTGCGGATTACATAACCCTCTACTTGCGAGCACCCAAGCTCCTATCTTTGAATCCTGGAACTGGTACATCTACCCGTGGCCTATGGCCAAGTCTAGTTTATAACCCCAAATACGGAGAAAGGCCCTTCGCCCGTCGAGCTGCAGCTGCCCGTTTATGGCAGAAGGTTGTTATAATCTTCAGAAGAGCAATTCTAACTGAGCTGAGTCGCTTTGCCTTTTCAATTGCTGTAAAAAAAAGTAGCTTGGCTTCCAGTCTTTCCCGGGACATTCTACAGATGCCGGCTAGATTAGTACCCTCCTCAGCAAACAACTAAATCCAGCCCCCTCTCTGGGCTCAGAAAATTATTGTTTACGCACGACAATCCTTTTTCTTTAGCCATAATGCCTCACTACGCACCTGCGCGTCTTAGACTGACTTGTGCCGTACTTGCGCCGTTCTTACGTAGTGTGTGACACCACGGCCGGCGCCAGGAGGCATCTTGGTTTTGGTTCCGTATTGCGGTACTTATTTCGTGTTGTTTATCATGGCCGTAATTATCGAAACCACGCATACATAATCTATTATTATCCTCTCCTTATCTTTCCCATACGCGCCACGCCATTTTTCTTTCTTTCTTTTTTCTGAGCGTTCCCCTCCCCAAGGGGTGCTGGGTTTACTGAAATAAACAGGCAAGGTGCCATCTAGTCGGTGTTTATGTAGTCCCTCGGGGCAGACTGATGACAACCGGCTGCCAACAGCTGGTTCTGGTGTCTGTGGGTTATGGAGTATAAGTTGTTTCGTTCGTTCGTACGTTCGTTCATGGTTCGTGTCCGACATATATTTCTGGACGGACCCGCATATGTGGAGAGAAGTGTTTTCTGCTCTATTCGTGTTGTTGTACAATAACGGGGCGAGGAGGACCACGAGCACGGGCATGGGCACTTCGAGGAGGACGCGCTGCACGACACCAACAACACACCTACTGTGCCGCTGCGAACTCATACAGTAGCGCCTCTAAACCGCGCAATACGCGGGCACCTGTACTTGTGGAGTAAAAATTATGCTTTGCTAGCTAGCTAGAACCTCTGCATCATTGCAACCTATGCACCATCACTCTTCAAGACTCTAGAGGTAGCAATTGCTGACTTCGTTGTCTACGCCCCATACCTCCTCGATTCGAGATATATTTTAGGTCATTAGCACGTGGGCGATATCGATTTTGTCGATCGTCACTCTTGTGCTCTTGTGTGCTCAATAGCAACTCGCTCCAATTACAATGATTTCTGCCAATGCAGACGATGCATCCGTCATTGAGATGACAGACGTGTATAACGACTCGATGGAACCTAGTCCATTACGAATGTCACTGAAACGCACTCCACGGAGCCTCAGGGAAGTTCCAGCGCAATGGGACAAAGTATCAGACCATGCACCGCATTTTCTCGACAGCAAAAGGAAGTTTTTTTGCCAGATGGCTTTTGCCTTTCTCTTAGTATCAGTGATTCAAGTGTCCTTACAGTGGAACGATTGCCGTATTTCTGCTGAGAAATTTGACTCCGCTTCCTCGTCCGAGGAGGTTGCCTACGTAGGTGCTGGCCTTTGCATCGATCCGATCGCCGAAATTCTCGATGTCTTATTTTTCAGTGCAGTCCTATTTCTTGGTTATCTGATACGTGAAGAGCTTATCCTGGGGTCGCCTCTCATCTTTAGCTTTGTTAAGCAAATGAAACCAGACGATGTCAATAAGCTCCAGATCAAAAACGAGGAAGAGTGGACAAACGTCCTTACCGGGAAGCATGAACGTTTCCGTCCTCGGAATATCCGTGGGCACGTCCTTCTTCCGACCATAACTGCATTGATAGCTTTTCTAAATTTTCTGAATCGAGGCCGCATTCGAACAGAAGACAGAGAATGCTCTACGGGAGCATACGGCTGCGGTCCTGACAATGAGTGGGCTATAAGCACGATTTCGATAATTTTTTGCATTCATCGGTGCGCTACGCAGCAAGCGGCTTTTTGTGGCACATGCGATCATGACAGGGGATTATCCTTTAGTCGTGGTATCTCTCATCGTCGGTCGTTCAGTCAAATCAAGGATCGGACTTTGAAATCAAGTCGACGTTTCTCTTGGCGAAGTTCAGCGCATATCAATGCATGCCTCTTTGTACATGTCGGGGGCTGCATTTTTACTGATCTCCTACATGTTTCGCTATACGGCTCCAGGGCTCCCCGTTCAAGTAGTCTGCATTCTTTTCTTGCTCAGCAACCTTCTTGCGGTTCTCTTCGTACCCATTGTACCAACCATTTTCGCTCTGCGAATCCAAAAGGAGCAGGTTCTTGCTGAGGTTGTTGCACTCGAAGAGCACGCCAACAAAAACTTTCTCCGTCTCCTTAAAGTTGATCTCGAGGAGTGCCCGAAGCCTGTTGAAGTTGAACAAGCAGAGGCTGAATTGGCTAGAATTGTGAAGTACCGCTTGCAAGTTCAGGACGCGAGCGTGGTGCCATCTTCCCTCGAGTTGATCAAGACTTATACTTCTTCAGTCTTCGTAGGAGTTGTGCTTCCTTTCGTTCTCTCAAATTTTGGTTAGCCGTTGTGAACTTCGCGCGCCACAGTAGGTTCGAAATTACTACTGCAAAATCTCGGAAAGATGCTCAGGTTATAAAGTAGCACAAAGGCAACGTCACGCGGACTCTAAAAAAAGGCTACAGTAATATCTGGTAGAATCACTCTCTAGCGCTCTGATTGATGGTTGTTATTGTTATGAAGAGATATGAGCAGTATTTTCAACCGAGGTTTGGACGGTTGGGCAGGAACTCTAGGTTTGGACCTTACCTTACGAGGCAACTGCCTTACTTAGGGCGGTTTGGAGTTTGGGTTATTAAGAACCTCCATATCGCTGTTGCCTTCGACTCAAATACCAGATGGAGGAGAGACACCTGACACCAGATGGGGCATTTAGGAATATGCCTGCTGTATCTCCTCTTTAATATAGCTAGTTCTAGTTTATACTTCCAATCTTCCAACAATACTTAGAAACACCCCACCTCTCGCCATAGTTGCCTTAAACTGCAACAGAAAAGTTTAATATACACCTGGCTGAATTTCAATCAACTCCGACTTCAACTCTAACCACCATGCTTTTGCGATATCTCTACGCATTACCTCGGGAGGTGGGCGTGCATCTGTACCTCTGGCTGTGGGTTGTTTGTTATTATTTATTTGCTTTACGAAATGGCAGTTCCTCCTGTGAATGGATAAGGGAGCAGAAAGCAGCCAAATGTATACACCTCATTGAAATTTTGATGCCAGATGCCGATGCCAGTATAGAGATACGAGATACTTCACATACAAAATTTTATACAATACACAATTACACATAGGACATTCACCATAATCTCAAACACTTAAACTGCCGTCTCGGGCATGCCATGAATTCCCATAAGCAGCACCAGCACCGTTTTCGTTGCCAATACCATGCTGGCTGTTGCCGTAGTCCGACGCTAGCTCGTCTACTTCCATCAGAGACGCTGATAAGCGACCTTGGTCCTCCTCCTCCTCCTCGTGCAGCTGATGAGATGGAAGTGCTAGCGCTTTGTCTCTTCCTGCTCCGTTGTTCCTGCTCTCTCTCGCTTCCTGATGAGGGTGCAACGGCCTTTGCGGCGGCCGTTGTGCGCGCTGCGAGACGTTGGCTCCTCTTCCTTCTCCTCCTCCTGCTGTTACTCCTCCTCGCGCTAGCCCAGATTGCTCTGCTTGTTCGTGTAATTCACGGCTCAGTTGCTGCGCGTGCGCTCTTGTGAGCGCCATGGCCGCTAAGAAGGCCGTGCAGTCGATGCAAGCGACAATCGCGTAGGTTGAGCGAAAGCACTCTGGCACTGTGCAGTCTCTGCAAATAGAAGACACAAGCGCACATAGAAGACACTGTCATGAGGCTAGGGTGCACAGCAAATGATTAAGCACTTGCCCGAGACTCTCTTGGCTACTTCAATTCCTCCTCCCTTCTTCTCTCTCAGTAGCTACCAACTGAGTGAAAAAAAAATCAAGAAACTTTTCTCATCAATGAACTCTCATGAAATGCATCTTCTTGTTTCTCTGTTTACCCGTTCTCGTCGACGCGATGATCGTAAGCAAATGACGGCAGCAAGAGGGCAAAGGTTGCCGAACCACAAGCCGAGGACAGACCATCGTAAAAATTGTAGTTCGCGCCCAAATGCTCGGTGCCAAACAAATCACCTGCCACTACCACCATGAGAGGCCACACGGTGCCAAACCCTAAACCGCACAGAAAGACCCCCGCATAAATCCCGCTCGGAGTAGAGGAAGTCGCCATGACAGCATGCGCGAAAGTGCTCAAGCCCGCCGCAATGCACAGCACGGCCGAGGGCGGCCACCCAAGCCGACTCTTGAACAAGTCTGCAGTGAGGCCGGAGAAGAGCCGCCCCAGCGACTGACAATGACAATAATGGTTGCGCCCGCAAGAGTAAATGAAGCACGAGTCGTTGAGAATTCAGCAGAGATTAATGCAGTATCAGTTTCAGTATCAGCAGCAGCAACAGCACGGAAAAACATGGCAACGATAACCAGAACACCAGGAGGGGAAAAGAAAATGGATTTCGGTACGATTTTGGCCTATTCTCACTAAGAAAGCCTGATACGAAGAATCACAAGTGCGTCGAACAAAGGTGCATATCTTCCATCGAGAATAACCCATCATTTTACTACCTGCGCCACGCTGAAGAGCGTGACCGCAATCGCCGCCGCTCCGTCGGGCGCCCCCACTGCTTCCACCATTTGCCCCCCATTGGTGGTGATCAACACTCCACTGCCAATCACACAAAAGGTGACCCACAGCATGAGCCAGCACTTGGGGTCCTGCATCATGGCCCAGGTGGAGACCCCCCCTGTACCGCTGACGCTGGGGCCGGCCGCGCTGCTGCTGTGAGTGCGGCCGACACGCACCGCTTTGGTGGTGGCGCGGTCGTTGCTGTCGTACAGGTCTTCCTTGGAGCACTCGTCGTAAGCACCGCCAAGCAGCGGACTGGTGAGCGTTTTCGCACCTTTTTCGTGGTTATTGCTACCATTGCTATTACCATCGTTGTGGGGGCTGTTGATTCGGCTGCAGTCGTTCGTAGCATTGTCCTCGAGTGTATCGAACACAGAAGAGGCCGAGATCAAGGGCAACGAGAAGAGAATTAAGAGCAGCGAAAGGAAACCGTAGCGAATCGCACTACTGGGCTGGTTGAGAAAGGCGCCGGTGGCAGTGACCGCGCACGTGAGCACAACCATGACGGTCATCGCTTGCAGGCGGCTGTGGTACGGCAGCGGCGGAAACGGCAAGTGTGGGTGTTTGGTGATCACGAGAGAAGGCACCATGGTCAGCGCCAGCGCAGCGGTTGCGAGAAACAACAGAAATTCAAAGGTGTTTGGGGAGTCGTTCGGCGCGCCAGCCGTGTACGAGTACAGCTGCGTCACGATGGCTCCGAAAAGCCCCACCCATCCTTTGCCGACGCCCACCACCCATCCCGCGCTCTCGTACGGCGAGTACACGGTTTTCAGCGTGGAAAACACGGAGGCAGTGATGCAGCTAGAGCTCAAGAACTGCACGGCGCAGAGCGCGCACAGCACGGGCAGCACAGCGGAGTCTGGCAAGCCGAGGCTGCGTTCGCACACGAGAAATTGGAGGACGAAGATGGTTGCCATGACGCCTCCGCCCAGCCGGGTGCCGTTTGCAGGGCCCACGCGATCCACGAGCACGCCGGAGAAGACTATGAAGATTGAAGGTGTGTGTTGCGGAATAGACGTGTGATGAAAGCGAACTAGTAATGAAGTTAACAGGCGAAAATTTGGATGGATCTTGGTGGTGATACGAAAAGGAGTCAAAGCAAAACTTCAAACGAAACGATCTAAGCTAAGCCTCACCCGAAATGGTGCCCGCGAGAAACATGCAGGTCTCGATGGTTTGTAGCGACCTTTGTGTCAAGTCGAAACGCTTCTTGAGCGCACTCGAATAGACTGAAAACAAATAAATCAGCCCCGTTGCTCCAGCGCCATCTGGATTACAGTAGGATCGAATGATTTTAAACTTTCTCCTCTAAGTGCTTAAACAGCAATTGGCATGGAAGCATAACAATAACTATATTATAGCACTCACACAAGCAGCCTATAGTGACAGTCCATCGTCGCAGGCCCGCATCCTCGGATGCAGACACTGCCATGATGAAGCTCCTCTCGCTGAGCTTCACGGCCGGCTTCACTTCACCTTGTGTTCTTCCAGGAAAGAGAAAGATGTCAAGAAAAATAGATGTTTTGACACCATATTAGTGTAATGAGCTGCACCGCTGTATCTGTACATGACCGGTGCTTTACCGCACACCACGGCACCACTGTAGCTGAGTGCGCCAAATGTACAATGCCAGCAGGCAGTGAGGTGCGGAGCGACAACCCCAGCCGCAAAGCTGAGGAAGTGGCGTGGGCCGCGTAAGGCAGCTGTGCTAGCGAGGCGCCGGGAACCGAGTTAGGCGCCAAGCCAAGACGAGACAAAGCGAGAAAGACGGAAAGTGAGAGAACACTTACTACTTCCACTCCCAGCTGTAATAATATTTCGTGGTTTGCGAAGTGATAGTTTATCTCAAGCGCAGCACCGGTTCAACTACTTGTTTCCCACATCACAGCGTTTCAGCTCCGTCTCACATCTCACGTCCGACGTCCAGCCGCCTCACCTCCCGGCATACAATCCGAGCTTCCTCAAGCCTTCCATGCACTGTGCTCCGTATACTGAGCACTGTATCGGACTTCGCCACTGAGCACTGCACCCTACTTCGAAATCTGATCCCGACTCCTACAGTCCCACACCCAGTCCTTAGCCCCGACGGACCCAAAATTATGCGACTCTTCTTCTGGATCGCCTGAGGGACCTCGTTGTAGTCCCCTTTTATGAAAGAGAGCTGGCCGAGAGGAGAAGACGGGGTATTCTTGGCCACCCTAATATGGTACGGAGAACACCAGTCGCCGTCCCGTTCTTGGCAGCTGGTCGTCTCCTCGGGGCTCGCACACCACGTTCACAAGGGCCATCAGGGGGTCGTCAGCTGCCTCCCGCCGTTGACTACTTGCCCGCATAGTACGCTCTGGCACACAAATAGGTCGGCCACTTAGGAGGCAAGAATTCATCAGTTAATCAACTACCAGATACATACATAACCAGCTGCCAATAACTAGTCTAGTCTAGTTAATACTCCCCAAAAATACAAAGAAACACCACTGTGGCAAATAGCAACAGAAAAATGTAACCTTCAGAACAAGTCTGACTGGGCTGAGTGTCCTTTTGCGTAATGCAATTG